>Ga0180429_10002337_pt1 | contig 15684 bp, 11 predicted proteins | sample SS_ome_FD_132428 | JGI IMG/M metagenome (GOLD analysis project Ga0180429, IMG submission 132428) | Hypersaline lake sediment archaeal communities from the Salton Sea, California, USA - SS_1_S_1 metaG | ecosystem: Environmental > Aquatic > Non-marine Saline and Alkaline > Hypersaline > Sediment ...
AACCCGCAGAACCCGAACCTCGGCAGCGACAACGATCCCGTCTTCGCCGAAGCGGTCCCGGATTGGCGGGCCGACTACATCGACCTGCCCACAAACGCCTTCGACCAGCGCGCGATTGCCACCCTGCCGTCCGGCCACGCCAACGGCAGCGGCCTGCTCTTCCCGAACGAACTCGATTACATGCGGCTCTTCGCCAGCGACAGCGGCGACTGCGCGCCCGCGACGCCCCTCGGCGACCCGACGACAGACAGGTACCAGTACCAGTGCATCGAGGCGCGGGAGCGGGTTTCTGGCACCGTCACCCGCTACCGGATCTCGCAGAGTGGCCGACTGGAGAGCGGCACCGTCGAGTCCAGTGGGGACGTGACCTGGACCGTCGAGACCGAGTCCTTCAACGGCGTGATCTACGCCGACGAGTACATCCGGCGACTCGAAGGGCCCGAACGCACGAGCGCCAGCGATCCCGACACCGCCCTTCCGGCGATCGCCTCGTTCGCGCAGATCACGCTCGTGCCCGAGGCAGGCGCGCGGATCGCGGGCGACCTCACCTACGAGATCCCACCGTGCGTCGGCAGCCTCGGCCGCAACGCCGCTGGCAACGTCGTGCGACCGACTTGCGACAACCTCGACGCGAGCAACGTGCTGGGCGTCTTCTCACCGACGGGCGACATCCTCATCGGACACGACAACTCGGACGGCGACCTCAATGCGCCCAGCGATGTGCGCATCCATGCTTCGCTGATGACGAGCCAAGGCGTCGTCACGGTGGAGGACTACAACCAGGGCTCCACCCGCGGGGCGGTCGAACTGCTTGGCGGCATCATCGAACGCGACTACGGTCCCTTCGGCACGTTCAGCGGCACCACGCCGCGGACGGGCTACGGTCGCGAGTTCACCTACGACCCCCGCTTCTCCCGCGGCCTGACGCCGCCGTACTTCCCGACGGTGTCCCTCGACGCCGTGACCAACGTGCAGGTGTTGGCCTTCGGCAGCCGCGAGCAGATCTACTGAGTCCGTGAGCGAACGACGCGGGCGGACCCCTCAGGAGCCCGCCCGCGTGGTGTTGGCGCGCGGCCGACGGCCTTGCTTGGTGCGTCCCTGTACGCTCGCGCCGTGAACCCCACCGACCTCCCCGTCCTGCCCCGGCAGCCCGGCTGCTACCTGTGGCACGCCCCGGCCGGTGACGGCGAGGGCGCCGACCGCGGCGCGCAGGGAACCGTGATCTACGTCGGCAAGGCGATCGACCTGCGCTCGCGGGTCCGCTCGTACTTCGGGCGTCACGCCGGCGACAAGGCTCGGCTCATCACGCGCGACGCCGAGCGGCTCGAGTACATCGTCACGGAGAACGAGGTCGAGGCGCTGATCCTCGAGGCGAACCTCATCAAACGCTACAAGCCGCACTACAACGTGCTGCTCAAGGACGACAAGTCGTACCCCTTCCTCAAGCTCACGCACGAGCCCTTCCCGCGCCTGGAGTTCACCCGGCGGGTGCTCAAGGACGGCGCGCAGTACTTCGGGCCCTACCCCAACCCGGGGGTGGTGCGGCGCGTGCAGGAACTCGTCGGCGCGGTGTTCCCGCTGCGGCAGAACAGCGGCTCGCCGATGCAGACGCGCAAGAAGCCCTGCCTGCGGCACCACATGGGCCGTTGCCCGGCGCCCTGCGTCGGCGCCGCCGATCCCGCGGCCTACGCGGCCGTGGTGCGGCAGGTGCGCACCTTCCTCGAGGGGCGCGTCGAGGACACGGTCGCCATGCTCGAGGGCGAGATGCGGGCCGCCGCGGGCCGCCTGGACTTCGAGTTGGCGCGCACCTACCGCGACCGGCTCGAGGCGCTCAAGCGGCTGTCGGGCTACGAGTCGAGCGTGGTGTCGTCTGGCGGGGAGGACCTCGACTTCCTCGGCGTCGCCCAGGCGGGCGACTTCGCCATGGTGCAGCTCTTCCAGATGCGCCGGGGGCGGGTGGTGGGGCGCGACAAGCGCTTTCTGACGCGCGCCTCGGGGGCCACCGTGGCCGAGCTGCTCGAGCCCTTCCTGGCGGAGTACTACGGGTTGGCGACGCACGTGCCCCCGCTGCTGCTGCTGCCCGAGAGCGAGATCGACGTGGGCATCTGGTCCGCCTTCCTCGCGGGCCGCGCCGGCCGCAAGGTCGAGCTGCGCACCCCGCGCCGCGGCGACAAGGTCGCTTTGATCGGCATGGCGGAGCGCAACGCCCGGACGGGCTTGGAGGCGGAGCTGGCGCTGCTGGAGAAACGCGGGGAGGCGCCCGGCGTGCGCGAGCTGCAGACGGCGCTCGGCCTCGCGATGCCCCCGTGGCGGCTCGAGGGCTTCGACGTCTCCAACCTCATGGGCACCCACACCGTCGCGAGCCTGGTCGTGTTCGAGGGCGGGCGCGCCAAGAAGAGCGAGTACCGGCGCCTGCGCATCCGCGGCCTCGACCGGCCGGACGACTTCGCCTCGATGCACCAGGCCGTCCTGCGGCGTTTCACCGGCCGCCTCGCCGACAGCCTGGCGCCGCCGGACCTGCTGCTGATCGACGGCGGCAAGGGGCAGCTCTCCGCCGCCAAGCGCGCGCTGCGGGACGCGGGCGTCGACGTGCCCCTCGTGGGGCTGGCCAAGCGCGTCGAGACGATCGTGACCGAGGACGGCCGCGAGCTGCTGCTGCCCAACGCCCACCCGGCGCTGCGGCTGCTGATCCACGCGCGCGACGAGGCGCATCGGACGGCGGTCGGTTACAACCGGCAGCGCCGCGGCCACGCGATGACGCGCTCGCTGCTCGACGACGTACCCGGCGTCGGGCCCAAGCGGCGCGACGCGCTCCTCGCCCACTTCTCGTCGGTCGACCAGTTGCGTGACGCGTCGCTCGAGGCCCTCGCGGCGGTGCCCGGCGTCGGCCGGGCGGCGGCGGCGGCCGTCAAGTCGTACTTCGATCCCGCGGCGCTCGAGGCCCTGGAGGGCGAGGAACCGGTCGGCGAGCCTGCCGCATAGCGGGCCGCATAGCGGGCCGTGAAGTGGGCCGGCTAGCCGGTCGCATCCGCGGCGGCCGTCGAGATCCCCGCCGGCACGCCGGACGGGGTGCGCGCCGATCCGCCCTGGGCGGTCCCCGCGGCGGTCGCGGGCGGTACCCCGCGCCGCTCGAACCAGGCGGAGCGCGCGAGCGTCATGTGCACGTCGACGCGGCCCCGCGGCCCCGCCAGGCGCTGGCGCTCGGCGAAACCCACCTTGCGGAACGCGGCCTGGGCGCGCTCGTTGTCGCCGAAGGTGTGCAGGCGAACGCGCTCCAGCCCCAGCTGCTCGAACGCGTACGCGAGCAGCGCCCGCATCGCGTCGCTGCCGTAGCCGCGGCTCCAGTGGCTGCGTTCGCCGATGATGATGCCGAGCGTCGCCTCGCTGCCCCGCAGATCGTAGAGCTCGACCGTGCCGATGTAGGCCGCCTGGTCGTCGAAGATGCCGAACGTGCGCCGGTCGTGGCGGGCGGCGTCGGCGCGCAGCATCCGGCGCAGCAGCCACAGCGGCAGGCGTGATGGCGGCGTGCCATTGAGGTGCGCGATCTCGGGATCGCGGAAGTGGGCATGCAGGCGGCGCCACGCGTGGCGATCGAGGTCGGCGATCGGCCGCAGCTCGACACGGCCCCAGGTGAGCCTGGGGGGCGGCTGTGCGATCCCGACCGACGTGGCCGTCATGGCGCCCAGTGTACGCTGCCCTGCGGGTCCACCCTGGAGGTCATCGAACGCATGCAGAACGATCCCGTCAGCGCCTACGCAGAACCGTTCGGCCGCCTGCGCGACGCCGTGGCGCAGGTGATCCTCGGTCAGCGAACGCTGGTCGAGGACCTCTTGGTGGCGGCGCTGGCGCGCGGCCACGTGCTCGTGGAGGGCGCCCCAGGGCTGGGCAAGACGCGTCTGGTGCGCGCCTTCGCCGACGCCACCGCGCTCACCTTCGGCCGCGTGCAGTTCACGCCCGACCTCATGCCCGCCGACGTCACCGGCAGCACCGTCTTCGTCGAGGAGGCGCGCGAGCGCCGCTTCGAGTTCCAGGCCGGGCCGGTCTTCCACAACGTGCTGCTGGCCGACGAGATCAACCGCGCCACCCCCAAGACGCAGTCCGCGCTGCTCGAGGCCATGCAGGAGCGGGCCGTGACGGTCGCCGGCGTGCGCCACGAGCTGCCCGAACCGTTCGTCGTGCTCGCGACCCAGAACCCGATCGAGATGGAGGGCACCTACCCGCTGCCCGAGGCGCAGCTCGACCGCTTCCTGTTCAAGGTGCTGGTGCCGCGGCCCGACGCCGACACGCTGCGGCAGGTCCTCGTCGCCACCACGGGCGAGGAGGCCGCAGCGCCGCGCGACGTGGTGTCGCGCGAGACCTTCCTCGACATGCAGGCGACGCTGCGCGCGGTACCGGTCGCCGGCAGCGCGCTCGAGTGGGTCGTGAAGCTGGTCGAGGCAACGCACGAGCACCCGATGGTGCGGCTCGGGGCCAGCCCGCGCGGCGCGCAGGCGATGGTGCTGGCGGCCAAGGGGTATGCCTTGGCGGCCGGGCGACCGCACGTCGAGTTCGACGACCTGCGGCGCGCCGCCTTGCCGTCGCTGCGGCACCGGCTGCTGCTGTCGTTCGAGGCCGAGGTCGAGGGCGTCGAGCCGGACCAGGTCGTCGCCGAGGCCGTGGAGAGCGTCGATCCGGGCCCGCGGCGGGGCCGCGGCTGACGAGGCCGATGGGCGCCCTGCCGGACGTCGTCCCCGCAGTGGCGGCGCGGCCGTGATCAGCGCCGCCGGGCGCCGAGCCCTGGACCGCTACGCGCTCGCGGCGCGCGAGATGAGCGCGGCCAGCGGGGACCGTAGCGCCCGCGAGACCGGCAGTTCCGTCGAGTTCCAGGACTTCCGCTCCTACCAACCGGGCGACGAACTGCGCGCCGTGGATTGGCGCGTGTACGCCCGGAGCCGGCGGCTGGTGACGCGCCTCTATCGTGCGGAGCGGACGATCGACGTCCACGTGGTGCTCGACGTCAGTCCCAGCATGGGTCTGGCCGGGAAGCTCGACTACGCGAGGATCGTCGCCGAGCTCGTCAGCTACGTCGGACAGCGAGACGCCATCACCCGGGTGCACACGACGGCGGGCGCCGCGAGCCCCATCGCGCAGGGCCGGGTCGGCCTGGCGCGCGCGTGGGGGCTGTTGGAGGAGGCGGTGCCGGTGGCTGGGGGCCCGGGCCCCGTGGAGGGCGTGCGCAACTTCGCCCTCACCCTCCCCAAGGTGCGCGGCGCGGCGTTGGCGGTGGTGATCTCCGACCTGTTCGACCCCCAACCGTGGCGACCGGCCCTCGTCGCCCTGCGGGCGCGCGGGCTCGATGCCGCGTTCCTGCAGGTCGTCTCCGACGACGACCTGTACCCGCCGGAGGGGCGCTTCGAGGTCGTCGACGTCGAGAGTGACGAGCGCCGGACCGTCGGCCCCGAGGAGGTGCGCGCCTACCGCGCCGCCGTGCAGGCCTTCCTACGCCGGACCCGCTCCGCCCTGGCACAGGCAGGCGTCGGCCACGTGCTCCTGCGCGTGCCCGCGAGCGTCGGCGAGGCGCCGCCGGCCGCCCCCCGACGGCCCGCCGCCGGCCGCCGCCGGGCCGCCAGCGGCGCGCTCGACCCGGAGCGCAACGCGCTTGCCGCCCTGCGTCGCGCGCGGGTGTTGGTGCCGCGGTGAGCGTCCCTGCGGGTGCCCCGGCGGGCGCGGGTCCGCGCGTGATCGGCCACCGGCTGCCCAATGGCGAGATGATCCTGCGCGAGGTGGGGCGTGGCGCGTCCGCCCGGGTCTACCTCGTGTCCGACGGCGACACCGTCGGGGCGCTGAAACTGCTCCCGCCGGGGAGCGGACCCCGCGCGGACCACGAGTTTCGCATCGCGGCCGGTTTCCGTCACCCGCACGTCGGGCGCGTCGATGCTCGCGTCGACGTCGCCGGGTGGCCCGGCGTGCGGATGCCGCTGGTCTTGGGCAGCCGACTGTTGCTGCACGAGGCGCCGGGCCTGCGCGATGCGCCCGGCCTGCGCGATGCTCCGCGACCGGTCCGCGGGCGCTACCTGGACGCCTTCGCTCAGTTGTTCGGGGCCCTGGCCTACCTGCACGACCTCGGCGTGGTCCATCGCGACGTGAAGCCGGAGAACGTGCTGGTCGATCGGGCCGGACGGGTCACGCTGATCGACTTCGACCTCGCGGTGCGCATCGACGACCGGGCGACCGCCCCGAGGGCCGCCGGTACCCTCGCCTACCTCAGCCCCGAGCAGGCGCGGGGCGAGCCGGCGACGCCGGCGTCCGACCTGTACGCCGCCGGGGTCATGCTGGTCGCGGCGCTGACCGGTGAGGTGCCCCATGCCGGCACGCTCGAGACCGTGCTGGCCGGACACCCTTCGCCGGCCGGCGCGCCCGTCGGCGCGACGCGATCCGCGCGCCACGGCGCGGGGTGGGCGGCCGTCGACGAACTCCTGGCGCGCCTGTTGGCCCCGGATCCGGCGGACCGCTTCGCGCACGCCGCCCACGCCCTGCCTGCCGTGGAGGAGATCCGGCGCGAATGGGGGGAGGACGACCGGGCGCCAATGTAGGATGGCGCGATGAGCGAACGCGTCGCGGTTGCGGCCTTCGCCCTCGTGACCCTCCTGGCGTTGTGGGTCGCCCCGTGGGCGGCCTTCAGCCGCGAGACGGGATCGCGGGCGGCCGTCATCCTGCTGCCCGACCGGGTGATCGACTTCACCGGCCGGACCGACCCCCTCAGCGTGCCCGGCCAGGGCGCCGTACTGTGGCTCTCGGTCGCCGGTCTCGCGGTCGTCGCGGGCGCGGCCGCGCTGCCCGGGCGGGCGCGCCACGGCGCTTGGCTCGCGGCCGGCGCGCTCCTGATCGGCGCCGCCACGTGGGGCCTGGCCCAGTTCGACGCCGCGGTCGAGGCGCGGCGGGCCGTGGCCTTCCAGGAGGCGATCGCGCCGAACATCGCCGATCCACGCCCGAACCAAGACGCGGAGCGGCTCCGGCAGTTGTCCGAGGAGGCCCTGACGCGCCCGGTGACCGTCAGCGTCGAGCTGGCGCGCGAGGCCGGCGTGGTCGTGCGGCGCCTGCCCTACGGGGGCTCCGCGCCCGGCTTCGCCGCCTTCCTGACGCTGGTCGCGGGCGCGGCCGCGCTGCTGTTCGGCCTTCGCGTGTGGCCGCGCGCGGGACGCGTGCTCGACCGCATGCTCACCGCGGTCGCGATCCCGGCCGTGTCGATCACGCTGGCGCTGCTCGCCGCGGCGATCGTCATCCTGCTGCTGCAACCGACGCCGTTGGGCCGCGACGTCGTCATCAGCGGACCCCTCATGGCCCTGGCCGGTCGTCTCGACACGCTCTGGCACGCGTACTACATCCTCTTCTCGGGCTCGCTCGGCACGGCCAAGGGCTTCTTCGATGCCCTGTCGTTCGCCACGCCGCTGATCTTCACCGGTCTGGCGGTGGGCTTCGGTTTCCGCGCCGGCCTGTTCAACATCGGCGCGCCCGGCCAGATGGTGCTGGGCGCGATCGGCGCGATGTTCGTCGGCCTGTACATGCCGGGCCCCGCGTGGGTGGTCCTGCCGATCGCGGTGCTCGCGGCGGCCGTGGGCGGCGGTCTGTGGGGCGCGATCCCGGGCTTCCTCAAGGCACGCTTCGGCGCCAACGAGGTCATCAACACGATCCTGCTCAACTTCGTGGCGGCTTCGCTGATGCTGTTCATGCTGTCGTCGTCGCCGACTTTCGCCGCCTCGGCGGTGCGGGTGATCCAGCTGATCGCCTGGGTGGTGGTGGCGTCGGTCGTGGGGCTGCTCCTGCCGCCCGTTCGGCGGGTGATGCGGATCTCGCCCCGCTTGACGCTGGCGCTGCTGGCAGTGTTCGCGCTCGTGGGGTCCGTCGTCGTCGCGCAACCGCGGGCGGGTGACCAACCGGTCGTGCTGGAACTGCCATTCAAGGCGCCCGGCTCGGAGCCGAAGTCGTTCGAGCTCTCGGAAGCGGCGCGGATCCCCCGGCTCCCCGCGGTGTTCGGCATCGACCTGCGTGAGACCCCGGGGACCAACGTCGTCCCCGTCGACGCCGCGGCCTGGGTCGCCGGCTTCCTGGCGGTGCTGGCCTTCGTCGCGGCGGGCGCGCTGGCCGCCGTGCGGCGCCGGGGCCTCCTGGGTAGGATCCTGGCCGCGCTGGCGGTGGCGGCGATCGCCTACACCGGGCTGGCGGCCGTCGGTTGGCGGGCGTTGCCGCTCGCGATCCCGCCGACGAACCTCAACCCCTCGTTCCTCATCGCGCTCGCGGCGGCGGTGTTCGTCTGGCTCTTCCTGTTCCGCACCCGCTACGGCTACGAGTTGCGGGCGACGGGGCTCGCGCCGAAGGCCGCCGAGTACGGCGGTGCCAACATCCCACGCAACACGGTCTTGGCCATGGCGATTTCCGGCGCCCTGGCCGGGCTCACGGCTACCCACTACGTGTTGGGCGGTGCGTTGGAGGACTACGCGCTGCGCCAGTCGCTCCCCACCGGCGACGGTTTCGACGGCATCGCGGTGGCGCTGCTGGGCGCCAACCATCCGGTGGGCACCGTGCTCGCCGCCTTCCTGTTCGGCGTGCTCAAGAACGGCGGCTCGGCGATGAACATCGCCTTCACCGACCTGACGCGTGACGTCGTTTCGATGGTGCTCGCGCTGGTCGTGCTGTTCATCGCGGCCAAGGGCTTCCTGCCCGACCGCTTGACCAACCCGTTGCGCCGCGCACCGGCTGTCGGCGAGCTGCCGGATGAACCCGCCGGTGGCACGCCGGACGGCGAGGAGCCGGTGGTCGCGCCGCAGGCCGCAGCCGCCGAGGAGGACCACTGATGGACACCGTCGTCCTGCTGGCGCTCCTCGGGTCGGCGCTGCGCGCCACCGCGCCGCTGCTCTTCGCCGCCCTCGGCGGCATGTTCTCCGAGCGGTCCGGCGTGGTCAACATCGCCCTCGAGGGCATCATCATCTTCGGCGCGCTGGCCGCGGCACTGGTGACCTACTTCGTCGAGCTGCCCGCGATCAGTCAGGACCCCGGGGCCTCCGTCTGGTACGCACCCTGGATCGGGGTGCTGGCGGCGATGCTCGTCGGCGCCGGCGTCGGCTGGGTCCACGCGGTCGTGTCGATCCGCTACAAGGCCGACCAGATCATCTCCGGCGTTGCGATCAACCTCATGGCCATCGGCGTGCCCGCGGTGGTGCTCACCGGGTTGTTCGGCAACTCGGCGACGTCGGCGACGATCACCAATCGCCTACCCCGCTGGGGCGAGGGCGCCTTCCAGTTCAGCCCACTGGTCTACCTCGCGTTTCTGCTCGTCCCGTTGACCTGGTACGTGCTCTTCCGCACGCCCTTCGGCCTGCGGCTGCGGGCGGTGGGCGAGCACCCCGAGGCCGCCGACAGCGTCGGCATTTCGGTCACCCGCATGCGCTACGCCGGGGTCATGCTCTCGGGCGTGCTCGCCGGCCTCGGCGGGGCCTACCTCTCCATCGGCGGCTTCAACCAGTTCATTACCGAGATGTCCGGCGGCCGCGGCTTCATCGCGCTGGCGGCGTTGATCTTCGGCAAGTGGCACCCGCTCGGCGTGCTTGGCGCCACGCTGCTGTTCGGCGCCTTCCAGGCGCTCGAGACGCAACTCGGTGGCGGGCAGCTGCTGCCGCCGACCGTCGTCCAGAGTCTGCCGTTCATCCTCACCATGCTGGTGTTGGCGGGCTTCGTCGGTCGCGCCATTCCGCCCAAGGCCATCGGCAAGCCGTTCGAGAAAGGCTGACCAGGAGGTCGCCATGCCCGTCCCCCGCCGCTCCGGCGTCCTGCTCCACCCCACCTCCCTCCCGGGGCCGTACGGCCTGGGTGAGCTCGGCCCGCACGCGATGCGTTGGTTGGATTGGCTCGTCGAGTCCGGCCAACGCCTGTGGCAGGTGCTGCCGCTCGGCCCGACCGGCTACGGCGACAGTCCCTACCAGAGCTTCTCCTCGTTCGCCGGCAACCCCTACCTCATCAGCCTCGAGCGCCTGCACGAGGAGGGCTGGCTGAAGGCCGAGGACCTCGTCGGCGGCGACTTCGGTGGCGGGCGCGTCGACTTCGGCCCGGTGATCGAGTTCCGGCTGCAGGCGCTGCGGTCGGCGGCCGAGGCGTGGCGCTCCTGGGCGGGTGAGGACGATCGCGCCCGGTTCGCCGCCTTCCGCGAGCGGGCGGGCGCCTGGCTCGACGACTTCGCCCTGTTCATGGCCCTCAAGGAGGCGCACGGGGGCCGCTCGTGGGTCGAGTGGGACGCCCCGCTGCGCCAGCGCAAGAAGAAGGCGCTGGCGGCCGCGCGTGAGACGCACGACGAGGCGATCGAGCGCCACATGCTGTGGCAGTGGTGGTTCGACCGCCAGTGGGGCGACGTGCGGGCCGCGGCGCGCGAGCGAGGGATCGTCATCCTGGGCGACGTGCCGATCTTCGTTGCCTTCGACTCGGCCGACACCTGGGCGGATCAGGACCTCTTCCACCTCGACGACGACGGCAACCCGACCGTCATTGCCGGGGTGCCGCCCGACTACTTCTCCGCGACCGGCCAGCGCTGGGGCAACCCGCTCTACCGCTGGAATCGTCACGAGAAGCACGACTTCGCCTGGTGGATCGCCCGCGTGCGACGGACGCTCGAACTCGTCGACGAGCTGCGCATCGACCACTTCCGAGGCTTCGAGGCGTACTGGGAGATTCCGGCCGAGGAGCCCACCGCGGTGAAGGGCCGCTGGGTCAAGGGCCCCGGCCAGCCGCTGTTCGACGCGCTGCGCGCCTCCCTCGCGTCCGTGGGAGACGCCCTGACCGGTGAGCGCGGCGATCTGCCGATCGTCGCCGAGGATCTCGGCGTCATCACCGCCGGCGTCGAGAAGCTGCGCGACGACAACGCGCTCCCCGGCATGAAGGTGCTGCAGTTCGCCTTCGCGGCGGACGCCGCCGATCCGTACCTGCCGCACAACTACCCGGCGAACGCCGTGGTCTACACGGGTACCCACGACAACGACACCACCGTCGGCTGGTACGCGCAGGCGCCGGAACGGGAGCGCGACTTCCTCCGCCGCTACCTGGCGCGCGATGCCGCCAACGTCGCCTGGGACCTGTGGCGCGCCGCCCAGAGTTCGGTGGCCGAGACGGCGGTCGCGCCGCTGCAGGACCTCCTGGGTCTCGGCTCGGAGGCGCGCATGAACACGCCCGGCGCGCCCTCGGGCAACTGGGGCTGGCGCTTCAGCTGGGAGGCGCTGCCGTACTGGCTGGCGCCGCAGCTGCGCGAGATGGCCGAGCTCTACGGCCGGCTCCCCAGCGAGGGCGCCGTCGACACGCCGTACCGGCAGTCGACGACGGGCGGCGAGTCGGACGCGTGAGGCGCGCGCCGAGCACGCGCGCGCCGCGCGCGATCAGGTCCGGAACAGCACGTTCTCGCGCCTGAAGTTCGCGTAGGCGAACGCGAGCAGCACGGCGATCAGCGCCGCCATGACGCCCCAGGTGGTGAGGATCGGGGCGAGGCGCGCAGCGCCCTTGACGGCGTCGTCCATGAGGATCATGACGTTGTAGACGGGGATCCAGTAGACGAACGCGCCGGTGCCGATGAGGTCCTTGAACTGCAGGGCGATCGCCGGCACGATGAGCAGGAACGACATCGGAGCGACGTAGGTCTGGGCCTCCTTGAAGGAGCGCGCGAACAGCGTCACGGACATGAGCAGGGCGGCGACCACGGCGGCCATCAGCACGCTCGAGACCACCAGCAGCACGATCGTCGTTGGGGTGATCGTGAGGGTCCCGCCCATCATCGCCGCCATCTCGCCGCCCTCCTGGCCGATCAGCGGGAGGAACAGACGTCGCAGCACCGTCCCGCCCAGCACGAACCCGACGATTGCCATCAGGGCGGCGCTGAGGCCGAACGTCACGACCGCGAGGAACTTGCCGAACACCACCTCGCCGCGCCGCACCGGCGTCACCAGCAGGACCTCCAGGGTGCCTCGCTCTTTCTCGCCGGCGGTGGCGTCGATGGCGGTCATCTGACCGCCGGTCAGCGTCCAGATGGCGATGAAGAACGGGATCAGCCACGCCAGCTGACCGCTGGAGCGCTCCGCCGCGGTCGAGGCGTCCAGCGTCGAGACCGCGACCGGCTCGAGCACGGCGGGGTCGATGCCGGCGTCCACCAGCCGCTCGGCCACCACGCCGCGGCGGTAGGCATCGACGGCGGAGCGCAGCTTGCCGGCATTCAGCTCGGCACGCAGGTTGGCCTCCTTGACGACGACCACGACCTCGGCGCGGCCGCCCCCGGCGACCGTATCCGCGAACCCCGGCGTCACGATCAGCCCGGCGGGGTACTCGTCGGCTCGCACCGCCGTCTCGGCATCGTCCACCGCGACCAGCACGGCCGCCTGCGCCTCGATCGCCGCGGCCAGCTCGGCCGGCAGGTGCTCGGCGCCCTCCACCGCCAGTTCCGTGACCGTGGTCGCCTCGCGCTGGAAGAGGCCGCCCAGCAGCAGCGGCAGCCCGAGCATGATGACCGGCAGCAACAGCAGCGGGATGACGAGGTTCGACACGATCGCGCGGTGGTCGCGCAGCGTCGAGAGGATCTCCTTGGCGGCGACGCGCCGCACGAACGACCACCTCATGCGGCCACCTCCTGCCCCTCGGCCAGCCCGCTGCGGCGCACCAGCGTGAAGAACGCCTGCTCGAGGTCGGGTGCGTCCGCGGCCTCCCTCAGGCCCGCGACCGTGTCGTCGGCGACGACCCTACCGCGGTACAGCACCGCGACGCGGTCGCACAACTCCTCGGCCTCGCTCATGACGTGCGTCGACCACACGACCGCCCGCGTCTCCCCCGGATAGCGGCGGGAGAAGTCGAGCACGGCACGGCGCGCCATCACGTCCAGGCCGCTCGTCGCCTCGTCGAAGAAGAGCACCTGCGGGTCGTGCAGCACCGCCCTGGCGACGACGATCTTCTGCTTCATGCCGGTGGAGAACGCGCCCGTGCGCTTGTCGAGGGTGCCGGCGAGGTCGAGCAGGCCGTCGAGCTCCTCGACGCGGCGCCCGATGGCGTCCTTGCGCATGCCGTAGAGTTCGCCGAAGTAGTGCAGCACCTCGCGGCCCGTGAGGCGGTCGTAGAGCCCCATGCCGCCGTTGACCACGCCGATGGCGCGACGCACGGCCTCGGGCTCGCGCTGGACGTCGTGCCCCGCGATGGTCGCCCGCCCGCCGTCCGCCCGCAGCAGCGTCGCCAGCACCCGCAGCGTGGTCGTCTTGCCGGCCCCGTTCGGCCCGAGTAGGCCGAAGACCTGGCCGGCGGCGACGTCGAAGGAGACGTCGTCGACGGCGACCAGGTCGTCGAAACGCTTGGTGAGTCCGTGAACCTCGATCATCCCACCAGCCTAACGCTGCTTGGGTCGTCGGTCCGGGACGGGTTGCCCGCTGGCTGGCGGACCGCGCGCGGCACGACCGACGGCCCGCCTGCTACGCTGCCGCGATGCCCGCCTTCGCGATCGACAAGCCCCTCGGCCTGACCTCGCACGACGTCGTGGCGCGCGGCCGGCGGCTGCTCGGCACCCGCAGGGTCGGGCATGGTGGCACCCTCGATCCGCTCGCGACCGGCGTGCTCCTGCTGCTGGCGGACGAGGCGACGAAGCTGTCGCCCTACCTGACGGGCTCGGACAAGGCGTACCTCGCCTGGGTCGTCTTCGGTCTCGGCACCCCGACGCTGGACGCCGAGGGGCCCGTCGTCGAGCGCGGCGATGCCGGCGCGCTGACCGCGCCGGGCGTGGCGGCCGCGCTGCCGCCGTTCCTGTCGCTGACGACGCAGCGTCCGCCGGCCTACGCGGCGATCAAGCGGGGCGGGATCAAGGGCTACGAGGCGGCCCGGCGCGGCGAGGCGCTCGACCTGCCGCCGCGCCCGGTGGGTTACCGCCGCCTGGAGCTGCTCGCGTTCGGGCCCTGGGATGCGGTGCCGCGGGGCTGGACGCGCGACGGGCCCAGCTGGCGGCCCGATCCCTCGGTGCCTGCCCCCCTACCGCCACCGCTCGACGCGCATGCGCCGACCGCCGTGATCGGCCTCGACGTGCGGTCCGGCACGTACGTGCGTGCCTTCGCCCGCGACCTCGGCGCCGCGCTGGGCGTGCCCGCGCACCTCGGGGGGCTGCGCCGCACCCGCGCCGGCACCATCGGCATCGAGGCGGCGGTGCCGCTCGAGACCCTGCCGGACGCCGCCCCGCTGGACCCCGTGGGTCTGCTCGGGCTCCCCACCGTCGTGCTCGACGCCGCCAGTGCCGCGCGGCTTCGCGACGGGCAGCGCGTCGCGGCGGCCTTCGAGGGCCGCGCCGCCATCGTCGATCCCGACGGGCGGCTGGTGGCGGTGGCCGAGGCGGACGACGGCCGCGCGCGGCCGCTGCGGGTGTGGCGCCCGGGCGCCTGAGGCGAACGCGCGGGCCCGCGGACGCGCAGGCCGGCGCACGCGCACCCGTGGCCCTGCCGACCCGCATCCGCCGGACGCGCACGCGCCCCCGTTTGAAGTGCATACGCGGCTGCGCGGCAGGGACAGGCGTCGCCTGACGAGCGGGTGGGGGCGGGCGGTAGACTCGCCGTACGGCACCATTCGGTTCGACCGCCGTTCACGCATCGGCGCAGCGTCGCCGTAGGAGTCTGCCATGATCATCGGCATCCCCAAGGAGACCAAGAGCCACGAGTACCGCGTCGCCGCGCCGCCGGTGGCGGTGCAGGCCCTGGTGCACGCCGGCCACACCGTCCGGGTCGAGACCGGCGCGGGCACCGGCAGCGGCTTCGACGACGCGGCCTACCGCGCGGCCGGCGCCGAGATCGTGCCCTCCGCCGGGGAGGCCTGGGCGGCGCCGATGGTCCTCAAGGTGAAGGAGCCGACGCCGGCGGAGTACGGCTTCCTGCGTGACGACCTGGTCCTGTTCACGTACCTGCACCTGGCGGCCGACCGGCCGCTGACCGAGGCCCTGCTCGCCGCGGGCACGACCGCGGTCGCCTACGAAACGGTGCAGTTCGACCGCGGCGGCCTGCCGCTCCTGACGCCGATGAGCGAGGTCGCCGGGCGCATGGCGACGCAGGTCGGCGCGCACTACCTCAGCCGCTTCCTCGGCGGCCGTGGCGTGCTCCTCGGCGGGGTTCCCGGCGTCGCGGCCGGCCAGGTCGTCATCCTCGGCGGGGGGGCGGTCGGCACCAACGCCGCCAAGATGGCGATCGGCCTCGGCGCCCACGTCACGCTCCTCGACGTCGACCACGAGCGCCTGCAGTACCTCGACGACATTTTCGGCGGGCGCATTCAGACGCTGATGAGCCACCCGGGCACGATCGCCGAGGCGGTGGCGCAGGCCGACCTCGTGATCGGCGCCGTGCTGATCGTCGGCGCCCGCGCGCCGCACCTCGTCACGCGCGCCATGCTCGGGAGCATGCGGGCCGGCAGCGTCATCGTCGACGTCGCCGTCGATCAGGGCGGCTGCGTCGAGACGATCCGCCCGACCACCCACGACGCGCCCACCTACATCGTCGACGGGATCGTGCACTACGGCGTCGCGAACATGCCGGGCGCCGTGCCGAACACGAGCACCCTGGCGCTGTCGAACCTGACGCTGCCCTATGCCCTGGAACTGGCGGCCGAACCGCTGAACGCGATGCGGGCCGACCGGGTGTTGGCGCGCGGGCTCAACACCTACCGAGGCCG
>Ga0180429_10002338_pt1 | contig 15684 bp, 11 predicted proteins | sample SS_ome_FD_132428 | JGI IMG/M metagenome (GOLD analysis project Ga0180429, IMG submission 132428) | Hypersaline lake sediment archaeal communities from the Salton Sea, California, USA - SS_1_S_1 metaG | ecosystem: Environmental > Aquatic > Non-marine Saline and Alkaline > Hypersaline > Sediment ...
ACGGCCGCTTCTTCGTCGGCTCGTCCCGCGAGAACGTCAGCATGTCTCGGACAATCTGCTCGCAGCGGTCCAAAGAGGCAACGACGTTGTTCAGACACTTCTCGAAGCGCTCCGCATTGTCGGGGTCGTCCTTGATGGCCAACGCCGTCTCGGCCGCCAGCAGGGCAGAACCCACCGGGTTGTTGATCTCATGGGCGATGCCGGCGGCCAGGGTACCGAGGGAACTGAGCCGGTCCGCTCGACGAAGCGTCTCCTGCATCTGCTTCCGCTCAGTGACGTCGTCGATCATCGTGAGCAGACACTGTGTACCCTGCAGATCGATCACCTCCGTGGAAAGCTCGCCCCGTCGTACTTCGCCGGACTTCGTCCGCAGAATGGTCTCGTGGCGCCGTATGGGATTCTCTTCTGCCTTCAACTTCTGAACCGCCCGGACACGATTCTCGGATCCGTCCCACGCCCAAAGCTCTTGGGACGTGTGGCCAATCACCTCGGCGCGCGGGTAGCCGAGCATGCGAAGGAGGCTTTCGTTCACCTCAACGAACTGGCCTTCCTCGAGTGTGGTGACGGCGATGCCGATCGGGCTGGCATGGAAAACCTTGAAGAACCGTTCTTCGGACTGCCGGGCTACTTCTTCGGCGGCGACGCGTTCGGCGACCTCCAGACGGAGTTCCCGATTCGTGGCCGCCAGCACGGCGGTCCGCTGCTTGACGCGTTCTTCCAACTCGTTGTGAACCTGCTGCAACGCCTCCTCGGCCTGCTTGCGATCGGTGATGTCTTCAACAGTACCTTCGTAATACAACGTGTTGCCGGCCTGATCGCAAACCGCCGTGGCACTCTCGCGGACAAACACCGTGCTGCCGTCGGAGCGTGTCCAGGCTGCCTCCATTCCCGTGACCCGCCCCTCGGCCTCCATACGTTGCTTGAAGGACGAGCGTGGGTAGTCGGGCTCATACTCGTCCCCGTCGAGATTCCGTCGCGCGAGATGCTCGAACGACGGATATCCGAGCATGGAGACCAGGGCCGGGTTGGCCATGACGATGCGCCCGTCGGGTGTGGTTCGATACATGCCGATCGTCGACTGCTCGAAGATGCTTCGGAGACGCTCCTCCGACTCCCGCAACTTCTCTTGCGCCCGCTTGCGCTCGGTGATCTGTTTCCAGTGGCGCAGGGCCCGCTCGGCGATCCGCGGCATATCGGAGAAGGTCGCTTCGGACTTGACGAGGTAGTCCAACGCCCCGGCCTTCATGGCCTCCACGGCCGCCTGTTCGCTTCCAAGAGCGGTCATCAGCACGACGGGAAAATGGCATTCTTCCTTGTCGGCCGGCAACAACTCCGTGCCCTTGCCGTCGGACAAGACCAGATCCGTAATCAGCAACTCGGGAGCAGACTCCGCGAGGCAGGCCCTTGCCTCCTTGAGCGTACCGACCACGGTCAGATCGATCTCGGCGGCACGGGGGTCGAAGGCCCGCTGGATCAGCCCGACGTGGAACGGGTCGTCCTCGACCAGCAGGATGTTGATTGGCTTCTCGTCCACTGATGATTCCCTGCTTATCTGCGTATTGTTGTGGATGCCCCTCGGTTGGGAAAGGGTGTGCTCACGACGACGGGTCCCGGTTAATCCCGTTCATGGCTTGTTTCCTCCTCCCTTCAATGTATGGTGACTATTGTAACATCTCGCCTCACTCCACCCAAATTGTAGCATTTAACTCTAAACGGCGAGGAAGTCCTTGTTCTCTTGGTTGGAATTAACGGTTTTCGGTGGAATGGGAGACGCGGGCAGGATACACTGCAAGTGGGGTAGAGATACTACTGGTTTATACGCCTAGCAACAGGTCCATTTCCCACAACCAACCGAGGGAGGTAATCATTACCATGCCTGAGCAACAATCGATCGATGCAGGCGATCCTGCACAAAAGGGCTTGTGGTGGTCTTTCGGGCGTCCGCCGTGGGCAATTGTGACACTGCTGGGCGTGCTGGCGGCGGCGGTGGCAGTCGGCATTGTCTGGTGGACGTTTGAACCGCGGTACGAAGCCACCACGTGGCTGCGGATCAAGAGCCAGCAGCCCTTTCTCGCTTTCGCTCCCGCGGAGTCGGATAGCGCGGCCGAGGACCTTTTTGTCCAAACACAAGTGGAGTTGGTTCGCAGTCCGCTAGTGTTGGCTCCCGTGGCAGGCCAGCCCGAGGCTGCCAAGGTGCCGGAACTTCAGGAAGAAGATGACCCGATCGAGTGGCTGGCAGAAAACATCAAGGTCAAGCCAGTGGGAAAGTCGGAGCTTCTCCAGATTTCACTGGCTTGCCGCAAGGCGAAAGATTCGGCTTTGATTGTCAATCAGGTGGCCCACGAGTATCTACTGCTGCTCGAAATGGATGAGGCCGAACGGAGCCGACAGGTTATCAGTACGCTCAAGGCAGAAAGAAGTAGTCGCGAGAAGGAGGTCAAACGACTGCGAGAGGATCTGCGTCAACTGACGAAGCAAGTCACCGGTGAGGACCCGTTCTCGCCGGTTCCGACCACGAACCCCAATTTGGACCATCCCCTTACGGATCTGAACAGTCGCTTGATTACGACAGAAGTGGAACAGACGATTCTAGCCGCGAAGATCATGGCCCTCGAGAATCAATTAGCTGATAGACGGGCCAAGGCACGGGCTGATATACGAGCCGAGGACCCGTCTACGTCGATCGAAGAGTCCGGATCGATTGGCGAGGCTCTTGAGCAGGACCCGGAGATTCTCCGGCTGCAGGAACAGATCGGCCTCAGCCAGGCGATGCTTGATGATCGGGAATCGAAGCTGCCCGCCGGGAGGGCAAAGGATGAGCGTGGCTGCATAGCACTTAGAAATGCGATCAGTGAGGGCAAAGAACTCCTCGACAATCGTTGCGCTGTTGTGCGCGAGCGCATCAAGGCACGACTGGCCGCGTCCCGTGCCGGACAATTCGAGTCGCATACGGCCCAACTCGAAGAGGAGTTGGCTGAAGGCCGCGGCGAACCGTCGGAGGCAGCCGTCGAACGAGTTCTTTCGGAACATGCGGGGCTCCAGGTGATAGAGACCCTGCTACTAGCCAAGCAGTCCAATCTGCTCGAACTGGAGTTGCGGCGTGAGCTGGACAAGGAGGACCCTCGTTATCAGGCATTGCAGAATGAAGTCAAGGAGGATGGACAGCGCCTCGAACGGTTTCGCGCCGATCTCCGAGAGCAGATCAAGTCGAGGTTGAACTTGTCTCAGACGGCCCAACTCAAAGAGGAGTTGGCCGCCATGAAATCCAAGTACGAAGGTTGCAGAATCACTAAGGAGTTGCTGCAAGAACGCTATGAAATCAAGCTCGGTGAAGCCGGGGACATCAGTGGTAGCACGCTGGAATTGCACTTCAAGCAAGACGAATTGGCCCGGTCCGAGCATGTACTTGCCGTATTGTCGGAACGGATTCTGCGGCTCACCACCGAGCAACGGGCGCCGGAGCGGGTAGACCTGCTGCGGCCGGCAGAGCCGGCGAAGGTCCCCCTGGCGGAAGTTCCTTATGTTGCGATGGGTGTCGCGTCGGCGGGCGGTTTCTGCCTGCCGTTCTTGATCGTCGGTCTATGCTGCCTTCTGTGTCGATCAAGGACACTTGAAGACCCGGTGTTCCGCAGGATTCGGCTTGACGAGCCGAGGCTATGGATAGGTGAAGTCGCGTTTCACAGTGAAGGGGTGGTTGGCGTTGCCGTCTCTGCGGGACAAACGGGTCCGACCGACGCGGATCGGAAAGCGTTTTTGGAACTCCAACGCCGCTACCAGGACCTCAAACCGAGCATCGCGAATCTGCTGTTCGACCAATACAAGGAATATCAAGGCGACGTCGCCGAAACGTCGGACGAACCAGAGGTCCCCATGCTATCCCACCCAGAAGAGATTTGGAATCATACGTGTCTGGCGGGATTCAGAATCGACAAGGGGCCGAATTCATCGATGCCGTACTTGAGACTAGCCTATGGATTTGAGTGGGACGAGTCTCGGTTGTTCTTTGTGTATCTCTGGGACTGGGAAGTTGTTCGTGTGGAAATAGATGACGGTTGACTTCGTCTTTGTTACTCAAACTGAAAAGACGGGAGTCCGAAAATGGGGACTGGCTCCGTCGAGAGCCTGGTTTTGAAGTGGTTGGGGCGTTTGCCGACGGTGCCTGTCCGAAAAAGGGGACTGGCTCCGTCGAGAGTCTGGTTTTGAAGTGGTTGAGGCGTTTGCCGACGGTGCCTGTCCCCTTTTTCGGGCCGGGTCCGCATTGAGGACTGCCCGGACACGGAGCCCGATCAGCGGCGGTTCCGTCGTTTCCAAGGCAATCCATATCTCGCGTGTATCCACATCGAATCGCTCGGCCGGATCGTCGCTTAAGAATCGTTTTGGCTCCATCCCCGGACTGACGTGGGTGACACGTCCGCGGAACTGATATCGCTGCGACCCGTCGGCGACAATTGTTGCCTTCATTCCCGCACTAACGCGGGCGGCGTCCTTCTCATCGACAAAGGCCCGAACTTGGGTCCCGGTCGTGTCGGCCAGAATAACAGCCGGTTGTTTGGCGTTCGGGCCAGTCAGCTCACCCGCCATGGCCTCGACGTCAAGTATTTGTCCATGGTGTGGAGCAACCAGCCGCGCGCGGCGGAGTTGCACTTGGGCCATTTCCAGCCGGGCTCGAGCCGCTCGGATGCGGGCTTCGGCGATGCGAATGTCCTCGGGCCGCGGGGCGGCTTGCGACAGTTCCAGACGCGCTCGCGCGGCGTGCGTCTCGGCGGTGAGGACAACAACACGTGTTGTTGTATCGTCGACGGTCTCTTCGGGGACGACGCGGACGTGCCCCAGTTTTCGAATTCTCCCCAGGCGGGCGTGAGCTACACCCAATTCGGCTTCCTTGGCCCGGCACAACGCGGCCAACTCGGCTCGCCGTTCGTCGCGGGCGCCGTCATGGAGCCGCTGGAGTTGGGCCTCGGCCCCATCAAGTTGGGCGGCGGCAATGGCTACGTCTTGACGATACCGCCGATCATCGAGTTGGAGCAGGACTTGGCCGGGCTCGACGAATTGGCCCGGCCGAACGAGCACCTTGACGATGCGGCCGGACACGCGGGGACGGATCTCGATCTCCGGCGTGGCCCCCTCGATGCGCCCCATAGCGCGTATTTCCTGACACGCGGAATCGATGCTTTCGGTCATCTCGGGCGTCGCGGTCGGCGTGTTGGCCGTGAGTGCGACGGCCGCAAGCGGGGCCATGCCGAGACAGATGAGTATGGATTTCATGTCAGATTCCTTGCCATCTCGTGTGATTTGCTCGGCGGCAATCAAGCGCAGGCCAACGCGGCTGATTGATCGACGTATGTTTCGGCAGCCATCCGTCGCAGATCAGATCGCAGTTCGTGCGAAACCGGCCGGTATTCCAGAAGATCGTCGTCGAACGGGACGTTAAATAACCGCTTGTACGCCCGCGGGTGATCGAAGGGCAGGTTGTTCAGGTCCAGCGCCAAGGCGACCGCGGGATGATCGCACACGGAGGCGTAGGTCCTTTCCTCGCCGATGACTTCGAACGCGATGACCCGCTTATAGAACTTGGCGTGTCGAGGATGCACGGCAATCAATAGCTGATCGATTCCACGATACACGGCGCATTGCGCGGTCAAGGCCATTATCCGAGAAACCATGGAAAACGATTGATTCGATCCGTCTCGCTCGTCGGCCAGGCAGGATACCTCGGCAAGGCGAAGCCCTTGGAGTCGCCGCCGCTCGACCTCCTCGGCATAGATCGCTTCCATCGGCAATCCCAATTGCCCGTCGCCGACGATGCTCAGAGTACAGAGGACTTCATCACCATTGCCCGCGATCAGCACCTCGGTCGTGGGCAGGGCGTGGTACGGAGTTACCCGCATTCGGTGGCGGTTCATCCGAATCAGCCCGGAACGAACGTAGGCCCGGTAGACCAGCCCCAGAGCCGCCTCCCACTCCCAACGCGAAGAGGCGATTCTGCAGTCGGGCTTGTGATTGGTCCGCTCGCGTTTGTTGATGATGGGACGGGCGGTGGAGACCCTGTCATAGATCGAGCCCGTTTCGGTTCGAGCCGCGGGCGCACCGAGAGGATACTCCAGAACCGGTGCAGCAGAATTGAAAGTTGATAGCGTGACCATTGCTCTGACTCCTAGAAAGTTGACCTGGTTGTTACCATTCCTGGCTGGTGAGTGATTCCTTTCCGCTTCCGTACTTGCTTGACTCTCTTCTCTGGTTCCACGTGGCGTCCAGGCGAGCCCACCAGGTCCCGCCTTCGCTTGACGTTCATCTTGTGCAAGACGTTGTGGACGTGGTTCTTCGCGGTTGACAGCTTTATGCCCAGACGGCGGGCGATCTGTTTGTTGGCCAGGCCCACGGCGATCAGCCGCACGACTTCGGCTTCGCGGGCGCTCAATTCCGGCGTTGATTGCGGCGGTGACGGCTCCCGTGTTTCCGAGAGCGACTTGATTCGACGGCCGATTTCGGCCAGGATTTCGAGGGAAGGACTGGTGACTTGGCCCCTTGCCGCGGCCCTCACCGCGTCGACAAGGTCGCGGTAGGTGGCGGCGCCGTTTTCCAGGCAGGCGCTGGCGCCGGCTTCGATTGCGCGGACCGCGTCCGCTTCGCCCCGTCGGCATCCGGCCACTACGACTCGGACCGACGGTAGCAGCCGCTTGAGTTCCCAAGTGATCTGAGCCGTATCCGCCGGGGCGGACGTCGAATGGATCAGCACGACTTCGGCCCGGTCGGCACGGCCGCTCTGCAACAAATCGCGAACCGTGCCAACCGCCCCGAGCAGTTCGATCCCGTCCTCCAGAATCAGTCGGGACGAGATCGCTTCTCGGAGGATTCGCGAATCACTGAGGATCGATACGTGGATTGTGGATGGCATTACGAACCTCCTGTGCTTATCACACAGTTTCGGCCACGGGATGAAGGATTGTGGAGAACAGATCTTGAAGTCCCACCCCCTGAAATTCCGTCTTGGCAATCGTCTGACGGCAAACGACGGCCCTGTCCGAGTCTGCCGGGAGGCCGATTACTATCAGGTCGGGATACTCCAGAAACATGTGGCTGCAGATACTTGGCATCTCGCCGTTCTCCGGCCACGTCTGAATGATCACGTCGGCTTGTGCCTGGCCGACGGCCACGAGCAGATCGATGGAATCGACGCTCTGTTCCACGACTGCGACGCCCCCTTCGTTTTCGATGCGCTCGCAGAGGAGTTCCCGTAACAGGGGTGATTCAACTGCAAGCAATATCTTTGTGTGTTTCACGATGGTCTCCTGCGCGGGTCCCGATGTTGATCGTCTACAAGGAGATTATCACGGTGCGGCTACCCTCGTCTATGAATCCATCGGATCAAAAAAGAACCATCCAAGCGGTCCATATTTCACTAGACCGGGCCACGGAAGAGACGGACCGGGTAGACCGGTCCCGGTCCAGGTTCCGCTCGAAAAAAAGACTAGCTTGGGTAGTCCATGGCCCGCGGCTGTAGCACCGGAATCTTGCCGCGATGCCTGTACACAGACGGGAAACCCGGACTACGACCACAATGAATGGTCCGGACTAGTCGAGAGCCGTGCGATGGGCCGAGAATGAATCTCTCTTGGATTCGGCGGGCGAAGACCGAGAGACGTCCCGGGAAAAAACTGGTGATGAGATCAACGCGGAAAGAGGCCGACCAGAGTCATTTCTTCAACCATTGCCGCTGCCGGGCGTACTCGACGGCTTCATGCCGGTCTTCGACCTGCAGTTTTTCGATAATGTTGTGGACGTGGTTCTTCACGGTGTAGGCCGAGAGGGAAAGCTTCTTGGCAATTTCCTTATTGCTAAGCCGGTCGGAGATCAGATCGACGACTTCGAGTTCGCGCGGAGTCAAGTCGATCGATTCGGCCCGGCGGTGCCACGGGGCACTTGGCGCCGTCTCCGCGAGGCGGTCGAACATGGTTTGAACGATCTCCTGCGAGCAGAACGTCTCGCCGTGAAACACCTTCTCGATGGCGATATCGAGTTCATCGAGCGACGAGGTCTCCAAGATACAGCCGTGAGCGCCGGCCGCAATGCACTCGACAAGACATTCCTGTGAACTGGCGCAGGCGAGCAACAAGAACTTGGCGCGGTCCATATTCTGACGAATCCGCCGGGTCAGTTCCACCGCGAGCGCATCGGGGAGATTCAGATCGATCAGGAAAACGTCGAGTTCCTCCTGATCGAACGTTTCCAGTTCCTTTGGATCAGTGTGGTCGACACTCTGGACATCGAACCGTTCGTCTTCAGCCAGCACCGACTCCAGGCATTCACGAAACAGACGATTCCGGTGAATTATCTTCAGGTGAATAGGTCGTGCCATGCAGTCTCTCACTCATCCTTCAATCGCCCCAGGTACCCCTTGTCACGTATCGACTGTCTCATCCCAGGTGCTCTCGCAATGACGACTTGCATCGTGGGGTCCGACAACCTCTTGCCGGCAAAAGGTTGTGGGTGTCCACAGACACGAACACCCGGCCGACTCACGGTACTGGCAACGGGACTTCACAGAACGCAAATCGCACAACCACATCATACTGGCGACAAACAAACACCGTCATGTAAATGACAGTCCCAACATAACATGGTTGCCCGCACAAACTCTCTCCAGATTACCTCCTTCGTAGCCGCTGACGCCCCGTCGCACACCGGATAATCTACCCAATTTGCATAACCGGATCATACCACAGATCGCAAGTTTTGCAAGCACTTTGTGACCGCCGCCCCGAGATATCCGCGAATGCCGGTAAACCGGGCCGGTAACGCCCCTCCATTGATCTATTCATGCCCGACTCTCGAAGGGCAACCAGCGGGGGAGACCAGTTTCCCGTGAGAAAACGCCTGATCGCCGCGTATTAGCTATGCCGGAATCAGTGGTGAGGGATTTGCAGCAGAATCCGGTCCGGATCGAGCCTCGCCAGAGTGTGATTCGCCGGTCAGGCGGCGGCCAGTTCCGATTCCGCGAGCAACTAGATGCAGCGTGAGCAGTGACACCAGGCCACACATTTGGGTGCTTTGCCACGTCAATGCGTCGTCGGCGGAGCCGCGGTATCTTGCGGGGCGGTAGTCTCGGGTGCGAGTGATCGTGGATCAATCATCACGTCCACCCGCAGCCCGACGACCAGCGACTCACGTTCCTCAAGCTCGATCCAGACTTCTCTCGTCTTCGTGTCATAGCGCTCGGCGGGCCGGTCGCTCCAGAGTTGCTTGCGTCCCATGCGAGGGCTGAGACGGACGACACGGCCCTTGAATTCACGATCCGGCAGACCATCGGCCCGGACTATGGCCGCCATTCCGACCTTGACGCGAGGGGCATCGATCTCCTCTACGAAGGCCCTCACCTGAAACTTCGTGGTGTCGACCATCGCGATGGCCGACTCGGTGGAGTCTGGTCCGGTCAATTCGCCGGCCTCGACGTCCACCTTCAGAATCTGGCCCCGGCAGGGGGCATAAATCCTGGTGCGTTCGAGTTGGACTTTGGCTAGTTCCAAACGGGCTTCGGCTGCCTGAATCCGGGCTTCGTCCATGCGTACTTCGTCGGCTCGGGCTGCCGCCTCGATCTGCTCAAGCCGGGCCTTTGCCGCGTCAACTTCGGCGGTCAGAACCACAACCTGCCCCTTCTGGTCGTCCGCCTTCTGTTGGGAGACGGCCTTGGCTTTAAGCAACTCGCTAATCCGCGCCCAGGCTCGCTTAGCCAAATCGAGTTCGCCCAACTTTGCCCGATACAAGGCGGCCGCCTCGGCACGCTCTTGAGGATGAGCCCCATTGACCAGGTGCGCCAAGTTGGCCCGAGACAACTCGACTTCGGCGGTCGCCAATGCCACTTGATATAGGTGCTGCTGATCGTCAAGAACCAGCAGGAGTTCGCCCTGCTCGACGAACTGGCCCTCGGTGATGGGCAATTCGACGATGCGTCCGGTCAATTGGGACCGAAGCTCGATCTCCGAAGTGATACCCTCGACACGTCCCAGGGCGAAGATCCGGAACTCTGCGGCCTGGTCTACCTGGCGAACCGCCGGTGGACTGGACTGGGCATCGATCATCATGCCCGTGGCGACGATCACGGCGATACCCAGCGCGAACAATACGAACTTAACCATGGTTCTTATCCATCCTCTTTGATAGATGCTCCAGACGGCGGTGATTCCGGCATATCGGCCACCTGGCCGTTTTCCAACCAGAGAATCCGATCGGCGAAAGGGAAAATCCGATGGTCGTGCGTAACCAGGACGACGGCCCGGCCCTCCTCGGTTGTCAGGCGTCGCAGCAGTTTCATTACTTCCTGACCGTTGGCCGCATCCAGTGATGCGGTCGGCTCGTCGGCAAGGATCAGATCGGGATCGCCGACCAGGGCTCGAGCCAGGGCCACGCGTTGACATTGTCCGGCACTCAGATTGCGCGGATGGGCGTTCGCCTTGTGGGCCAAGCCCACGGCGTCGAGCAGGGTCTCGGCCCGCTTATGGGCCGCTCTTGGGGATGCGCCTCGCAGCGTCAGTGGGACGCAGACGTTGTCGATCACGGTCAATCCGCGGATCAGGTGAAACCGCTGAAAGACGAACCCCAAGCGTTGCCGGCGGAGCGTGGTGCGTCCGCGCCAACTGAGCCGGGAGATGTCGCGGTCGAGGATGCAGATCTGACCCTGATCGGCCGAGAGGATGCAACCCAGGATGGAGAGCAAGGTCGTCTTACCGCTGCCCGACGGCCCGGCCAGATAAACACACTCCCCCCGCTCGACCGTGAGATCGACTCCGTTGAGGACCGGCGTGCTGGTGTTGCCCGATCGATAGGCCTTGTGGACGTTCTCGATGCGAACGGCAACGCGGTCGGCGTCGTGTTCATCTCGTGCGCGATTGGCAATCATGATTGCAGCACCATCATCGGATCGATCTTGCGAATTCTGAGATACGGCAAGAGCGAGGAAATCAAGCAGATAACCGACACCAACACGCAACTCCCCAGCGAGAGCCACGAAGGAACCACGATCGGTGCCCGCGGCTCGCTCAACGTGTATTGAATCCCCGCCACGCATGCCAGCCCAAGGACCGCGCCCACCATGGCCATGACCAACGCTTGGATGATCAGGATCGAGAACACCTGTCGTTCCGTGGCCCCAATCGCTTTGAGGGTTCCGAACTCTCCCAGCCGGTCGAGGACCAAGGCGTAGAGGGTCCCGGCCACCATCACCATCCCCACCAATAGGCCCAGCAGCGTGGCGGCCCCGAAACTGATACCCAGGCCGGTCCGAGTCATCCAGAAATCGGTGGAGATTTGACTGTAGACGTCGCGGGGGTAAACGTCGGCGTCCGGTACACGCCGCGCAACGGCCTCGCATACCCTGTCGACGTCGGCACCCGGTTGAAGTTCAACCAGAATATAGGAACAAACATGGGGGTCTTTTCTTAGGTAAACGGCGGCTCGCTCGAAAGTGGTGAAGGCATAGGGCGCCACCAGGAACCCCATCACTCCGTGGCTCATTGCCACGATGCGAGCCCTTCGGCCGCCCAACTCGCGCTGATCGCCCAACACGGGGTATTCCAGCTTTTCGAGTTCGCACTCGTCGACGATGATGCCGTCGGTTTGGAGAATTGCATCGGCCCGGCCCTGGGTGACGTTCCATACGTTGCCCATCAAACTGACCGGTTCGACCCCGACGACCACGACGGACTCGAATCCACCGCTGGGGAGCGTCATGTCGGTCCACCCAATCAGGTGCGGCTCGGCGGCCTTGACGCCCGGAATCCCCCGGATTCGACTAACCCAACGTCGGGGGATGTCGCGAGGGAAGTCGACGTTGTGCATCTTCCTATGACCGACCCAGATGTCTGCCCGACCGTTGTCGATTAGCAGTCCGGCCTTGGTGACGAACCCCAGGAAGAGGCCACCCTGGACGTTGACCAGAACGATAGAGAAGACGACACCCACGAGGGCGGTCAGCAGCTTGCCACGGTCGGCAACCAGCGTTTTCAGAGCGATGGACCACATATTACTCTAAAGGGTAGGTCACCCCTCTGGGTCAATCAGGCAGCGTCTCGGTCCGACGCCGAGAAAACACTGTACCCGAGGTCCGAGGAAACTCCAGTCCGATTACAACAATACTGATGATCGGCCGGGTTGATTGGCGGCCGCATAAACTGCGTTTCCCGATACAGGCAAGAAAAATACTGCCAACTCAGTTCGGGCATCATGTTGCGTTTCAAATTCCCCAGATCAATGCGGCAACAGAGAGCAGGGTTCCCCTCGGCCACCTCGTGGGCGCGAGCAGGCCCCAAGGGGGAAGCGCGGAATATCCGCCAGTAAAAGCGATAGTGGCGCGGGTGAACGGCCATCAACAGATCGTCGTATCCCCGCCAGAGGGCATAGTGGATGGTGAATCGCGTGAGCGCTACTAAGACCTCCGTCGGGCGAAACCCGCCAGCGCTTTCGATCGTCAGGCAGGTGATCTCGGCCAACTCGCGGCCCTCGTTGCGGAGCGATTGCACTTCGTCTCGATAGGTTGTCTCCAATTGGAATCCGAACGGGTTATCGCCGACGATCGAAAGTGTTCCCACAATCTCGTCGCCAGGCACCGCGGCCACCATGGTGCGGCTGGACGGCAATCCGAAAACCGGTTGATAAACCATCCGCTCTGGATGCGGCCGGATATACCCTTTGGCCAAATAAGCGGAGTAGACTAACTCGAAGGCTCCGACCAAATCCCGCCGGTTCGCTGCAATTCGCACGATCAGGTCGGAGTTCGGTGTCGGTAGGCGCATTTGGCTGATTGCGGTTTGAAACAAGACGTGCAACGGTCCGCACGGGATGCCAAGGTAATCACTCATCGGACCCGTCCGGCTGAATCTGAAAGAAAAGCCGGTGGTTCCCCGGGACACCACCGGCCACCCCCCAGTTTCCCTTGCCGCAGCGCTAGGCTACTCCGCACACCATCTCGGCGGTGCGACGACGTGAAAAGTCCTCGTCACCCGACAGAGGGGCATAGTCAAAACTCGGGTCGATCATTGGTCGGAGATATTCGTTTTCCGTTAGCGTGAACCGAGCCGATGCAAGCTGTTCCTCTGGAATGGGTGGCATGAAGAGCGTTTCGTACCCCTTGCCACCTTCCCGGTGCAGGCGAACGAGGTCCAGACTCAGGGCGACTGCCGGGCGGTTTTGGACCGAAGGGTAGGATCTCTCCGGGCCGATCGGTTCAAAATCTATGAACCGCTGATAGAACCGAGCGTGGCGGGGATGCACGGCCACCAGCAGTTGGTCCAAACCCTGGTGCCAAGCATATTGGGCCGTAAGACGACACAAACGCAAGAAGACCGGGAAGCACTTCCGGTACTTACTGCGCCGGTCGGCCAGACACGAGACTTCACCGATACGAAGACCCCGCTCCCGCAGATCGCGCACTTCTTGGCCGTAAACGTTCTCCATCGGCAGGCCCAGTTGGCCGTCGCCGATGAGGCTTACGGTGAAGACTGTCTCACTCCCTAAAACGGCCACAAAGACTTCCGTGCTTGGCAGAAGATGATACGGCGTTACCCGCATCTGGTATCGATTCGGCTGGCCCAATCCGGCCTCCAAATACGATTGATAGACCAATCTAAAGGCCGCTTCGCGCTCATCCTGACTGGTGGCTATTCTGTACTCGATATCTTCGCTCGTGCGAGCGAGATCAATGACGCCCTGAGTGATGGACATGATGCAATTCTGGGTGTTGAGTCGGATCACGCCGGGACAAGGCCTCGACCGCCTGAACGTACACGCGAATCGAGATGCGAGCGCATCCGTAGTTATTGGAAATCAATGTTGTCGTGCGAAAACGTGTCGCTCTACTACGTCTCGAATAGAGACAAGGACAAGATCGTTACCCGGCGGCACTCATGGACGCAAATTCGTTGCGTAAACGGCGTAGTGGCGCGGGCAAGATGCAACTCAATACAAACCGATTAATTGTGAAACTTAATCTGCTGAAACCTACGTCGCGTGCTCGGTATGTCAAACGGATTTCATGAATGGAATTGGCACAATTGTCCGGGAACAAGACTCTATTGCGGCGTCTCGTTCCACGTGTGACGGTCATTCCGGTAAAGCGGGGACCGGGACGATGGCGCGATGCCGGCGAGAGAACGAAAACGGCCCATCGAGATCGGGATATCCTCTCTTCGGGCAGATTCCCGCCGCGCTACAACTGGCCGCTGGCGTGATGAACTCGCAGCGCCGCCAGCACGGCGTCATAGTTTGCATGGTCGTGGTTTCTGTGGGCCTGGGCCCGTAGAGATTCGGCGTCGAGAACCTCGGTGCTGATCGCGGTACCGGCCTTGTAGCGTCCCCTTGCCACGCGGAGGTTTTCCCGCGCCCTCTGGATCGCTTCGGAGGCAACGATCAGGCGCCGGCCGGTTTCCCTGACGTCAAGCCATGCCCGGCGCACCTCCAATGCGATTTGCGACTCGAGGTCCCTCTTGACACGAACCAAGCCGTCCGCCCGTCGTTTCAACGCCATGGCTTGATATCGGTTCTTGCCGCCGTCAAACACGTTCCAACTTGCGCCCACGCCGAGCGAGGCGATTCCGTCGGGGGCACGAAAGCGGTTCTCTTCAAAGGCATACTCGCCGCGCAGATTGACCTGCAACATGTTTTGCGATTGGAATCGCGCGGCCAGATACCGCAGGGCATGGATTTGTGCGGTGATTCGTGCCGGTTCCCTGCGCCTGTGCAACGCCTGCAACGTCAGGTCGTCGAGCGTGCCTTTCAGTGGCGTTACCGGTAGTTCCCTGATTCGAACCATCGCCGTTAGCGGCCGGCCCAGGCGTCGATTGTACGCCGCCCGACTCGCATCCAGATGATGCCGGGCACGGATCACGTCTTGCTCGGCGTTCGACAACGCTACTTGGGCGGCCAAGAGGTCGTTTCTGGGAACCTGGCCATGCTCGAAGAGCTTTGCCACGTCGCCGGCGTGCGATGCGAGACTCCTCGCGGTGGTCTCGGTCACTTTCACGTTGCGCTGCGCGCGCAGCACGGCCACGTACTCCTCGGCCACCCGCATCTTCAGATCCCTGGCCGATCGCTCGGCCTCCAGTTCGGCCGAACTGACGTTTGCCCTGGCGGCGTCGATGGCGTGCTTAATAGCGCCACTCGTGAACAGCGGGATCTCCACACCGCAACGAAAGGCGGCATTCTCGTTCTGTGCGTACGGAAAAACGGCGGTCGGCTGCGGAGCACTTCCCGTACTGAACCGAAACGCCTGATAATCGGTTCGTCCGGTATATGAACCCTCCATCGTAAGCGTTGGGTACCGCTGGGCCTCGGCCGATCGCTGTGAAAACCGTGCCGACGAGGTGTCCCAGCGTTTTGCTTCCAACGCCTGATCGACCGCCAGGGCGATCTCCCAGGCCTGTTCGAGCGATTCGGACGGACTCGCGTCGTCCGCTATCGCCACGAACGACGATTCGGCGGGCAAAGGCAACAGGTGTCCCATATCGAGCGAGGGAAGCTGGGACAATCTTCTTTCGTCGACTGCGGCGTGAACCGGCGAAACCGAACGGTCGCTCGGATGCTGCGCGCGTACCTGCGGCAGTCCGATTGACGAACCCGTTGGGCGCAGTCCCCCGGTGAGAAGCCAGATTGCGATCAGTACTCCCAAACGAGCAGAGGTTGACATGCCGCCTTCAG
>Ga0180429_10002340_pt1 | contig 15673 bp, 17 predicted proteins | sample SS_ome_FD_132428 | JGI IMG/M metagenome (GOLD analysis project Ga0180429, IMG submission 132428) | Hypersaline lake sediment archaeal communities from the Salton Sea, California, USA - SS_1_S_1 metaG | ecosystem: Environmental > Aquatic > Non-marine Saline and Alkaline > Hypersaline > Sediment ...
GTGACAATGGCGCCATTGACAACCCAGCCGGTATAGGTGAGTTGATGATCGAAATAGACGCTGTTGATGTAATCAATTTTCCAGATAATGATTGCCGCTACCACGATGGCTAACAAAATCATTCTGAAAAGTGCATTTCTGCCCTGATGGCGCTGGAAGTAAATTGTATCCATGAGCTAGTAGACCGGGATGATTGAAACAGGATTTAGAATATCAGGGAATTCTGTCATATTATGTCTGTAAAAAAAATGCCTGATTTACTTGGGAACGGATAAAATTTTCTGCTTTTAAGGCTCTTAATGAAAAACCTGCACACTGCCGCCTACAACTGCCTCAGCGAACAAAACCTTGAGCAGAAATTGCTTCTGGCCACCCGGCTCCACAATGATCTGCTTGAAGGCAATCTGGAAATTTCGCCCGTCGATTTGCCAGTCGTCGAACAGGCGGGTCGACCTGAAAAGCCTCAGCTGGTTCATCCGCGCGAAGTTCCCAAGAGAAAGCTCGGCACTGACAAGGGTAAAGCGGCTGCCATCCACTCGTTCTGTCATATCGAATTCAATGCCATCAATCTGGCCTGTGATGCGGTTTACCGTTTTCAGGATATGCCGGAGCAATATTACAGGGACTGGTGCAAGGTAGCTTCCGAGGAGGCATATCATTTTTCCCTGCTGCAGCAACGGTTACAGGAACTGAGTTACGACTACGGTGACTTTCCTGCACATAATGGCTTGTGGGAACTGGCACAGAAAACAGCCGGGGACATCCTCGACCGGATGGCGCTGATTCCCCGTGTGATGGAGGCGCGGGGCCTGGATGTCACACCCATGATCCAGAAAAAATTCCGCAATGTTGGCGATCAGAAAACGGTAGATATTCTCGATATTATTCTCAGAGATGAAATTACCCACGTGGAGGCTGGTTCGCGCTGGTTTTTGCATGTGTGTCAGCAGCGCGGTCTGGAAGATCCTGAACAAACCTATCTTGAACTGGTGAAGAACTACATGAAAGGTGATGTGCAATGCCCCATGCATTTTCAGGCCCGACTTGATGCCGGGTTTAGTGAGTCTGAACTGGAGCAGCTGATGCTGCTTTGCAGACGGAGTTAAACAGAGCTTCTGACTTTGAAACTATCCTATAATCTCTAATGGAAGCTAAAGCAGGAGTTTTTCATGGGTATTCAGGAATACACAGATTTTTTTATGTGGTGCAGCCTCATCAATGGCGGGTTGCTGGTATTCTGGACACTGTGGTTGCTGTTGGCGCCTGACCTTGTATACAGGATTCAAACCACTTTCTTTCCAATGAGCAGGGAAACCTTCAACACCATGATGTATGGTTTCCTGGGACTGTTCAAGCTGGCCTTCATCATGTTGAATCTGGTGCCTTATATCGCGCTTGTTATAATCGCCTGATGATGAGCAATGTAATCAAGTTCAAAATCCAGGATTTGTCGGTTGAAATTCGTGTCGGTGATATTTTTTCAGCAACAACCGATGTCATTGTAAACCCTGCCAACGGTGAGCTAAGTCATGGCGGGGGACTGGCTGCAGCAATTTCCCGTGCCGCCGGGCCCGCACTTGATCAGGAAGGCGATGACTTTGTCTCTGAACACGGGCCACTGGCAACCGGTGAGGCCCTAGCAACTAATGCCGGTAATCTGGATTACAAGGCAGTGATCCATGCAGTTGGCCCAATGATGGGCAGCGGTGATGAAATGCAAAAATTGCAGCAGGCCATCACGAGTTGTTTGGAAGTTTGTGAACAGCATGGTTGGCAGAGTATGGCCATGCCTGGCATCAGTACCGGTATTTTTGGCGTACCTGCCATGTATTTTGGCAAGGCATTGAAGAATGCGCTTAAGTTACACGCTGGACAGTTGTCAGTTCTGTCTCATCTGAAAGTCTACCTGGGTGACCAGCATTACGAAGATATTGCCCCGATATTTACGATGTACACACAGGATCAATCATCTGCCGTGGATGATATGGGTAACCTCGATGATGTCGAAGCCGGTGAAGTGATTCTCAGTGATGAAGATATCTCCGGCCTGGAGAATGTCTCTCTGGATGATTTGCTAAAAGACGACTAACGCCTTTTTATTAAACAGCTTTGACGGGTATCTGCAAAATATCCATGTTCTCATTAATCGCCAGTACCGCGGCTGAATTTTCATGCCATTCCGGCAAGACAATGCGTTTACACTCTTTGCCGTGCACATGATGAATATGCGTATCCGGCCGGTGTGTGTGGCCATGAATCATCAGGTCGACGTTGTAATAATCAAACCATTGCTCCACAGCAGATTCGGTGACATCCATAATATCTTCAGCAAGCAGTGATTTAGCTTCACCGGATTGTTCACGGTACATTTTTGCGATGGCTTTACGTTCAGCCAGCGGTTTGCTTTTAAAAGTCTCCAGCCATTCTGGCTGTGTCCTCATCTGGCGTGCTTTCTGATATTCGATGTCCTGCGTACAGAGTTGATCTCCATGGGTTAACAGGACATTGTGCTCATCAATGCGGATAACACAAGGATCAGGAAGCAGGGTGACTCTGCTGTTTATGCTGAAGTCTTCGCCGATTAAAAAGTCCCGGTTACCATGCATGACATAAATATCAGTATCCCCGGAGGCCGCTGAAAGTGCCCTGGTGACTCGAGCAGCGGTTTCGCTGTCATCATCATCGCCAATCCAGGCATCGAAAAGATCACCGAGAATGTAAAGGCGATCAGAAGCCGGAGCGTATTCGACAAGAAATTGTAGAAAAAGCCTTACGGTGGCCGGTCTTTCATCAGAGAGATGAAGGTCAGAAATAAACAGAGATGAGTGCACGTTAAGGATTATTTCGAGAAGCCAGCAGCTACTCCCTTCAGCAAGTCTCCGCAGGCCATGAATGCTCCTGCATCCATATATAAAAATGGCACGGCTTCTTGCTGAAGGGAGTAGCTGCTGGCTGAGATCTTAATCAGTCAGAAATCTCGGCTTTTTCAATGATAATATCTTCAACTGGCACATCAGAATGACCAGCCTTGTTGCCTGTTTCAACACCCTTGATCTTGTTGACTACATCCATGCCTTCAGTGACTTTACCGAAAACACAGTAGCCCCAGCCATCCTGACCCGGATAATCCAGGAACTTGTTGTCAGCAACGTTGATAAAAAACTGTGCCGTGGCCGAGTGTGGATCCATGGTGCGAGCCATGGCGATGGAGCCGGTTTCGTTACTCAGGCCATTCTTGGCTTCGTTTTCAATCGGCTCGCGCGTGCCTTTTTCCATCATGCCAACCTGAAAACCGCCACCCTGGATCATGAAATTATCAATCACGCGGTGAAAAATGGTGCCGTCGAAATGACCGTCTTCGACGTACTTTTTGAAGTTTTCGCAGGTTTTTGGCGCGTTTTCTTCATCCAGTTCAATAAAGATATCGCCGATATTGGTTTTCAGAGTAATCATATCTGTAAGTATCCTGTTGTAGTTAAATTCTTTTAGCGTTGGTAATGATAACAGTTTCTTCAGGGACGTTTTTCATGCCATTTACTCGGGTAGTAAAAACATCGGCAATGGCATCGACCGTTTTCATGCCTTTTGTCACGCGCCCGAACACACAATAACCCCAGCCACGTGTGCTCCGCTCAGTGTGGTTAAGGAAATCATTATCGACATGGTTGATGAAAAACTGTGCTGTGGCCGAGTGAGGATCGCCGGTTCTGGCCATGGCAATGGTGCCGCGTTCATTCTTCAGGCTGTTATCCGCTTCATTCTGGATACTGGCATGCACGTCCTTTTTCTTCATCGCAGCGTCAAAACCGCCGCCCTGGATCATGAAACTATTAATGACACGATGGAATATGGTGCCCTTGTAAAAACCCTCATCTACGTAACGCAGAAAATTGGCCACAGTGGCTGGCGCCTTGTCTGGGTAGAGCTCAAGTTCGATGTTGCCCTTGTTGGTTTCCAGCAGGACCTTGGTGGCCTGGGTTTGGGCAGCGGCAATTGCCTGGGTAGAAAATGCACAAATGAGGATAAATAGCGGTATTAAGAGTCTTTTCAAAAATGGCATAAAGCTTCCGGTTTTAATAATATTCGACAAAGCGGTGATGCTATTGTCAGACAGCAACTATTTCAAGTTCAATTCACCTTCCGAACAGGATAAAATCGCGTCCAGCCCAAATAACAGGTCGGAAAAAATACAGGAAAGCTAAAATGCTCAAGGTCTACAACGACTTAACCAACCAGAAAGAAGAATTTGTTCCCCTGCAGGATAACAAGGTCAACATGTACGTGTGCGGCATGACGGTTTATGACCTTTGTCATCTCGGCCATGCGCGCGTCATGGTGGTTTTTGATGTCGTTTACCGCTATCTGAAATATCGTGGTTATGATGTTACCTACATTCGAAATATTACTGATATTGATGACAAGATTATTAAGCGTGCCAATGAAAACGGAGAGCATTTCTCGGAATTGACCGAACGTTTCATCCAGGCCATGCATGAAGACAGTGAGGCCCTGGGAGTTCTGCCACCGGATGGTGAGCCGAAAGCGACCGATCATATCGGCGAAATCCTTGAAATGATCGAAACCCTGATCAAAAAAGATCATGCCTATGTCGCCGCCAACGGTGATGTATATTATTCTGTCGCCAGTTTTGACGGTTATGGCAAGCTTTCCGGCAAATCCATTGAAGATCTGCAGGCAGGAGCACGCGTCAATCCCGGTGAAGATAAACGTGACCCGCTGGACTTTGCGCTCTGGAAGTCGGCAAAAGAGGGAGAGCCTGCCTGGGATTCGCCCTGGGGTAACGGACGTCCGGGCTGGCATATCGAATGCTCTGCGATGTCGACCAGGCAACTAGGTGATACCTTTGATATTCATGGCGGTGGTGCTGACCTGACTTTCCCGCATCATGAAAATGAAATAGCCCAGTCAGAAGGGGCAACTGGCCATCCATTTGTAAAATACTGGATGCATAACGGCTTTGTGCGTATCAATGATGAAAAGATGTCCAAGTCACTGGGTAATTTCTTCACTGTCCGTGAAATTCTCAATCGCTACCGGGCTGAAGAAGTCCGCTATTTTATTCTGACCAGTCAGTACCGCAGTCCACTGCATTACGATGATGAACATCTGGATAATGCCAGAGCGGCCCTGACGCGTTTCTATACGGCTCTGCGAGACCTGCCCGATGCCGAACCCATCGATAGTGGCGATTACCAGCAGCGCTTTGAAGAAGCCATGGATGATGATTTCAATACGCCGGTGGCGCTGGCTGTCTTGTTTGATCTGGTAAGAGATATCAACACACTCAGGAAAACGGATATCAATGCCGCTGCTGGCGCAGCTGCCTTGCTGAGAAAACTGGCAGATGTGCTGGGCTTTTTACAGAGTGATGCTGAAGAATTTCTTCGTGGCCAGGCTTCTGGTGATGGCTTGAGCGACGATAAAATTAATGAACTGGTTGAGCAACGTGTTGAAGCCAAGCAGAACAAGGACTGGGCAATGGCGGATAAAATCAGGGATGAGCTGAAAGAACAGGGCATTATTGTTGAGGATGGTCCCGAAGGTTCGTCCTGGAGACGTGGCTAGAAAAATGAAAAATCGCTGGAACGATTCTGACGCTTCAAAATGCCAGTCCGATCTGGATTTGCGAGTCTATACGTCGCGTCTGCTGGGACAGGATTCGTCGCTGGTATTACACGGTGGTGGTAACACCTCGGTGAAAATCACCGAAAAAAATATCTTCGGTGAAGATGAGCAAATACTCTATGTCAAGGGTTCCGGCTGGGATCTTGAAACGATCGAGGCTGAGGGTTTTACTCCGATAAGGATCGATCATCTTACTAAACTGGCAAAGCTGGATACATTAAGTGACCTGGATATGGTCAATGAAATGAAAACACAGCAGACAATTGCCAGTGCGCCTACCGGTTCGGTTGAAGCCATTTTACATGCGGTATTGCCTTTCAAATTTGTCGATCATACCCATGCAGATGCCATCGTCACCATCTGTAATACACTCGATGGCGAACGACGTATCCGTGAGTTGTTCGGTGATGAAGTCGTTGTTATCCCTTACGTGATGCCCGGTTTTGACCTGGCACGTCTGGTGAATGAACTGTTTCAACGGCAGGCAACAGAGAAAACCAGGGGTATGGTGTTGATGAACCATGGCATGTTTTCCTTTGCAGATACCGCAAAAGAGTCCTATGAGCGTATGATTGATTTTGTGCAGCGCGCCGAGGATTACCTCGATCAACACGATGCCTGGAAACTTCCGGATACCACGCGTGCATCCAATCCGGTGTTTTCCCGTATCGCTATTGCTGAACTGCGTGCTGAACTATCCAGGGTGGCCAATGCCCGCATGATGCTCAGGGTGGATTCTTCTGACGCTGCAGTGAGCTTTGCGCGCAGAGAGGATATCGAAACAATCTCCCAGAGTGGTCCTGCAACACCGGATCATGTCATACGTACCAAACGTCTGCCGCAGATTGGTCATGATGTTGACAGTTACGTTGAAGCTTACAAAGACTATTTTAATGAACATGCAGCCAATGCCCGTTCACACGTGACGATGCTTGATCCGGCACCGCGAATCATTCTCGACAACCAGTTGGGGCTGCTCTTGGCAGGCAGGACGGCGGCAGAATTACGTATCAATAACGATATTTACTCGCATACCATGGAAATTATTCAGCGGGCTGAGATGCTGGATAGCTGGCAGGCATTACCGGCAAAAGACATTTTTGATGTTGAATACTGGGAACTGGAGCAGGCCAAGCTTAAAAAAGCTGGTTCTGCACCGGAATTTAAAGGTGAGGTGGTTTTAATCAGCGGTGCCGCTTCCGGTATTGGCAAAGCCTGCGTTGACTCATTTATGAAGCAGGGCGCTGCTGTTGTGGGGCTGGATATTGATCATGCCATTACGGATTTGTACCAGTCAGATGATTTCCTTGGCCTGGTGTGTGATGTTACCAGTGAAGATGATGTTGAAGCCTGTCTCGATAAGACAGTCGCGCATTTTGGTGGTCTGGATATGCTGGTGTTAAATGCCGGTATGTTTCCCGGTGGAACACGCATCGCCGATCTGGATGATGCCCAGTGGCAACAGGTCATGTCAGTCAACCTGGATGCCAATCTGCGCTTGATGCGTGAATGCCATCCTTTACTGAAACTTGCTCCCCGTTATGGTCGTGTTGTTGTTATCGGTTCAAAAAACTACCTGGCACCGGGACCGGGAGCAGCAAGTTATTCAGCCTCCAAGGCGGCATTGAATCAGCTTGCCAGGGTTGCAGCGCTGGAATGGGGTGGTGATGGTATTCGAATTAACTCCCTGCATCCGGATGCCGTGTTTGATACCGCCATCTGGACAGATGAAGTGCTCAAGTCTCGAGCAGAGCATTATGGTTTGACGGTTGAGCAATACAAAACCAAGAATATTCTCAAAACTGAAATTACTTCTCATGATGTGGCTGAACTGGCTGCAGCTATGTGTGGACCATTGTTTGCCAGGACCACGGCTTCTCAGGTTCCGGTTGATGGTGGTAATGACAGGGTGATCTGAATTATTCAAACGCCACTATCCATACCTCGCTGGCGAGGTAGAGGACACCGGGAATAAAAACCATAAATCCCAGTAGAAATGCGAATCCGCAATGTCGATCCAGGGCATAGCATTTACGTCCAAAATAAAACAACGCCATTAAAGCGATAAGCCAGATAATTAATACAAGATTTAGTTCATTCATGATTGCAATACCTGTTGCCACTGTCGGAATTTTTCTTCACGTTTTATTGATGCGTTTGCCGGACTGGTCGAAGGTAACCCTGTATAGCGGATACCAGGAAAATCTGTCTGAATAGCATTCATTACGTAGCGCCTGAAAACTTCTTCCGATTTTTTGCCATTGAAAAAGATGTGCCTGATTGATTGATGTTGTTCCAGGAAACCAAGGAAATCATTGGGTACCATACTGTCTTTTCTAATGTCGGAATCGAGACTTCCTTGCCGATGGCAATGCTGCAGAACATCCCACAGTGCAATATCGTTTTCTTTCAGTTTAGTGGTTCTCTCTTCATAAGCGAGTGATAAATCAAATCTCAGTAACTCGGACATGAATGGCCAGAACAGATTCTGTGGATGCGCGTAATACTGGTTGGCTTGAAGCGACTTAATGCCGGGCATTGAACCGAGAATGAGTGTATGTGCATTAGCAGAAGCTATTGGCGGAAATGACTCTAAAAGAACAGACACAATAAACCTGCATTTACCTCGTAGAGCTGTTTGTGGTTCAGGAGCCTTTCAGGACGTTCGAAAACAGGGATGTTTTCGAAGAGCGCACACGGATGTGTTCACAGCGTTCCTGAAAGGCTCCTGAACCGCAAGCAGATCGGTCTTGATACTACCTTATAGAGGAACAAGTTCAGTAATAGGCGTCTCATTCTTAGCATCAACCTTACTATAAAGATCATACAACGCCGCCTGCAATGCCTCTTCAATCACCGGATGATAGAAAGGAAGCTGCAACAACTGACCGACGGTCATATCCTGCTGAATACACCAGGCCAGCAAATGCCCAAGGTTTTCGCCCTTGGCAGCAATCATTTCCGCACCCAGCAGCTTGCCTGAAGCCTTGTCGGCATAAACACGAATAATACCCTTGTTCTTGGACATTATCAGCGCACGCCCGACCGGAGCCATCTTGATTTCACCAATGGCGGTGGTATCCGGATCAAGATCCGCAAAGCGGGCTCCAACACTGACGATATTTGGATCACAGAAGGTGATAAACAATGGCGTCTTACGCTTGAACCCCTGGATACTGTCATTCGTTGCATTAAAACCGGCAATTCGACCTTCATCACCGGCTTCATGAAGAAGCTGACTGTCACCATTGGCATCACCGGCCAGGAACAGATGGCTATCTCCAATCTGCATGGTATTGAGATCGTAGTCAGGGATACCTTTATCATTGACTGTCACGCCGGCATTTTCGATAGAGAGTTTATCGATGTTCGGACGGCGACCAATAGCGACCAGGATTTTTTCAACGGTTTTAGTATTTTCACCGGCTGTGATTTTCAGCATGCCATCATCAGTTTCCGTGATTTCTGCTGCGTGTCCCAGCCATAAAGGCATTTCACTGCCAAGGATATCTACCGCCATGGAGGCAACATCGGGATCAGAAATTCCACCAATGGTTTCCAGCTGATCAATACCGACAATATCCACACCAAGACGATGTAATGACTGGCCTATTTCAAGCCCGATAACGCCAAGGCCGATAACGGCCATGGAAGAGGGTAATGTCTCCTGTTCAAAGAAATCATCGGTGGTTAACACCTTGTCACCAAAGGCTTTCCATGGTCCGGGAACAATGGGGGCAGAACCCGTTGCAATAATGATTTTGTCTGCGCGGATACGCTGTCCATTATCGATTTCAAGCAGGTTGGGTTCGACAAAATGTGCATAACCTTCAATAAACTGCTCATCGCTCATGTTATCAGTTGAATTGGACAACACGCGATCAACAAAGGTATCACGCAGGTCCTGCACGTATTCCATCGCTTCAGCCTGATCAATACGCAGGTCATCATGACCCTCCACACCGTAGCGATTGAATACCTTGCGGCGGTAAAAGTCCTCAGCGACCTGAATCACGGCCTTCGATGGCATGCAGCCGACACGGGCACAGGTGGTTCCAGTATGACCGCCATTAATCAATACCCAGCTTTTACCGGACGGGCGAACTTTACTCAATGAATAGAGACCAGCGCTTCCTGATCCAATAATGGCGACATCAACTTTACGTTCTTCCACTTCGGGCTACCTCACATGGTATATCTGTTCTTAAGGGAATCTATTATAAAAGACGATTTTAATGATTATGAAAAATAATCATAGCGCTAAATGGGCGGATTTAGTGAGGCAAGGGCTTGTCTACAAGATCAGAATATTTATAATTATTAATATCTGCAACGGATTTGCAGATAAACAACTTTAAATTCAATCATGACAAGGAGATGTCACATGAAAAAAATCCTTTCCTTATTTATCCCTTTTGTACTGTTTTCAGGTTCTGTTTTCGCAGCTCCTGTGAATATCAATGAAGCAGATGCCAGTGAAATCTCTGCTGCGCTGAAGGGTATTGGTATGAAGAAGGCGCAGGCGATAGTTGATTACCGTGAAGAAAACGGTAACTTCACTAGCGCAGAAGACCTTGCACTTGTTAAGGGTATTGGCTTAAAAACCGTTTCAAAACTCAAAGAGGATATTTTGCTGAAGAGTAAATAACCCGAAAACGGTTTAATTACCATTGAAAAAGGTACGTTGAGAGTCTTTCAACGTGCCTTTTTTATTGTCTATACTGATCGTAATATTCAATTAGATCATGTGATAATCATACAGCTGGTGAAATAATGAAAATTCAAAACCCGTCTCTTCTCTTTCTATGTACCATGCTGCTTTCATTGAGCTTGTTTGCGGCAGAGTCCCAGGAGCAGCTTTCAGAGGGTATGGTCAACCCGGGTTATCATGAAAAACCCTCATGGTTTAAGGAGTCCTTTCTGGATATTCGCGAGGATATAGAAGAGGCCACGGCTGAAAATAAACGTGTGCTGCTGTATTTTTACCAGGATGGTTGCCCTTATTGCGAGAAACTGTTGCGAGATAATTTCTCTGATCGGGAAATTGCCGCCTATTCCCAACAAAAGTTTGATGTCATTGCCATCAACATGTGGGGAGACCGTGAAGTGATTAATGTTGATGGCGACATGGTTACCGAAAAGGAATTTTCCAGGAATCTCAAGGTGCAATTTACGCCGACAATGGTATACCTGGATGAAGCCGGCAAAAAGTTATTGCGTATTAATGGTTATTTTGCACCTGATCGCTTTCTTACCGCGCTGAAATACATCGGAGAGAAAAAGGAAACAACCCTGTCCATCCGTGATTATTTCAAACAGCTCAAACCCGTTAAAGCCAGTGGCAAACTCCATTTACAACACAATACTCTGGCAAATGACCTGACAAAGGCATCGCGTCCGCTTATCGTTTCATTCGAGCAGAAAATCTGTAAGGATTGTGATGAGATGCATGGAGACATCCTCAACAGGGAAAATGTGAAGCAAAGCCTTTCCGGGTTTGATTTTATGACTTTGGATATGTGGTCTGATGATGAAATCACTGTTCCCGATGGACGCCGCTTGAAGATTGTGGACTGGGCGAAAGAGCTTGGAATTCAATACAGCCCGAGCATGGTGTTTTTTATTGATAACAGTGAAGTATTCAGAACCGAGTCCTATCTCAAATCATTCCATACCAGGGCGGCACTGGACTATGTGTCCAGTGGTGCCTACAAGACTGTTACTGAGTTTCAGCGTTATGTGCAGCAGATCGCAGATGATCTGCATGCACGTGGCATCGAATATGATCTGATGGACTAAAGCTTGTAATCAGAGACCATATCATTCAGTTGCTGTGAAACACTGGTGAGATTGGCAACAGACTGAACATTATCTCCGGATTTTTGCACGATATTGTTACTTGCCACGGATATTTGCGTAATTCCTTCGTTAATTGATTCAGCTACCTGGGCCTGTTCGTTGGAAGCCACAGCAATCTGGGTATTCATGGCCTTGATTTCCGTTACTGAATCAAGAATGTTCTGCAATGTTTCACCGGCATTGGTTACTTTTTCAGAGGTTTCCAGTGATTTATCCTGGCCATGACTGATCATGGAGACGGTGGACTGGGTATCAGATTGCAGTTTTTCGATGATCTTCTGAATTTCTTCGGTCGATTCACCAGTACGTTGTGCCAGTGTACGTACTTCATCGGCTACCACGGCAAATCCACGTCCCTGTTCACCGGCACGTGCCGCCTCGATAGCCGCATTCAATGCCAACAGGTTGGTTTGTTCTGAAATACCGCGAATAACATCAACCACAGAACCGATATTGTCAGCATTGCTTTCCAGCAGTTTGATCGAATCGGAGGCTTGTTCCATGGTGGACTGCAATTCTCTGGTAGCTTGTTCAGCATGCGTAAACAACTGGAAGCCTTCCTGCACCTGGTTATTGGATTGTTCAGCGGTATCTGCGGCAGACTGTGTGTTGTTGGCTACTTCCTGGATACTTTGCACCATTTCGGTGATAGCTGTTGCAATCTGTTCGGTTTGGGTATGCTGGGCATTGATTTCACTTTCAGCACTGCTGACATTGGCATTCATACTGTCCGATTCATGCATGATCTGTTCAGATGCGTTTTCCACCTTGCTTGTTAAATCGCTGAACTGGTCCATCATGGCATTGAAGGAAGTGGCGACCAGAGTGTCATTATTTTCAATTCTGGCTGAGAGATTTTTGTTGTTGTGTACCTCGGCTACTGCCTGTGCCAGTGTCAGAGCGGTTTGTTCATCTTTTTGCATGAGAATGGCGTAATAAATCAACGCCGCACTTTCGAACACCACAAACCCGGCATGGATAAAGGTAATCCCCCAGTTACAGTCATAGTTGAAAAGGGTGATCGGCATTTCACCCAGCGTGGCACCATTAAGTTGCAGGGCGGTAAATGCGAGGTGATGAACGGCGATCACGCCAGCAGCAGCGACAATGGGTACCCAGCTACGATAAATCAGTAAAAAAGCCAGCGCTCCAAAGATATGAAAATGCATCTCGATGCGTCCAAGTTGGGCCTGGATCATGATCATCGAAAAGGCCATTAACAAAATACCGGATATTATCCCGAATACCGGCGTACCCCTGAGCATAAAGTAAGCTCCGACCGCAATGGCACCCACAATCAGGGATGAGATGATGGCAAACATGGACGTGCCGTAACCTAGAGGTACCAGGAACATCACCACCGGTAAATGAGCCATAAGGATAACAAGCAGAATTTTGTCATATTTCAACAAGGCCTGGGTTTTAGCATCATTGGTGTTTGATTGGGACGTAGTCATCGCTATTCCTTAATATTGAAGTGATTAACCGAATTCTTTCTGGATCTGTCTCAGATCCAGCAGTATTTTTTCTGTATCAAGTTGCTTTGCGCTATAGATCATTCGAAGCTGGCCCTCAGGATCAATAAGATAAATATAGCCAGGGTGTGAAATCTTGCGCGTGGCATTGTGTTCATCAGGTTGAACACTGAAATAAGCATGATATCTTGCAGCAACCTGCTGGGCATGTTTCAGGTCAGCAGCAATTAATCCATCGAAGTTTTCTGACCTGGCATCGAAATAACTGGCAATTCTTTCAGGGGTGTCATTATCAGGATCCATTCCCAGGTATATAAAATGAACCTTCTCTTCAGTCAGCTTCTGGTTAAGGGTATGGAATGTCAGGGTTTGTGAATGGCAGACTTCATCACATCCAAGGTAGCCGAACATTAAATACACAAAGCGTCCATGGTAATCACCCAGTTGTACCTGGTCACCTTCGATATTTTGCAGTGAAAAGCCCGGGGCGGAACGCTTTATTGACATGCCATAGTAATTAAAATCCTCGAAAGGGTTTTTAATGAAAGGTATCGCCGCAGTCGTGGCAATGGAAAGGGCGATGAACAGGGTTGCGACCAATATATACTGATGTCGCCCGAGGCGTTTGATTGACCTGTTTTCGGAAGAGTCCGGCATATGATCTCCACGATTCAATGAAAATGCTATCGACCGTGGAGATGAAATTCTTTAACAGAAATTGAAACTATTCTTGATAGCTGATGGCCTGACCATTAATTGCCTGGCTGTCTTTGCCCATTAACCATAGATAAAGCGGGGCTAATGCTACGGGGGGTTTGCTGTCGGACTTGTCCTCACCAGGATAGGACAGATGTCGCATGGTGGTACGTGTCGGTCCAGGATCAATGCTGTTGGCGCGGATGGTGCTGTTTTCCAGTTCCTGCGCCAGTATCTGCATCAGGCCTTCGAGGCCAAATTTGGAAACCCCGTACGCTCCCCAATAGGCCTTGCCTTTGCGGCCAACCGTATCGGAAGTAAAAATAATCGATGCATTTTCCGCTTTTCTCAACAGGGGCAGGCATTCCTGGGTAATGATGAAAGGCGCATTGAGGTTGATTTGCATCACCTGGAACCAGGTCTCGATATCATAGTCATCGATTCGACTGAGCAACTTGAAGGCGGCTGCATTATGCAAAATGCCATCGAGATGACCGAACTCCTTCTCCAGGGTTTCACCCAGTGTCACATAATCATCCGGGTTGGCTTGTTGCAGATCCATGGGAAAGATGGCGGGTTGTGGATAACCGGCTTCTTCAATTTGATCGTAGACCTTTTCCAAAAAAGGCAATGATTTGTCGAGCAGGATGACAGTCGCGCCGTGTTTTGCATACTCGATAGAGGCCATGCGCCCGATACCTTCACCGGCACCGGTTACGAGGATGATTTTATCTTTAAGCAGGTCGGCAGGTGCCTGATAGTCTTGCATGTGTATTTCCAGGTCTTCAGATACTGTGAGGAATTTTATCAGTGATCTACAGAGCAAACCACAGCTTGCGAATCGGCGTAAGGCTGATTTTCTGGTTCAGTACATCAAAGTTTTCAGCGATAAGAAGATCCAGCATTTTTATTCTGAGACGGTAATATTTATACAGTGGCGATGAAGAGCGCTTCGGGGCAGCAGGAGCATTTTTGTTTTCAATCTCGCTGTAAAGCTGTTTCAGTATTTCCCGGGTTTGTTGCTGTTTGTTTTCATAGAGCAGTTCTTCAAAGCGCATGCTATTTCTTTCAAGTAGTGTTTGAGGAATCAGGCGGATATTGTAGCGAATATGCTGGCCCATCAGCTGGAACCATTCAGCAGCTGTAGCATATGAGCCGGCAACAATCTCTGTCGTTTCAGTAGCAGAAGTGCAAACGCTGTTGATCAAGTGGGCAAAACTGCCGCCAATCTTTTCGCATCCTTGCCAGAAGTCATCGATATCCCGGTACGGCTGCCGACGAAGATGGCGATCTGTCTCATTGATCATCTGCTTGATCGATTCGCTCAAACTGGCATTGTTCTGAATGAGCTGCGCCAGGTTATAAGCCAAAGCGTGTTCGGATGGATTTTCTACAGGTAAAAATACCTGTTCCTGCCACCATTGCAGTTTCATGCGCGCGATACCCGGGTCGCTCATTGCATAAAGATCAAGCAGTTCCTGTTTCCATAAAAACAGGGCTGACAGATTATCCCTCATTTCTACAGGACTAAAACGGGTAACATAATAGGCGCTAGAGCCTAAAGGTGTTGCTGCATTCGGAAAAGTGATGGCGTTCATCAGTTTGGTGAACTTACCAGCAAATCCATGACTTCAGAGGGATGAGTGATGATGTGGTCGGCATGCCAGTTTTCAGGCTGATCGTCATCGTTGATATAACCAAACAATGCAGTGACCGTGGTGCAGCCCGCGGCATTTCCGGCCTCGATATCACGTTCTGCATCACCAATATACCAGCAATGCTCTACGCTGACGCCGGCGAGTTGACAGGCATGATAAATTGGTTCTGGATGTGGTTTTTTATTGGTGCAGGTATCACCACTGACAATGCAGGCGGCGCGTTCATCCATCCCCATTTGTTGCATCAGCGGGTCGGTGAGCCAGGAGGGCTTGTTGGTCACCACACCCCATGGGATACCATTGGATTCAAGTCTTTCAAGTAACTCATCCATGCCATCA
>Ga0180429_10002343_pt1 | contig 15659 bp, 12 predicted proteins | sample SS_ome_FD_132428 | JGI IMG/M metagenome (GOLD analysis project Ga0180429, IMG submission 132428) | Hypersaline lake sediment archaeal communities from the Salton Sea, California, USA - SS_1_S_1 metaG | ecosystem: Environmental > Aquatic > Non-marine Saline and Alkaline > Hypersaline > Sediment ...
ACCCCGGCCGCCGCTGCCCATCACCGCCGCCATCGTGGCGGACATGTGCCACGGGCTGCACGCGGCCCACGAGGCGGTGGACGAGACGGGGCAACCGCTGCACATCGTCCACCGGGACGTCTCGCCCCACAACGTGATGGTGAGCGAGGACGGCTCGGCACGGGTGGTGGACTTCGGCATCGCCAAGGCGGTCGATGGGCTGCACACGACCCGGGACGGCACGGTCAAGGGCAAGCTCCCCTACATGCCCGTCGAGCAGCTGGAGGGCGCTGCGCTGGATCGGCGCACCGACGTCTACTCGGCGGCAGCGGTGCTGTGGGAGATGCTGACCGGACGGCGGCTCATCACCACCCCCACCGAGGCCGCCATCATCACCTCGATTCTGGGGCACGGTTTCAAGCCCCCGAGCACGCTCGCCCCCCAGGTCAGCGAGGCGCTGGACGTCATCACCATGACCGGCCTGCAGCGGGAACGGTCGGAGCGCTTCGAGACCTGTCGCGCCCTGGCCGTGGCCCTGGAGGAGAGCTGCAAGGTGGCCAGCTCCCGCAAGGTCTCCGACTGGCTGGAGGCCGAGTTCGGCGCCGATCTGAAAGCCCGCCGGGATGCCCTGATTGCCCAGGCCCAGAGTCGGCACACCGCCAGCTTCGTGATCTCGGCCCGCGGCGACGAGCCCGTCGCCGACGCCCCCACCGCTCCGATGGGCACCGCCGACCACGCAGCCGCCACGGTGGTGAGTGGTCCCACCGACTCGCCCCGCGCCGTCGCGCCGACGCCCGGTGGCGATGAGACGCGGGCCACCGCGGTGTCGGCCGTGACCGCCAGCGCCATCCCGCGACACCGGCTGGGCGCCTGGCTGCCAGCGGCTGCGCTCGTCGCGCTCGGTGGGGTGGCGGCCTACCTGTTCCTGGGGTCGGATGAGCCGGACGCCGACCCCAATCGCGGCGCCAGCAGCGCCGTTGCCGCGCCCCCCGGCGCCGACGAGACGGCCCCGACCGCCACGGAGGCAGCAAGCACCGTAGCCGCAACGCGTGACACCACCGCGACCAGCTCGGGGCCTGCAGCCTCCGCCGTGGCCGCCACGACTCGTCCCGTGGCGGCCCAACCGCCCCCCCGTTCCACCGGCACGGTGCCGTCCCCCCCACCCTCGGTGGTGCCACCGCCACCCCAGCCTTCCGCCCAGCCCAATTGTGATCCACCGTTCACCATCGGGGCCGACAAGGTGAAGCGCTACAAGCCCTGGTGTCTGAAGTGATGGTGAAGCTGATGACCGCTCGAGTCGGCGCGCTGGTGCTCGTCGGTGCCACCCTGTTTATGGCGCCCGGAGCGCAGGCCGAGGACGCCCAGGCCGCCTGTATCGCGGCCCACGAGAGCGCTCAGCAGCAAAGGCAGCGCGGCAAGCTGGCCCTGGCCAAGCAGGAGCTCGAGCGGTGCTCCCGCGACGACTGTCCGACGCTGATCGCGACGGACTGCGCCAAGTGGTGGGCCGAGGTCCAGGCCGCCTTGCCATCGGTGATCGTGACCGCCCCCAGCGGGGCGGAGGTGCGCATCGACGGTCAGGTCGTCGCCGAGGTCGCCAGCGGTCGCGAGCAGGTGCTCGATCCGGGCGAGCACGTCATCACGGCGACCCTCGAGGGTCACGAGCCCTTCGAGCGGCGCATCACCCTCGCCAAGGGCGAGCGCGGCGTGGAGGTGACCGTCGTTCTCGCGCCCAGCCCCGAGCCCGCGCCGCCGCCAGCGCCAGGTCCCGTGGCGCCACCGGCCGCGCCGCCGCCCGCCGAGCCGACGGGCCCCTCGGCCTGGACCTGGGTGGTCGGCGGCATCGGGCTCGCCGGCATGGGCGTGTTCGCCGGCTTCGCCATCAGCGGCCTCATGCGCCGCGGCGACCTGGACGACCTGGACTGCAAACCCGCCTGCCCCCAGGAGGATGTCGATGCCATGAGCCGCGACTTTTTGGTGGCCGACGTGGCGCTGGGCGTTGGGCTCGCCGGCCTGGTCGTCGCCACGGTGCTCTACCTCACCACGGGAGACGACGGGGACACCGCAGCCGCCACGGGCCTGGCCCGGGGCCACCGCGGCGCGCTGCTGACGTTTTGAGATGGCAACCGAGCAAATCGACACCGAGCTGATCGACGACGGGAGCGGCCGGATCAGGCTGCGCACCCACCGGCTCCGGATCGACGTCGTCGGCGGTCCCTGCGCCGGGCAGGTCGTCGATCTGCCGGGACCGGAGGTGACCATCGGCAGCGGGAAGGGCTCGGCCTTGCTGCTCCTCGACAACACCGTGTCCCGACACCACGCCACCCTGCGGGTGGACGGCAACGACGTCCGGGTCATCGACGCCGGCAGCAGCAACGGCACCTCGGTCGACGGCGTGCGCATCCGCGACGCCTATGCGCGCCCCAACTCGGTCATCACGCTGGGGAGCTCGCAAATCCGGCTGCAGCTGTCACGGGACGTGGTCGAGGTGCGCCTGTCCAAGCGACGCCAATTCGGTGGCCTGCTGGGTGCAAGCGCCGCCATGCGGCGGGTGTTCACCCTGCTCGAGCTGGTGTCCAAGACGGACGACACGGTCCTCGTTGCCGGTGAGACCGGCACGGGCAAGGAGCTGGTCGCCGAGGCCATCCACGAGGAGAGCCGCCGGAACGAGGGCCCCTTCATCGTCTTCGACTGCTCGGCCATCTCCCCGAACCTGATCGAGAGTGAGCTCTTGGGTCACGAGCGCGGTGCCTTCACCGGTGCCATCGCCGCCCGGGAGGGCGCCTTCGAGGCCGCCGACGGCGGAACGCTCTTCCTCGACGAGATCGGCGAGCTGCCGCTGGAGCTGCAACCGAAGCTCTTGCGTGCCCTGGAACGCCGCCAGATCAAGCGAGTCGGCTCGAACACGGTGCGCCAGGTGGACGTGCGGGTGGTGGCCGCCACCAATCGACAGCTGCTGGAGCTGGTCAGCCAGGGGCGCTTTCGCGAGGACCTGTACTACCGCCTCGCCGTGGTCGAGGTTCCGCTGCCGCCGCTGCGCGAGCGCCTCGACGACATCCCCCTGTTGGTGGAGCATTTCGCCAGGCAACTTGGCCGCGGCGAGGGCCAGCACCTCGCGGAACGCTTCCTCCGCTCGCTCCAGGAGCGTAGCTGGCCCGGCAACGTGCGCGAGCTGCGCAACGCGGTCGCCCGCCACCTCGCCCTGGCACCGGGAGCCACCCTGCCCCCGGTCTCGGAGGTGCCGGGCCAGGGGTCGGCCGAGCCGACCATCGATCTGTCCGTGCCGCTCAAGGAGGGGCGCACCCGCCTGCTCGAGTCGTTCGAGCGCGCCTACTGCCTGGCAGCGCTGCAGTCGACCGGCGGAAACGCGACCAAGGCCGCCGAGCTGGCGGGGGTGAACCGCAAGTTCTTCCAGCGTGCGATCAAGCGCTACGGCTTGCGCGACACCGACGCCGACGGGAACGAGTAGCGCCAAAGCGCGCCGTCGCCGCTCACGGACCGTCGTCGCTCGCCTTCAGGAGCGCCACGTTGTGGTCGATCTCGCCGTCCGTCAGGGCGCTGCCGTAGATGGCCAGGTAGAGGATGCCGCCCTGGAGCGACATCCCACCGTAGTAGTCGTTGCCCACCGACAGCCTGCTGCCGGACGCCGCGAGGGGGAGCGTGTCACCGAGGGACATCGCACTCCCGCCGCTGGGCAGGGCTACGCCGTCCACCAACACGGCCGCCCGGGGCTCGGCGGCCGTGTCCACCCGAAGGTGAACCACACGGCGGCTGCCATCGACGGGGAAGTTGTCCCAGCCGATCCCGAAGCCGATCCAGCCCAGGTCGATGCTCGAGTCGATGAGCTCCAGCACCATCCCGTCCGTGACGCTGAGAAACACGCCGGGCCCTGCATCCACCGCTACCACCAGCTCGATGGTGGCCGTACGAGCCCCGGTCAAGGCGTCGCCGACGGCGGTTCCCCCGATCATGCCCGACGCCGCGCCGTTGTCGCCCACGGCGTCCCAGAACAGCCCGCGGTTCCCGTCCCGCTCACCAAAGTGGGCGTCGCCGTAGTCGATGGACAGGTCCAGGCTCGTGGGCGACGAATCGACCAGGGCGATCGACCCCGCGCCGCTGGTGGCCTCGTTGATGAAGTACCGCGCCACGAGCTTGTCGCCCTGAAGGCCATCCTCCGCGGCACCACCGGCGTAGTCGTCGCCGGGGAACACGAGCGAGCACCCCGTCGTGCACCACCCTGTCCCCAGACAGAGCAACAGGGCACGAGCGGTGGCCCTTCTCAGCATGCCGGCCTCATCGAGGCAGCAGCTTGCCTCACGTCGTGACGGTGAACAAGGGGGCTGCCAGCGGGCTGGGACCAGCCATGGCGGCGTCCGCCAGCAGTCCGAGACGGTGCGGTGACTGCCGCCGCAGCCGTGGTAGGTTTGGCCATGGGCTCCCGCCTGCCTGCCGGGCCCTTCTGGGCCGGGCTCGTGGCCATGACCATGGCAACGGGCTGCAACGGCCTGTGGGGGGTCGACGACCTGCGCTACGAGCCGGCCGGCGCCAGCAGCGGCGCCGGGGGCCGTGGCGGCGCTGGCGGCAGTGGGGGCAGCGCCGGCGACGGGACCGGAGGGGCTGGTGCCGCGCCGGGCTGTCCCGACGGAACGGTGTGCCGCGGCACGCTTGCCGACGGCCAATTCGTGACGCCACCCAAGAGCCCAGCCTGCGAGCCGGGCCAAACGGCGGTCACCCTGGCGGTCTGCGGCGCATGTGACTGTCAGCCGGGTAGCGGCGGCGCCTGTGAGGTCACCATCGAGCTGCACGCCAGCTCCGCTTGCACCAACCCCCTCCAGACGTTGTCCCAGGGCGGCACCAACGGCAACTGCAGCAACTTCACCAGCACCGACGGGTCGCCCACCGTGCACGCCCAGGCGACGGCGGTGGGCACGCCCGCCTCGTGCAACCCCGTCACCGACGAGGTGGACACGACCACCCTCACGGCCTGCACCGCGCCGCTGGCGGGTCCCTGCCCGGCCGGCGTCTGCGTCCCCGAGGCGCTGCGCTGCCTGCTCCTCCCCGACGGCGAGCCCTGCCCATCCCCCTACGCGCTGGAACGGATGGTCTACCCGGCGCAGACGTCACGCTGTGACTGTAGCTGCGCGGCCGAGGCGACCTGCCCCACTGCCAACGTCTGGACCTATCCGGGCACGGGGTGCGACGGCGGCGGCCAGGCCGTGCCGAAAAACGACAGCTGCCACGACACGACCCTGCAGAGCGCGCGCTCGGTCTGGCTCCTGGCCGGGGCCGCGACGACCGCGTGCACCGCCTCAGCCTCCGCACCCAATGCCCTGCAGCTGTGCTGTCTGCCCGATTCGGCGGATTGACGGCGTGGCGTTCATCACCGGTGTGGCGGTGGGCTGGCCTGGCCACGCCCCCCTACTCGCTGGCTCCGGAGGCTTCCTGCTCGGCGAACAGCCCCTTGTAGAGCGCACCGCCAATGACGCCGCCGACAATCGGGGCGACCCAGAACAGCCACAGCTGCGTCACGTACTCACCACCAGCGAAGATGGCCGGGCCGGTGCTGCGCGCCGGGTTCACCGAGAGGTTGGTGACCGGAATGCCAATGAGGTGAATGAGCGTCAGACCGAGCCCAATGGCGATGGGCGCAAAACCCGCGGGCGCGCGCTTGTCGGTGCTGCCCATGATGATGAGCAGGAAGAAGGCCGTCAGGACGACCTCGGCGACCAGCGCCGCGACCATGGTGTAACCACCCGGGCTGTTCGTCCCGAACCCGTTGGAGGCAAACCCGCCGATCTCGGCGCCCGCCTTGCCGGTGGCGATGACGTAGAGCACGCCGGCCGCGGCGATGGCCCCGAGCACCTGAACGACGATATAGGGCACCGCCTCCTTGGCATCGTGCCGCCCGCCCGCGACGAGCCCGAGCGTCACCGCCGGATTGAGATGGCAACCCGAGATGTGACCGATGGCGTAGGCCATGGTCATCACCGTCAGGCCAAACGCAAGCGACACGCCGACCAACCCGATACCCAGGTTCGAATCGGTACCGCCAAAGGCCGCCGCCAGCACCGCGCTGCCACAGCCGCCAAACACCAACCAGAACGTCCCCAGGAACTCCGCTGTGAGCTTCTTCGTCATGGCATCCTCCATGGCCCTTGCCGTCGGCGGGCCGCGCCTTGGCGGCAGGCAATCGCAAGTCCCGTGCCGGCAAACCGGCCAATCAATTCCCACCAGTTGCACCTTGCCGGCGGATAGACCGTCGTCTCCATGCGACAGCGCGCAGGGCTCCAGCCTGCAGTTCGCGGCCGCGCCGTGGACACTAGTCCGCGTCAGTGCCGCCCAGCAGCGGCCTGCCCACGGCTCGAGGGCACGACGAAGAGGAAGGGCAAGCACACCAGCGCTGCGGTGGCTGCGATGTGGAGGGCCCGTTCGAGCCCGACCCGGTCCCCCAGCGCGCCCACGCCCACGATGGCGCAGGCCTGACCCACGAAGGACATGGCCAGGTAAACGCCGTTCGCGGCGCCGCGGTCCGAGCCGCTGCGGTCCTGGACGATGGCCAGCATGATGGGTTGGATGGCCAGGCCGGTGAGGCCGAGCAGCGCCAGCGCCCCGACGAGCAGCACGCCGTGGCTGTGCAGCGCGTCGAGCAGGAGCAGGGGTGCGCAGAGCAGCAGCGCGCCGAGCACCCGCCGGCGACCCAGGACATCGCTCGCCGAGCCGCTCAGCAGCGCCCCGACGATCCCGGCGGTCTCGAAGACCGTGAGCCCGGCGCCGGCCAGCACCAAGGAAACGCCGCGGCCGGTGAGCACCGTGGGGAGAAACGCGGCAGTCGCCCCCACGACCAGCGAGCGGCCCAGGACCAGGCCGCCCAGTGGGACGACCCGCGGTGCCACGCGGCGGAGGGTGAGCAGCAGTGGTTGGGGATCTGCTGCCTTGCTCGGCAGCCGGAGCCTCCGGACGCGCAAGGCGAGGAGAGCCGAGGCTCCCAGGCCCAGGGCCATGGTGCGCCACAGCCCCTCGAGCCCCCACAGCGACACGGCGGTGACGGCCAACAGGGGCCCGACGGCGCGCCCCAGCTCCCCGCCCACCATGAACAGGCTCATGCCCCTTCCGACTCGATTCCCCGCCATCTGGGCGATCAAGGCGGGACCCGGCGCGTGGAAGCTCGCCGCGCTGACACCCACCACGACCAGCAGCGCGGCCAGGGCGGGATAGCTGTCCACCAGGCCCACCAGGCTCATCAGCGTGGCGGTGACCGCCGGCGCCAGAATGACGAACAGTGCTGCCCCCTTGCGGTCGGCCAGGTAGCCGAAAAGGGGTTGGGCCAGCGCCGGCAGCCTCAGCAGCAGAACCAGTGTGCCCGCGAGGGTCAGCGACAGCTCGAGCTTGTCGATGAGCCGTGGCAAGAGCGGGGCCACGAAGCCCGTGTAGGTATCGTGCAGGAAGTGGGCCGTGGCCACGAGCACGACCGGCGTCGTCCGAAAACCCTCCTGCGACGGCCCCGTGGTGCTGTCTGCTCCTTGTCCGACATTCCCCATGGCGGGCGGGTCACTCGCAGTCGCGCTCGGTGCGGTAGATATCCCCCAGCACGGGACCGCCGAGCCGATCCGAGGCGAAGTAGAGCGTGCGGCCATCGGCCGTGACGGTGGGATCGGTCTCGTCGTCGGCCGTGTTGGGTCCCCCCAGGTTCTGCGCGACCCCAAAGGCGCCGGTGGGCGTGGAACGCTCCACAAACCAGAGGTCCCCTCCCCCGGCGCCACCCGCGCGGTGCGAGGTGAAATAGAGCGTGAGCCCATCAGCAGACAGCGCCGGATTGGTGTCGTCTGCGATCGAGCTCGCCGCCGCCACGAGCTGGGGAGCGCCGAAGGGCGCGCTCGGGCCCGCACGGGTAGCCACCCAGATGTCAAAGCCCCCCTGCCCGCCGGAACGGTCCGAGGCGAAGTAGAGGGTGAGCAAGTCGACCGACAGGGCTGGGTCACGATCGTTGTCGACCGTGTTCGTCGCCGTCACCTCGGTGGGTTCCCCAAAGGGCTGGTTGGCGCTGGCCCGGGTGGCGGTCCAGATGTCCATGTCGCCAGTGCCGCCGGGCCGATTGGTCGCCAGGTATAGGGCCAGCCCGTCGGCCGACAGCTCCGGATCGGTGTCAGTGTTCTGACTGTTGACGTCGCTCACATTCTCCAGGGCGCCAAAGGGGTCTGCGAGGCTCGGGCGGGTGGCTACCCAGACGTCGAGGTAGCCCAGCCCACCGGATCGGGTCGAGGCAAGGACGAGGGTCAACCCGTCGGCAGACACCGACGGATCCCATTCCATGTAGTTGGTGTTCAGCTCGGTGACCTCCTCGGCCGGGCCGAAGGGGCCGAGGGTGCAAGGTGTCCCGCCAGCACCGCCGCTCCCGCCGTGTCCCCCCGCGCCACCCGCGCCGCCCGTCGCACCGCCACCGCCCTGGCTGCCGGCGCCACCGCCTCCGGCCGCCGGCGTGGTGCCTCCGGTCGGTCCGCCGAAGACCAGGTCGTCGACGCCCCACGCGGCGTTGCACCCACCTGCGGCGCTGACGAGCGCCACAGCCCATACCGCGACACGCCGGGGGTGGATCACCGGGCCATTGTAGGAGTCGAGCGACCCAGGGAGCAACGCGCCAGGGTCTTCCTCGCCCCGCTCGCGCCGTCGGAAACCTGCCACCCCTTGCGCCGCTGGCGCAGACCATGGTGTCGTACGGGCGTGCAGCTCGCTCACTCGGGGTCTTGGGGGCCCGCCCGACTGGTGGCGGTAGCCATGGTGTTTGGATGTGCCTTGCTCACCACGGAGCTGGGCGCTCAGCCAGCGGAGGGGAAGGCGGCCCCCGGCGAGGAGGACGCGGTCGCCACCGAGATCCAGACCCTGGAGCGGCAGATCGAGTCCGAGCTGGTGAAGCTGGCCACCGGCGACTGCACCGTGGCCTGCCTGGCCCTCGAGTCCATGGTGCGGGCCGCCGACCGCCTCTGTGAGCTGGCGCCGGGCCCGAAGTGTGACGACGCGAAGAGCAAGGTGGCGGACGCCAAACGGCGGGTCAACCAGTCCTGCCCCGAGTGCGAGGCCAGCCGGAGCGAGCAAGCGGTCACGCCGGATCAGCCAGCGCCTCCCGAACCGGTCGACATGGCGTCCGAGGACGAGCCGGCCCCCGCCAGCCCACCCGCAGAGGAGGCACGGGGCGGTTGTGCGGCCTGCGCCATCAACGGGCAACGAGACGCCTCCATCGCACTGCTGGCGGCCCTGGCGGCCCTGGGGCTCACGCTGCTGCGGCGACGTCGAAGTGGGTTCGCGCCCCGGCGCTGACCCTGCGCCCGGGCCGTCCTCGCCACCCCAGAAAAAAAGCAAGCTGACCGGGCCGATCCACGGCCGATCCACGTTGCCGAAAGACCCTCGTCTGCTAACAAAATAGTAGGCGTGCGGTGGCTTGGACGACAGCTCTACCGCTCGGGCTACGTACGTTCGGCCGTGGAGGCGCGTGCGTGTGCGAGCGAGGTCGGCCGCCGTCGGGATCGGCGGCTGACGTTGGGGCTCGCGCTCGTGGTCTTGGGTCTGCTGTTGGGCTTCCCGGTGGTCAGCCTGCTCGGCGTGCTGGCGGCCACGCTCCGGGAGCCCTTGCTGGTCACGGCGGTGGCGCCGGCGACCTACGCCCTGTCCTGGATCGTGCTGGGCGTGGGCACGCTGGTAGGCGGCCCAGAGGTGCTCCGCCAGGTGCGAACCTTCCATCAGTGGCTCACCGGCAGCTTGGTCGCCTGGTTGCTGCGCGATGATGACGGGGCCATCGGCCCGCCGTCGTTGCCGCCCCCTGCCGCCGATCCCGAGTGCGCGCCCGAGGGCTAGCCGGGCTAGAGGTCGTACCGCTTGAGCTTGTCGTAGAGCGTCCGCAGTCCGATCCCGAGGTGCTCGGCGGCTCGCCGCCGGTTGCCGTCGTGGTGGCTGAGGGCGCGCTGGATGGCCTGCCGTTCCGCTTCTTCCATGGTGAGCACGCTGGCGGGCTCGGTGGCACCGCCCGCGGCGATGCCCGCGGCCAGCGCGAGGTCGTCCGCACCGAGCTCGCCCCCTTCGGCCACGATGGCCGCCCGTTCGAGGGTGTTGCGCAGCTGACGTACGTTGCCGGGCCAGCTTCGCCGGGTCAGCACCCCACAGGCCTCGTCGGTGAGCACCAGGCCCGGCCGCCCCAGCTCGGACGCGATGCCGGCCATCAAGGTCCGCGCGAGCTGGGGGATCTCGTCGCGCCGCTCGGCGAGCGGCGGCAGCGTGACGGGAAAGACCGCCAGCCGGTGGTAGAGGTCCTCGCGGAAGGCGCCCTCCTCCATCCGCTCACTCAGGTCCCGGTTGGTGGCCGCGATCCAACGGACGTTGCAGCGCACCGTCTGATTGCCGCCGACGCGCTCGAACTGCCGCTCTTGCAGCACCCGCAGCAGCTTGGCCTGCAGCGCGGGCTGGAGCTCGCCAATCTCGTCCAGAAAACAGGTTCCGCCGTCGGCGAGCTCCACCCGGCCGCGACGCCGCGCCTCGGCACCGGTGAAGGCCCCCCGCTCGTGCCCGAACAGCTCACTCTCGAGCAGCGCCTCGGACAGGGCCGCGCAGTTGATGGCCACGAAGGGACCAGCCGCCCGGCGACTCCAGCGGTGCACGGCGCGGGCGGCTACCTCCTTGCCCGTGCCGCTCCGTCCCTGGAGCAGCACCGTCGCATCGGTCACGGCCACCTTCCGCAGTGCCGCGACCACGCCGTCCATGGCCGCCGAGCCATGGGACAGGGGGGGCTCCCCGGCGTGTCGAGCAGCCTCTTCCTGGGCCGCCCGCAGGCGGTAGCGTTCGAGGGCGCGGGCCACCAGCAGGCGCAGCTCGGCCGGACTGGAGATGGGCTTCTGGAGATAGTCGAAGGCCCCCAGCTTCATGGCCTGGACCGCCGAGGCCACCGATCCATGGGCGGTGAGCACGATGACCTCGAGCTCGGGCGAGAGGGCGCGCGCCTGTTCGAGCAAGGCCATCCCGTCGAGCTTGGGCATGCGCAGGTCGGTGACCATGACCTGAAAGCAGCACTGCTCGACCAGGGCGAGGGCGGCGGCCCCATCCGGGGCTTGCGCAACCTCGTGCCCTTCGCTCGTCAGGGCATCGGCCAGGTAGCTGCGCACCCCCGCCTCGTCATCCACCACCAACACGGCGGCCCGTGGTCCTGGCTCAGACGAGGGGCGGCTCGTGCCCGCCGCGGCGCTGTCCTTCCCCCGTTTCCTCCGGCCCGCGGTCATGCAGTCGCCTCACTCCTGTTGGCCGGCGCGTCGGGGTCCGGCGGAATGGTCACCCGGAACAGGGCGCCCCCATCGGGATGGTTGCTCCCGACGATGGTGCCGCCGTGAAGGTGCACGATCCGCCGCGTGATGGCCAGACCGAGCCCGGTGCCGCGCACCCGGGTCGTGTGGAACGCCTCGAAGATGTGCGCGCGCTGGGTCGGGTCGATGCCCGAGCCGCGATCCCGCACCTCGACGACGAGGTTACCCCCGGCGACGCGCACCGTCGCCTCGACACCCCCACCGGGTCCCTCCTCGGTGGGCTCGACGTCCAGCGCGTTGCGCAGCAGGTTGGTCAGGGCCTGGCCCATGCGGAGCGGATCGAGGGACCACCGGGCCGGCGCGTCGTCGAGGTGGAGGGTCAGCGCGTCGCCCTCCACCGCCGCGACTGCCTCGGCCACTAGCTCCGTCGGATCCACCGACTCTCGGGTGATGGTCCCCGTCCGGGCGAAGTCGAGCAGCTCGCCGGTCAGCTGCTCGAGCCGTTCGAGCTCGGCCACCACGGTCTGGGCGCGCTCGCCCTTGGGCTCGGCAGCAGGCAGCTGCTCGGTCAACAGCTGGGCGTGTCCCTTGGCGGCAGCCAGGGGATTGCGAATCTCGTGAGCCATCACGGCGGACATCTCACCCAGGGCGGCCAGGTGGCGCTGCCGCGCCAGCTGACGCTCGGCCCGGTCCGCACCCAGGGACTGTCGCCAAAAAACCGCGGCCGCCAGCATCAGCACGAGGGCGGCGGCGATGCCGACGCCCACTCCCAGCCGCGCCCGCCCGATCAGCTCGCGGGCCGCGAGGGGCTCGAACTCCATCACCAGGGAGCCGTGGTCGGCCTGCGGCGGCCCGTGTCGAGGCGGGTGCGGTGGCGGGGGACGAAGCCGCGGCGACGCCGTACCTGCCGGTCCGGGCGGTGCCCCGGCGGAGGCTAGCGAAGGGGTAGGCACCCCGCGCGGTCCCGGATGGGGCAGCCAGGGGGGTGGTGGGGGTGGCGGCGGGGCCGGTGGTGCCGTCATGCGCACCCGGTCGTCGCGATAGACCAGGTCGCCCGGAGGCGGCGTCGAGAGGGCCGGCACGGCGGGCGCACCGACGGCGTGGCTCACCTGCCCTCGCTGGTCGACCAGGGTCAGGTAGCGTAGCCCCGCCGCCGAGTGATCGCTCAGCAGCTGCTCGAGCGCCGCCGCGGTCGGCGGCCCGAGCTCGGGGCGCGTCCGCTCTCGCAAGGCACGGAGATAGGCCTCGGCCTGACCCCGGGCGAGGGGCTCGGCAATGGCCCGCGCCTGCCGATAGCTCCACACCGAAGAGCCGATGAGCCCCACGCCCAGCAGGAGCGCAACGACGAGCAAACCCCAGCGGGCCGCCGGTCCCCGCACACCGCGGCTCGCCGGTACGCTGGTTTCTGGGGCCTGGTCCGTCATGGTCACGGCTCGGTCGGCGGGTGGCCCGACCGCCGCGGCAGGCTACCATCCCGCCGGGCGGTCGGACACGTGGCGCCGTGGACGGCGGGCCGACCACAGCGTCGGGTGGGGCTCAGCCCTCGGGCGGCGGCGGCGGGTGGGGGGGCGCACAGATGCCTCCCTCGAGACAGGTCATGGGCGGCCCGTGCGGCGGCGCCGGACAATCGGCGTCGGCGTCGCAGGTCGGCACGCACAGCTTCTCGTCGTGGGGCGTGACGTGACAGGTACAGCCCTTGGCCCCTGGCGGGCAAGCATCGACGCAGTCCGCCGTGGTGCTACAGGGCTTGGGCGGCGGCGGGGGCGGCTGCGGGGGTGCACAGATCCCTTCAGCGGTGATGCACTTCAGCGGCGGACCGTGGGGCAAGGACGGACAGTCCCCGTCATCGGCGCAGGTGGGGACGCAGATCTTGGCACCATGGGGCGGCTGGTGACAGGTGCAGCCCTTGGCGTCAGGTGGGCAAGCGTCGCTGCAGTCCTCCTCGGCCGCACAGGAACGGGGCCCGGGCGGTGGCCCCGGCGGCTGGCCCTCGCCGGGACCCTCGAGGGGCTGGTCCTCGGCGGTGCTGTGCTCGTTGGCAGCGGTGAGCGGCGCGTCGGGGACGGCGCAGGCCAGCAAGACGGGCAGCGTGAAGGTGAGTGGCACGGCGTAGCGAGCGGCTGCGGTTGGGTTACGCAGAAGCATGTTGTCCTCCTTGGTTGAGAGCCTCCCGCCCCGGGGCGGGGGTGAAGGCCCAGCGGCGCTCACCCTCGTGCACCCGCCGTGCCACTGGCGGATGCACGTAACCTCGACCACTTGCGCAACCGGTTGGAGCGGGCTCACTGCGGGATTTGCAGGGTCGCTGCGAAATCCGCAGCGACCATCGGTCGGTGTTCACCCAAGCCTCGCTTGAGTATCATTGCCTGTGGGAACGGATGGCCCCACCGCAGCTCGACGGCAGTGTTGCGTGGTTGGCCAGCTCATGACGGACAGACCACTCGACCACGACGATGTCCGCCTCGACGTAGAGGATAGCGGGCAACGACGAACGCCGGCGTGCGAGGACACCGGTCCCCGGCACAGCGTCCAGCATCGCCTGCGCGCGGTCCTCGAGGACATGGTGGCGGTGAGCGACGAGCTGAAACGACGCGCCGCCGCCCATGGGACGGTCGATCTGGCATCATCCGTCGCCAGGATTGACGCTGGGCTGCGGGCCCTGGTCGACCTAGCCGAAGAGCGTCCGACGCCCGACCCCACGCGGCCGGAAGCGCGCCCGCCCGGGGTCCCGTCCCCGGGCAGCGAGACGACCGCCGTCACCCATCCCGCACTCCAGGGGGGACCGGCAGCGGCCACGGTGCCAGCACCACCGCCCCACCAGCGGAGCGCGGGCAGCCGAACCGCCGCGACAGCCACCGCGGCTGGCACGCACCGGGACGGGGCCCCGCCGTCACCGACGCTGCTCGTGGTCGACGACAGCGAGCTCAATCGAGAGGTATTGGCCCACCAGCTGCGTGAGCGTGGCTACCAGGTCGAGGTCGCCGCGAGCGGCGAAGATGCCCTCGAGCGGGTGGACCGGAGCCCCTTGGATCTGATCCTGCTCGACGTGATGATGCCCGGGCTCAGCGGCCTGGAGGTACTCCGCATCCTCCGGCAGCACTACGCGCCAGCCGATCTTCCGGTGATCATGGTCACCGCCCGGGACGGGGCCGAGGACGTGGTCGAGGCCCTCGAGGCGGGGGCCAACGACTTCGTGACCAAGGCAACCGATCTGTCGGTCGCCCAGGCGCGGGTCGAGACCCAGCTCGCGCTCAAGCGCGCCAAGGACGACGTCGAGGCCCTCAATCAGCGGCTCGTTCAGGCCCAGGGCCAGATCGCCGAGCTCGCCGATGCGGCGGCGGACAACCTGGACCAGGTGTCGGCCTGGGGGACATCCATTGCCGATCAGGTGGCCGAGGCCATCGGCGCCGAGGCCGTGGAGGTCTCCCTCTTCGAGGACGGCGAAGCCTCGCCTGCCAAGGATGAGCGCGCCACCCCGGCGCTGGGCGAGGACCTGCAGCGCGTCGCCCAGACCGGAAGACAGCTCGTGCGGCAGGACTACGCCGTCGTGCCCGTCCGGGGTCCGAGCTTTCGGACCTATGGTGCCGCCATCGTCTACGGCGGCACCGACGGCTGGACCACGGCGGATCGACAGCTCATCGACGGCTTCGCCCGACAGCTGGGCGGCGCCCTGGAGCTCAAGGGGTTGCGAAACAAGCTGGCCAGTGCCGCCGAGCAACGCCGGGTGCGGCAAGAGGAGATGCTCGACCAGGGGATCGATCTGTTGCGCACCTGCCCGCTGTGCTCCCGCTGCTACGACCAGAACACCGAGCGTTGCGCCGCGGACAGCACCCAGCTCGACCCGGCCCGCAGCTTTCCGTTCCGCATCAGCGGCCGCTACCGCCTGGTCAAGCTCTGCGCCGAAGGGGGCATGGGCACGGTGTACCAGGCCTTCGACGAGCGACTGGATCGGGACGTGGCCGTCAAGGTCATCAAGCCCGAGCATTTCCACGACGACGCCGTGCGGCGGCGCTTCGAGCACGAGGCTCGGGCGGTGGCACGGATCGATCACCCCGGCGTGATCGCCGTCTATGACTCGGGCGAGCTCGAGGATGGCTCGCTCTTCATGGTCATCGAGTGGCTCGAGGGGCGTGATCTGGGACGGCTGCTGCACCACCTCGGCCCCGGCAAGCCCGCCCAGGTCGCCGCGCTGGTGCGCCAGACGGCCGCCGCGCTCCACGCCGCTCACGAGGCGGGGCTGGTGCACCGGGACATCAAGCCCGACAACCTGTTTCTCGTTCCCCACGGCGACAGCTTCAAGGTCAAGATCCTCGACTTCGGCGTGGCCAAGGAGGTCTCGGTGGATGCCGGCTTGACCCGCACCGGCGCCCTGGTGGGCACGCCACGCTACATGGCGCCCGAGCAGGC
>Ga0180429_10002344_pt1 | contig 15658 bp, 13 predicted proteins | sample SS_ome_FD_132428 | JGI IMG/M metagenome (GOLD analysis project Ga0180429, IMG submission 132428) | Hypersaline lake sediment archaeal communities from the Salton Sea, California, USA - SS_1_S_1 metaG | ecosystem: Environmental > Aquatic > Non-marine Saline and Alkaline > Hypersaline > Sediment ...
GAAAATGCGGTCGTCGACGCGATGGACGAGATCGGCGTGCGAGAGAACCCGGCCTTCTTCCCGCCGGCCGATATCGAGAATCCTTACGACTTCGACCGCGACAGGATCGTCGGCGCAACCGACCAGATCATCGCCCGTGGTAATCGGACGTTCGCCGACGCGTTGAAGCTACTCTCGCCGATGTCGGTCGTTGCCACCGACGACGTATCGTCGATCGACTCGAACGGGACGGTGGCGATCGACGTGCTTGCGAACGACCGCGACGGCGCCGGTGTTTTGTCGGGTGTGTATGAAGCGGACGCCTTGACTCAATTCGGCGCCGCGGTGACGATCAACGGCGACAACACGCTGGCGTACGATCCGAGCGGTTCAGCGACGCTTCAAGCGCTACTGCCCGGCCAGACGCTCGATGACACGTTCAGCTACAGCATCCGCGACGGTTCCGAACGCATCGACGAAGGCACGGTGACCGTGACGGTCACCGGCATTAGCGTACCGGGGAATCCGGGGCTTGCGTTGTCGGATATCGACTTCGGCATTGCCGCCGGTTCCTCGTCCGCGATTGACAGGGCAAGCCCTGACCTACGTGCGTTTGCCGACGCGGCGGCGGAAGCATTGGCTGACGAAGACGATTCGGACTCGGGCTCCCTGAAGGCCGACGTGGACCGCTATTTGTTGGATCTTCTGGCCGAAGAACGGATCAGTCGACGCCTTTGACCCGGTGTCCGAGCGGTTCGAGCAGGGTGTCGTCGGCCGTCGTGTGCGACTGGTCGCCAAAATTCACCGTGACGGTCACACTGTTGGCGAAGCGAGTCTCTTGTACCGCGATCCGCCGTGAGCCATCGGTGTGAGAGCATTTCCGCGTATCCGGTTGTCCGCGCGAACCGATCGCGATTCTGTTGCCAGATCTTTCGGTTGAACATGAACATCGGCGGCGTGCCGTAGAGCACGTTGAACAGGTCGCGGTGGCCCCAGAGCCGCGGGAACTTGTTTTGTTTCCTACCCATACCCCCCCATGCCGAAGAACAACTGCTTCTTCAAAAACCGATAGACCCAGTAGTCCTCCGGTGTCTCCTCGCCGGGCAGGTGGTGGCTGGTGCGAGCAGTGCCGGCGGCGATCTCACTCAGGGCGTCGCGGCCGCTGGTGTCGTCGACCGACTGGCCGCGGAGGAATTCGGCCAACTCCTGAGGGTATTCCAAGATAACACAACCCTGGGTGCGTTGGTTGACGAATTCCTGGAAGTTGCGGAGGTATTCGCTCTGGTTGATGGTAGCGAACAGGTCGCCGCCGTTGTCGCGAATTGTCTGACAAGCGAAAGAGAGGGGAGGACAGGGCTCGATGCCGCCGCGCGGGCCGATGTGAAAACCGAGCCCCAACGCCGCCGGACAGACCGCCTCACCGGCAGCGTTCCAGTAGGTGTCGATGAGGATGATCGGATGCCGGCGACGAAGCCCCATCAGCCGCCGGCGCAGCTCGATCATCTGCGCGCGGTCGACGCAATACCGCGGCGAAGGATCGGCACCGACCGGGCGGTAGACGTAGTACCACAGATACATTGCCCCGCGATCGATGAACTGGCGAACGTAGGCATCATCGGTAACCTCATCCATGTTTCGGCCGGTAACGGTGGTGGCGATGCCGAAGAGAATCTTGCCCGCCTTCAATCGGGCGATGCCCGCGGTGGCAGCCTTGAAGACGCCTTGGCCGCGGCGATCGTCGTTGGTCGCCTCCAGTCCATCGATGCTCACCAACGGAGTAACGTTTCCGGCCGTGCGGATCCGCTCGACGTTCTCCCGGTCGAGGAACATACCGTTGGTGATGATCTGGAAGTAGCAGTCGCGATGACGACGGATGACGTCCCACAGCCTGGGATACATCATCGGCTCGCCGCCGAGCAGTGTGTAGAAGCGGCACTTCTGCCTCTTGCCGGCGGCGATTATGGCGTGGACGTCCTCTTCGGACAGTTCGTTTACGGCCCCCTGGCTGCGGACCCAGCAACCGTGGCAGCGGAGATTGCATGCGTCGGTAAGTGCCAGAAAAAGAAAAGGCGGGAAGAGTTCGCCGCGCCGAACGCGCCGCTTGTACGCCTTGATTGCCCGCATACCCTGGTACGCCCAAAGGTATCCGGCCTTCAGCGCGAGTCGCGGGGAGATTTCGGTGGCCAGTCGGTAGGCAAGTTTCGTGAGCATGGGAACCGGGTTGTGAAACAAAGGGATCGACCTTATTATAGCAGCGCGACTCGGAGCCGACGCCCCCATTGCCCATTGGTGGGGTCCGAGCCACCGGCCGCCCGGCCGCCGACGCGCCTCGACACCGGGCACGAGTTGACCTAAAGTATGGGGTTTTGGAAGAATCTCTTTCCCAAGAATGGTAGCCGTCTCGCTCGGCGACACGAGGCTTCATCTCGCGGAGCGAGAGGACTACTTTGAGAAGATGATCGATATCGACCGGCTAACCGCCGCCTATCAGCAGGCCCGTCGCGACCTGTTGGCACAGCGTGTGCGCGAGGGGCACTGGGTCGGCGAGCTTTCTACTTCGGCCCTTTCCACGGCAACCGCCGCCAGTGCCCTGGCGATCATTGCCGAGCACACCACCGGCGAGTCGCGCCGGGCAACGTGCCGGCAGTTGGTACGGCGGGCAATCGAGTGGCTCGCGCAACACGCCAACTACGACGGGGGCTTCGGCGATACCGACAAGAGTTGCTCGAACATCGCCACCACGCTACTGGTGCAAGCCGCCTTCCATCTGGCCGGTGTCGCCGCCGATCACGCGGAGTTGCTCGATCGGGCACAACGCTACGTCGACACGCAGGGAGGGGCATCCGCCTTGCAGCAACACTACGGTAAGGACAAGACCTTCGCCGTGCCGATCCTGACCAACTGCGCCTTGGCAGGGCTGGTGCCGTGGAAGAAGGTATCGCCGTTGCCCTTCGAGTTGAGTTGCCTGCCCTATCCGCTGCTCCGCTTCCTGCGATTGTCGGTGGTCAGCTACGCCGTACCCGCCTTGGTGGCAATCGGCCAGGCGCGTTTCTTCCACCGCAAACCGATCAATCCCTTAATGTGGCTGATCCGCCGGTTGGCCGTGGGAAGAAGTCTGCGCACGCTACGGCGGATGCAACCGGCCAGTGGCGGATTCTTGGAGGCGATACCGCTGACGAGCTTCGTGTCGATGAGTCTTGCCGCCACGGGCAGGGCCGATCATCCGGTAGTGCGGCGCGGGATGAAGTTCCTCATCGACTCGGTACGCGACGACGGTTCCTGGCCGATCGACGTGAACCTGGCGACGTGGAACACCAGCGGCGCGATCAACGCCCTGGCCGCCGCCACCGGCGACGTCGGGGCGCTTGGTTGTTTGGACTGGCTGCTGGCGTGCCAACATCGTGAACTTCATCCGCTTTCACACACAGCGCCGGGCGGTTGGGGGTGGAGCGATCTCAGCGGTGCGGTACCCGACGCCGACGATACCTCCGCCGCTCTGTTGGCCTTGGTGGCGCTGTTCAACTCCGCAGTTTTGGCCAGCCGGCAGCGTATTCAAGCGGCCGCCGTCGAGGGCGTTAAATGGCTGCTCGACCTGCAGAACAACGACGGCGGCTGGCCGACCTTCTGCCGTGGCTGGGGTGCGTTGCCTTTCGACCGCAGCGGGACCGATTTGACCGCCCATGCGATTCGCGCAATTGCCTCGTGGCGAAGCGTGTGTGACGGCGACCGCGTCGAAAAAGCGATCCGGCGCGGGTTCGACTATCTCGCCCGCACTCAGAATTCCGACGGAAGCTGGTACCCCCTGTGGTTCGGCAACGAACACAACCACGGCATGAAAAACCCCGTTTACGGCACCGGTCGCGTGCTGCTGGCCTATCGCGACCTGGGGCAAATCGGCGGCGATCAGGCCCGGCGAGGGATTCAATGGCTAGCCGCAAATCAAGGCGACGACGGGGGTTGGGGCGCCGGCGCCGACGCGGATAGGTCTAGCACCGAAGAAACGGCCGTGGCGGTCGAGACCCTCCTGTTGGGCCAAAGAAACCCGTCGCTGGAACCCGCAATCGACCGTGGGGTCCAGTGGCTGATCGATGCGGTCGAGTCGCAACGGCATCGGGAAACGGCTCCCATCGGTTTCTACTTCGCCAAACTGTGGTATTATGAAGGGATGTATCCGCTTACCTTTACGGTGTCCGCCTTGGGGCAGGCGGTGCGAAGATTGACAAATCGTTGAGTTGTTTTTCGGCTCCTACAAAACCGCCAAGACACTAACACCCTCCGACAGAACACGCCCTCCACGATCCGCCACGAGACAGCAGCTTTGGCTACAGCAATGCCTCACGATCGCTCGTCAACCGCGTCCGATGCCGGCGCGGCCGACGTTTCTTACGGCCCGGTTACTGGCAACGGTCGTGCATCCGAGCACCTGAAGCGGGTGCCCGAGCCGAAAGCCTTGCGCGAGCAGATCCGCAATGCGGCGATCGAACTTACCGCCGGCCTGGACAAATCGCGCCCGCTGGCGCGGCACGAGATGGAATCGCACGCCCGGACGCTGCTGGCCGCGCTCGATTCGTCGGAGTCATATCTCGGCTGGACGATGGTGGCGATGGCCTCGGCCTTTTGGCGGGACCAGGTTGCGGCCGTCCCGTACAATCGCCGGTTGCTGTTGTTGCCGCGCTGCCTTCGCAACGAAGAGGTTTGTCCGGCCGAGACCAACGAACTGGGGTTATTGTGTCAGGACTGCGGGTCGTGCGAATTGAGCGGCCTTCGCGCCGAGGCCCAGCAAAAGGGATACAAGGTGATGATCGCCGAGGGGTCTCCGACGGTGATGAAGATCATTCTCGGCGGCTACGTCGATGCCCTGGTGGGTGTGGCCTGTCTCGACGTGCTGGAGCGAACACTCGACAAGATCCTCCTGGCAGGTATTCCCAGCATGGCGGTACCGTTGCTAACGTCCGGCTGCCGCAACACAACGGTCGACCTGGACTGGATCCGCCGGATGATCGACACGCCGCACCGCACGGCGAAAACGCAAACGCGAAGCTACGTCCACCTGATGCGTTGTGCCGCACAGATGTTCGAGCCGGACGAGTTGGACCGGTTGATGCCTCGGGTGCGGAGCGGTCCGTGGCTGTCGGAAACAAACGGCGAAGGGCTCGACGCCATCGAGCCGATTGCTTGTACTGAAGCGATCGCGTACGATTTTCTCGCCAGCGGCGGCAAGCACTCGCGACCGTTCATTACGCTGGCCGTATACGACGCGCTCAGCGGCGACAGCGGCACGCTCAGCGGCGGACAGCGGCACGTGGCCAACATCCCCGACGCGGTCAAGCGAACGGCCCTGGCGATCGAGACGTTCCACAAGGCCTCTCTGGTACACGACGACATCGAGGACGACGACTCGAGCCGCTACGGCCGGCCCACGCTGCATCGAAAGTACGGCACTCCGACGGCCATTAACGTGGGCGACTACCTGATCGGGCTGGGCTATCGGATGGTGATCGGACAGCCCGGCGAGTTGGCACCCAACGTGGCCGCCGACCTGCTTGCCCAGTTCGCCGGGGCCCATACCAGACTTTGCGAAGGCCAGGGCGCCGAGTTGGTGTGGCGCGACGCCCGGCAGAAGCGGCTCTCGCCGCTGGACGCCTTGAAGATCTACGCGTTGAAGACGGCACCGGCGTTCGAGGCGGCGCTGTTGGCGGGCATCCGCCTGGCCGGCCCGGTCGAGCCGTATCGCGATGCGGCGGTGAAGTTCTCGCGACACCTGGGCGTCGCCTACCAGATCCTTAACGATCTGGACAATTGGCAGGACAATCAACCAAACAAGACCGGCCATGGCACCGACCTGCTCGGCGGGCGGCCCACCGTGCTCTGGGCCCTGGCAATGCAGGGCCTGGGTGAGGAGGATCGCCGCGAGTTGAACTCCCTGGTCGGTAAGGCCGGCGAAGAAGAAGAAAAGATCGCCCGGGCCGGCGAACTATACGGCCGGGCAGACGTCTTCCGTCAAGCGTCCGCCCTGATCGCAAGACATTACCAGCGAGCAAGGGCCGCCGCCGACCAGGTTGAAAGCGACCCGCTGCGCCGATTGTTGCACTTCGTCGCCGATGCGATTCTCGACCGGCGGCCGTTGTCGGTCAGCGAGACCGCGTAAGGACCGGCCGATCATCAATAGTCGTGGTTCGCTCCGCGAACCAGCGTTTGTTCGCGGAGCGAACAACGACAATGGGACCTCGCCGCGAGAACTTGAGTTTTGCAGCCCACTATCTCCTACCTAACGAACTTGACGCTACAGTTGTCGGCCGGGATCGCCGGCCTGCCGGAGGAAGTGCGGTCGCGGCACGCCGAGTTCCTCATCGCCGAGCAACGCGAAGACGGCGGGTTCGCCGGCCGCAAGGGGGCAAGCGACCTCTACTACACGGCCTTTGCCTTGCGGTCGCTGGCGATGATGGGTGAAATCGACGATCGCATGGCCTCTCGGGTAACGGGTTTTCTCGAAAGCCGGCTGGCCGACGAATTGCCCGGCATCGATTTCCTCTCGCTGATCACCTCGGCCGTAATCGTGGCGATGGCTACCGGCCGCGACGTATTCGGCGAACTGGGGATCGACGGTCCCCGGGCGGTGATCGATTTCTTCGAGCCGCTACGGCGCGACGACGGCGGCTATGCAAAGACCGCCCGGAGCGGTTCGAGCAGCACGTATCACACGTTCCTGGTGGTTGCGTGCAAGCAGATGGTCGAGGCGCCGCTGTCGGGAACCGATCGGATGATCGAACTGGTTTGCTCGCGGCAGCGCGACGACGGCGGGTTCGTCGAGATCGCTCCCATGCGCCACAGCGGTACGAATCCCACCGCGGCGGCCGTCGGTCTGTTGCGGCTGCTCGATGCGTTGGACCCGGCCACCGCCACGGCAGCCGTCGAGTTTCTCGCCCACATGCAAACCACGGAGGGCGGCTTTCGGGCGAACACCCAGATCCCGGTCGCCGATCTGCTGAGCACGTTCACGGCCTTGGTGGCGTTGAGAGATCTGGAAACCGCCGGTGCGATCGACGCACCGGCCGCTTTGCGATTCGCCGAGTCGCTCGAGCAACCCGACGGCGGCTTTCGGGCCGGCACTTGGGACGACGCGGTCGACGTGGAATATACGTTCTACGGGCTGGGCACGCTGGGCCTTCTGACCGCGTAGAGGCGTCCGACAAGTAGCTTCCTCGTTTGACCCCAAGCCGAAGGCGACGGTTGTTCTGCGGAGGAGCCGCGCAAGCAACGGCCTTCGCCTACGGCTTCGGGTAAAACTAAACGACCTGATGATAGTCGGAAGGTTCACGGCAGCATGTCGGCAACGGCGATGCCGGCTTCCGGCTTCGCGAGCGGCGCGATGCTTTCGGTGGCCGCCAATCGAACAACTTCTCGATAGCGAAAACCGAATGGCTGGGCAGAGTCCTCCATCGGATCGCGGTGGACCTCGACGGCGCGATCAACGAGGTTGATGATCCAGTAGTCGGCGATGCCGCAACGGGCGTAGAGGCTCATCTTCTGAGTGCGGTCGTATTGGAGCGATGTGTCGCCGACTTCTACAACCAACAAGGCGGATGTGGGATGATCGGTGTAGTCGTCACGAGTACCCGTAACTACAGCCACGTCCGGCTCCGGCTCCGACACGGTGCCACATTGAAGAGGAAGCTGCATCCGCACCCAATGGCCGGCGCCCAGTCGCTCTCGCAACACGTCCGCCACTTTGTCTACCGTGTACGCATGCGGATGGTTCTGTGGATTCACGACAACGACCTCCCCGCCAACCAGTTCGGCCCTCTGGCCGTTGAACCAGCCAAGTTCCGCCATCTTGTAGTATTCGGCTCGCGACCATTGCCGGCGGACCGGATCGGCGTCTTGCACGGCGGGACCCCGACTCTCAGTATCGGATGATACACTCATAATGTGTATTATACACCGAATGTGAAGAAGGGGACAGGTCCAATTTGCGCGTGGCACCCTGCGGGCCGTCCCGGAAAACTGGACTTCCCCCTTTTTCACCGGCGCATAGAAAACGGCGCGGCCCGCGGGGACCACGCCGTCGATTCTTTCGTCGCCACGGACTATTCCGCAGCGGGCATTTCGAGGCTCTTGCTCTGCAGGCCGATCTTGGCCAGAACAATGTAGACTACGAAGCCTGCGATTAGCGCCGCCATGGCCGGGCAAGGAACCTTGATTGCCACAACGGCCAGTTCCGGGATCTTCTCGGCGATCAGGCCGATGGCGCCCAGATAGAAACCGACTGCCCACGATATCCAGCCCGCCGGATTGAAGGCGGCACGCGGACCGGGCCACTTGCATCCCGCCAGGAGATAATCGGCCAACATCGCGCCGCAGATCGGTCCGAACGAGGCACCGACGATCGCGAACACCGACACCACCTCGGCAACGATTCCGGTCACCGAGAGCCCGATAGCGATCAGGGTACCCAGCGCGACGGCGATTTTCCAGCCTTGCGGCATGGTCGAGCGGAAACTGTTGGCCGCGATCAACGCCGGGAAGCAGGCCGGCGCGAACGAGGCGATCGCCAGCCCCAACATGGCCCAACGGGCGTTGTCGCCAAGCAGGCTCGGATCGGACATCAACGCGACGGGATTGAAGTTGCCGACCAGGGCCGGAGTCTTGATCATATCGGCACCGTAGGCACCGGCCACTATCAGCATCGCCATCACGGCCGCAAAGACCGTTGCGCCAATGATCCCTACGAAGCCGCCCCATTGCACGTCGTTGGCATCGCGGCTATTGGTGCCGAAATCGGCTCCGGCGGCCCCCGCCGTGGCGAAGAAGCCGACGATGTAGGCCGAAAGAAACGCGAGTATGCCGAAGGTGCTCAGCGGCACCTTGGCCGTTGTTTTGACCACCTCACCCGCCTCGTTCTTCTCGATCACGTTGAGAACGGCCTTTGCCGCCACCACGGCCTTCTCGGCCTTTTCGATCGTTCTGTCGCGCAGAGCGATTTGGGCCGGCGTAAGCTCGCCTTCCTTTTCGACCGCGGCGAACTTCTCCTTGGTCTCTTCAAGGGCCAGTTGCCGCTGTTGTGGTGCAGCTTCGCTGGCGGTGATTACCTTCTCGGTGGTGAACGAACCGAGTCCGCCCATCGTCTTCACAAACAAGATAATCAGTATCGCAAGGAAGATCAGCGGGACGTAGGTCGCGACCTTGGCAACGTACTTGATGCCGACTAGACCCATCGTCACAGCGGCCAAGAGGAAGGCCACCGTCACGACGCTGTGTACCGGTCCAGGCACCACGACGTCGTAAACACCACCGACCTCAACACAACCGATCCTAAGTGCCAGACATATTGCGTAGGCCGAGAAAAAGGCGTTCACGGCCAACCAGCCGAATTGTAGGGCCCCCATGAGGAAGCCCGGCATAAAGAACCCGCCACGGACCCCATAGGTCGAAGTGCCGACCACGTAGAGGGGCAAACCGGTCTTCAGGCCCATCAGGGCCGGGGCCAAATAGGTCAGGAAGTGGCAGAACAGGGCCGCTACGACGATTCCTAAGATCCCCACTAGCAGACCGGCACCCAGGCCGCCGCCGGGAACCGCCGCCCCGGAAACAATATCCTGCCAGAACACGAACCACAGCATCACGCCCGCGTAGGTCGGTGCCGTGTTCTTGAACCATGCCGCGCGGGCATCTTGCGGCACGGGCGTCGCCGCTGTTACGTACTCGGGTAAAGAAGCCATAAATCCCCTCCTGCAACTGAACTTGGATGGAAAAGGTCACTCGCCTGACAATCCACGCCGCAACGGCAATCCTGCTAGTGCTGGCAATGCTGTCTGGCTACAAGCATTGGAGTATACATGCAACGCGGGATGGAAACCACCCCCGCGCCGGTATCAAAACAGCCTCGGCCCAAAAAGGCCCGACTTGTCGTGTGTACGTCGATGGGTTACGTTGGGTTGGCAGGATGTTGAGAAAGCAGCGTCTTTCTGTCTCGGGGCTTTCTGGACCTTTCCACGTGGGTACAAAGCACCCACCCTACGGCTAATTTGGAACGCTTGTTCATTCCAGGGCAAATACGGGCTTTAGCGAAATTTTTCCGAAGGAGACTCTCATGGCTGATCTTTCTCTATTCGATCTGACAGGCAAGAAGGCCCTGGTGAGCGGGGCGGCGGTGGGAATTGGCCGCGGCTGTGCGCTGGCGTTGGCCCAGGCCGGGGCCGACGTGGCGATCCTCGACTTGGACGAAAAGACGGGCCCCAAGACGGCCGAGGAGATCAAGTCCGGCGGCGCCGACTCGCTGTTTGTCAAATGCGACGTCACCAAGAAGGATCAGGTCCAGGCCGCGGTTGCCCGGGTTGTCGAGCAATTCGGACGCCTCGACATCGGCGTCAACAACGCCGGGATCGGTATCCTTGGGGCCGACGAAGAGTTGGACCAGGCCGATTGGGACAAAGTCATCGATGTCAACCTGACCGGCACCTACCTGTGTGCCCAGGCCGAGGCCCAGCAGTTTCTCCGCCAGCGGCCGATCGAGGGGAAGATCATCAATACCGCGTCGATGTCGGCGACGATCTCCAATTGCAACGCGTCTTACAACGCATCGAAGGCGGGCGTGGTGCAGTTGACCAAGATGCTGGCCGCCGAGTGGGGTCGCTTCAACATCAACGTCAACTGCATAAGCCCCAGCTACCTGCTCACGCCCATGCACGCCTCCACGCCGGTGGAAGTCCGACAGCGGATCCGCGAGTTGACTCCCATGGGCTACGTCGAGCGGCCGGAGGACCTGTTCGGGGCGGCGATCTTCCTGGCCTCGGCGGCCTCGAACTTCGTGACGGGGCACGACCTGATGGTCGACGGCGGCCACACGCTCAATGCGTGGCTGGTGCCGCTCGGCAGAGAAGTGCCGCCGAGGGTCAGCCCCGAAGAGGAAATCATCCAACTGAAGCACGACCTCGACGCCCTGGGATTCGAGTACGACGAAGACGGCATCAATCCCGACGTGCATCCTGAAGTGGCCGGTGCGTTCAAGGCGGCGTTCGGACTCTGATAGTCGTTGTTCGCTCCGCGAACAAGCGTTGAATCCACACAGCGAACAAAGACACCATTTGATTCGCTATTCATAATCAAGGACCACCGATGAAACTCACCGTCAATGACTTTGCCCGAATGACCGACCTCAGTTGCGTGCGGGCCGACGTCGATCTGGCCGAGATCCGCGAACTGGCCGAACAGGCCAAGCGGTTCAACTGCATAATCGCCTACGTGCTGCCGTGTTACCTGGAAGAGTTGAAGACACTACTAAGGGACGCTCCGGAAGTGGGGCCCGCGGCGGCGGTTGGATTTCCCTCGGGTGCCCACACCACGGCGATCAAGGTAGAGGAAGCCCGGCAGTTGGCCGCCGCCGGATCGGCCGAATTGGACATGGTCGCCAACACGGGCATGCTTCGCTCGGGACGATACGACTACGTACGCGACGAAATCAAGGCGGTCCACGAGGCGGCCGGCGGCGTGCCGCTGAAGGTGATCCTCGAATGCCACCACCTGACCGACGACGAGATCCGCAAGGGAAGCGAATTGTGCGTCGCGGCCGGGGCGGAGTGGGTCAAAACGGGAACCGGCTGGACCGAGACCGGTGCCACGGTCGAGAACGTGGCGCTGATAAAGTCGGTGGTCGCCAACGACGCCCAGGTGAAGGCCTCCGGCTCGGTGCGCGATTTGCAGACGGCGGCCGAGATGATTCGGCGCGGCGCCGAACGGTTCGGTATCGGGCTGAGGGACGGCGTAAGACTGCTCGAAGAGATTGCCGCCATGCCCGGCGGAGCGATGGAGATTTGACGGAGGGGTTAGGGGATGGGGGATAGGGATTTCCGGACGGGGACCAAGAAAGGAACCGTAACCAACAGAGGGTTCGGGGTTCAGGACTTCGGGGTAACGTTTGGAAGCGAAGCACTGAACCCTGAACCCGCTACGCAAAGGGACTTGAAGACATGCGCGCACGGCGCAAAGAAGTTACAACGTAAGACTCTAACCCCTATCCCCCCATCCCCAACCCCTAGTCCCTAACCCCTAACCCCTAACCCCTAACCCCTAATCCCCAACCCCCGCTATGCCAAAGACAATCATCGCCTACGACCTGGGAACCGGCGGAAACAAGGCATCGCTGTACGATACCGACGGCAGGTGTCTTGGAGCCGTGTTCGCTGCTTACGAGACTCAATATCCGCGGGCCGGTTGGCACGAGCAACGGCCGGCCGATTGGTGGAAAGCGGTCGTCGAGAGCACCGGCCGACTGCTGGCCGACGGCCGCGTGGACCCCGCCGATATCGAATGCCTGGCCATCTCGGGTCACAGCCTCGGCTGCGTGCCGTTGGACGCCGGCGGTAACCTGCTGCGGGAGTCAACGCCGATCTGGTCGGACACCCGTCCCGTAACTCAGTTGCCCGAGTTCTTCGAGCGGGTCGATCCGGTGCGATGGTATCGCCTGACCGGCAACGGTTTTCCGGCGCCGCACTACACGGTCTTCAAGATCATGTGGTATCGCGATGCCGAGCCCGATCTGTTCGGCCGCATCGACAAGATCATCGGCACGAAAGACTACGTCAACTACAAACTGACCGGGCGGATAAACACCGACTACTCATACGCCTCGGGCAGTGGCGTGTACGACCTGATCGGCTGGGACTATTCGGACGAACTGATCGGCGCGGCCGGGTTGCGCCGGGAGATGTTTCCCGAGATGGTGCCGTCGACTCACATCCTCGGTGAACTTACCGCCGAGGCGGCCGAAGCGCTTGGGCTGCCGCCGCGAATCAAGGTGGCCGCCGGTGGCGTCGATAATTCCTGCATGGCGCTGGGGGCGCGAAACATCGCCGAAGGACGCGTCTACACCTCGCTGGGCTCCTCGTCGTGGGTTGCCGTCTCGTCCGACAAACCGTTGTTGGACGAAGACGCCAAGCCGTACGTCTTCACGCACGTAATGCCGGGCATGTTCACCTCGGCCGTGGGTGTCTTCTCGACCGGTACTTCGTTCAAATGGGTCCGCGACAACGTCTGCGCCAACCTGATCGCCGAGGCGGCCGGCGACGGCGGCAACGTCTGGGAGAAGATGACCGCCCTGGCGGAAAGCTCACCGCTGGGCGCGAACCGGCTGCTGTTCAACCCCAGCCTCGCCGGCGGCTCGTCAATGGAGGCCAGCCCTCACATCCGCGGCGGGTTCCTCGGCCTCGACCTCGGCCACGTGCAGGCGGACCTGGTCCGTGCGGCCATGGAAGGGATCGCGCTGAATCTGCGGATGGCGCTCGACGAGCTACGAAGCCTCTGCGACGTGTGCGACGAGATGGTCGCCGTCGGCGGCGGCTCGCAGAGCGCCGCGTGGCAGCAGATATACGCCGACGCACTTAACATCAAGATGATAAAGACAAATGTCGGCCAGGAAGCCGGCTCGCTGGGTGCCGCGGCGGTGGCCGCCGTCGGCGCGGGCCTGTGGAACGATTTCGACAAAATCGACGAGGTCCACCAGGTAGAGGCCGTCGCCGAGCCGATCGCCGAGAACACCGAGAAGTATGAAAAGCTGCTGCCGATGTTCCAGCGTGCCGCCCGGACCCAGGCCGAGTTGGGCGACATGCTGGCCCAACTGGAAATCTAGCAGCCTTGCGGTTCACCTTGCCTCGACGATATAATCCTGTACGGGATAATTCTGTACGGGGACAAGTGTATGCCGGTCAACTTACCGATTTCGTTTCCCTCGGAACGGGCCAGACTTCAACGGCTCGCCGAAGATGCACAAGGGTTGACACCCACGCAGCGGCTGCTCGCCGTGGCCGATGCACTCGCCGCGGCGGAAGCGTTGTCGGCGGCCGGAGGGATCCGCGACGCACAATTGGAGTATCATCAGCGCCGCGAGGAAGAGTGGCAGCGGATAATGAAGGAGTTTATCGCGAAACATGTCGACCCTCGACCACCAGTCGAATGACCTGTTGCAGGTGCTCGGATTGCTTGCCAAGGTTTTGGGCGAGCGGGAGACCGAATACGCGCTCGTCGGTGGGCTCGGTGTTGCAATGCGCGGTCCTATCCGGACGACTCGCGACGTTGATCTCCTGCTCAGCGTTCCTCAGTTAGAGTTTCCCGGCCTGCTCGAATCGCTCAAGGAACTAGGCTTCCAAGTGGAAGTCGTGGAGGCAATCACCGCTTGGAACCGCGACCATCTGCTCAGCTTCACTTTTGGTCGAGTTCGCATAGACTGGCTCAAGGCAATCGTCCCCCCATTTCAACACGTTCTGAATCGAGCCAAGTGGGAGACCGTTCAAAATCAGCCGGTTCGCGTAGCGGATGCCGAGGGCCTCCTGCTGTTGAAACTGATCGCGTTCCGGCCGTCGGACAAGGATGACATTCGCGGAATTCTCACCGCTAATCCGGGTGTGCTGGATCTGGATTGGGTACGCCGGGAATGGGCGGAATTGGCGGATTCGGACGACGCGAGGGCCTCGCAGTTCGAGCGGATGATCGGCGAGCACTACATTTCCTAGGTGGCGTGGTTATGGCAAAACTCTCCGTAGAGAACATCGCCAAGCAGTTCCCCACCCGGGCTGAACCGCTGGTCGTGCTGCGCGACGTCTCGCTCGAGTTGGAGCAAGACGAAAACGTGGCGATCGTCGGTCCCAGCGGGTCGGGCAAGAGCACGCTGCTGAGCATCATCGGCACGCTCGATAAACCTACCGCCGGACGCGTCGTTCTCGACGGTCAGGACCCGGCCGAGTTGAAGGAATCGCGGCTGGCCGACTTTCGCAACCGGCGCATCGGGTTCGTCTTCCAGGACCATCACCTGTTGCCGCAGTGTACCGTGCTGGAGAACGTGCTTCTGCCGTCGGTCGCCGGCGGCCCCACGCGGCCGGAAACGATCGATCGCGCCCGGGTGCTGTTGGATCGGGTCGGCTTGAGCGAGCGGCTCGATCATCGGCCGGCGGAACTCTCCGGCGGCGAGCGACAGCGGACCGCGCTGGCCCGCGCGCTTATCAACCGGCCCGCCTTGCTGCTGGCCGACGAACCGACCGGGAACCTCGACCGGTCGACGGCCACTCGCGTCGGCGAGTTGCTGCTGGAACTGCAACGGCAGGAACAAATGATGCTGATCGTCGTCACGCACAGCGAACGCCTGGCCGAGTTGATGAGCCGGCAGTTCGAGTTGGACGACGGCAGCCTGAAATGAGCAGTGATGACCACTCTCCGCCTAACCCTCGCCTCGCTCATTCATCATTGGCGGATGAACCTCGCCGTTGCATTCGGGGTGGCGGCCGGCACGGCGGTCCTCACGGGGGCATTGCTGGTGGGCGATTCGTTGCGGGGAAGCCTGCGGCACCTGAGCGAGGACCGGTTGGGGCGGATCGACGAGGTGCTCGTTGCCGAGCAGTTCTTCCGTGCCCGACTGGCCGATGAACTGGCCGCCGAACCGGAGTTCAAGCAGCACTTCGCGGCGGCGGCGCCGGCCATCTTGCTACGCGTGAGTATCGAGAACCCCGAGCCGGATTTGCCCGTCCGCGCCAACCGGGTAAACCTGCTCGGTTGCCGCGAGTCGTTTTGGGACCTAGGCGACGGCCGCCCCAGTTGGCGGCCTAAACGGTCCGAGATCGTGCTCAACGACGCGTTGGCCAAGCGGCTGGCCGTCGAAGCGGGCGAGTATGTCATGTTGCGACTACCCCGCGGC
>Ga0180429_10002345_pt1 | contig 15657 bp, 11 predicted proteins | sample SS_ome_FD_132428 | JGI IMG/M metagenome (GOLD analysis project Ga0180429, IMG submission 132428) | Hypersaline lake sediment archaeal communities from the Salton Sea, California, USA - SS_1_S_1 metaG | ecosystem: Environmental > Aquatic > Non-marine Saline and Alkaline > Hypersaline > Sediment ...
CCGCTAAACGGGGGAAGACGCCGCCGTTAAACGCGTTTTCTGTGTGTCGGCGGGAAACTCAGATCGCCAAAAGATCAAAAAAGGGAAAAGGGACTAGACTGTTGCCCGAATTGTGCGGAATTGGGTCTATAAGAAAACCGCCCCGGAACTCATCCGGGGCGGTTTGAATCGTCTGTGTGAAACCGATTGCTTATGCGCGATGGCGACGGCGTTTCAACAGCACGCCCAATCCGCCTATCGCCAGCAAACTCATCGTCGCCGGTTCGGGCACCACCGGTGTTGCGGTGAGGACCTCCAGTTTAACCCCGCAATTCCAGAAATGGCAGTCGGGGTCGAATCCGAGAGCGAAGCGCCCGTCCAAGGCATATTCGCTCAACGCCGCAATCTCATCGTTGGAGAACGAGTAACTCAGATCCTGGGGCGTGGTAGGCAGATTCTGATAAACAGTCAGCAGGAGTCCGTCGCCGGCGAAGTTGTCTCCACCACCCTGTCCGTCATATCCCTGCGTGACGCCCAGAGGCCTGTCATCCAGCAGGTGTATGTACAGCACGTTGGGTTGGTTATTCCAGTTCCGAATCGACTTGAACGATAGCGAGGCGCCGATGACCTGCTCGTAGTTGTTGCCCACGTTCGGGATGATACTCCAGGGGGTCTCCATCCCCCAGGTATAGTACCTGTGGTGGTCCAGGTCGCCCAGATCACTGTCAGGTGGGACGAGAGAGTAACTGGCGCCCATTGCACCGGAACAGACCAGACAAACTACCGACAACATCGCGACTTTCGTAATACCGTTCATGACTCTACCTCCTGGGGCATGCACCCGATGCGCCACACCGGGCGCGTCGTTCCGACGGGAACTATTCCTGAACGGAACGTTGTCTCAGGAACAGTAAGATTCAATTTGCCCCCAGGCTAATCGCGGAGGAGGTTTTCTTTTCAGACGCTGGAACGACGCGCGATGTAGATCGTGTTGGTGTCGGGCGATTCGACTACCGAATTGAAGAAATCGATACTCTCGGCGCGAACCGACTCAAAACCCGCTTCCAACGCCGCGAGAAACGCTTCGTCAGGCGCGTCGGCCGACCATAGAGCGAAAACACCACCCGGTGCGACGTGACCCGCCAGACGCCGCATACCGGACGCATCGTAGAACGCGGCGTGATGCGGTTCGAGCAGGAAGCGAGGCGAGTGATCGATATCGACCGCTATCACATCGTAGATCGAAGGTATGTCGGCGGACGGACCGATATCGAAGCCGGTATCCACGAGCGAGAAGAAATCCGCGTGGACGAACCGGCATCGCCCGTCGCCCGTCAGTTCGTCGCCCAGCGGTACCAGGCCGCGCTCGTGCCACCCGATCACCTCGGGCAGATACTCGGCCACCACGAGGCTTTGCACGTTATCGAAATCGAGGATAGCCTTGGCGGTATGGCCCAAACCCAGCCCACCAACCAGTACGCTGCAGTCGCCATCGCCGAATTCCGCCATCGCCAGATCAGCCAGCGCGATTTCCGATTCGTTCACTATCGACGACATGAGGAACTCACCGTCGAGCTGGACCTCGTAGAGGCATGCGTCGTCCATCGCCGGAACCGACCGGCGCCGCAAGATCAGTTCGCCAAGCGAGGTCCGGCTGTAGTCGAGTTCCACGAAATCTGCGCACATCACACAATCCAGAATATCCCCTCCAGCCGCCCGCCGCAAGCCCGCCATCGCGCCATTAGTGAGCGACCTTTTTTTCTGCCACGGCGAAGTTTTGCGGGTCAAACCTGTTATTAACAGATAAACAGATATTCCACACAGAGGCTCAGAGGGCTCAGAGAACGGCCGGAGAACGACACAACAGCTTTTTTGTTACGGCAAAACGACAAAATAGACGCCGTTGTCCGTAACAAGAGGAGGAAGCATAACAAAAAAAAGGATTTTGCCGTTTGCCGTCCTCTGGTCGTCCTCTGAGCCTCTGTGTAAAATCAAAACTGTCGAATACCGAAACAATACTAAGAATCTTGCTTGCCAAAAAATCCGGTCGCTCACTGCCATTCCATAAACCGTTTAGTTCGGGGACCGCCTCATTCAATTACGGGCACTTATCGGAATTACTGTAAAGATAAGAACTTAACGGTGCAGAGAAGAAGACATAAGAGCTAAGTCAAGACCACCATATTGTGTCGAGAATACACATCGGCTGAAAACAGTTGACTCATACAGGTGTTGCCGCAATAATGCGTCAGCCAAGAGCAGGCGGTGCGTATGGAAGTGACGTATCAAAATGAGCGTGAAAATGGTATCAGAACAGGAAGAAAAGGTATCAAATACAGCTCGTTTACCCCTGCAGATGAGATGTTGTAATATACTGCAAAACAAACATTTGCGCCCGTAGCTCAGCCGGATAGAGCGCCGGTTTCCTAAACCGGAGGTCGTGGGTTCGAGTCCCGCCGGGCGTAGTCGATTCCGCCGAGATCAGCGACGATGACAACCGGTATCAGGAAACGCCCAAAGCCCTGAAAACCAAGGGCGGAATGACTCTCCCCATTGGCCGCTGTCACGCGCCCCGTATACCCCCAGAGAATAGCACGCAGGACCGGAATCCGATCCAGCCCCGACGCGTGGTGAATAAGTGTGGCTGTTGCTGCTACTTCTTTATCTGTGCGGACCGATATTGGGCGTATCCATCGCGCATCGCCGCGTAGGGATCAATCGCCTCCGAGCGTATGGAGTCGTATTCCTTTATGCTGAACGATCCGTTGTTGACTCCCCGCAGGCCGCTGATGCCGACGCGGACCGGCCAGGGCTCAACGTACGTGACCGGGTCGAGGAAGTAATCGCCCACTTTGCCCCCCGAGTCGCGCAGCGTGGAAGGACCGAGTATGGGCCAGACCAGATAACACCCGTCGCCGAGTCCCCAGACCGCCAGCGTCTGGCCGAAGTCTTCGGCGGGAGGCGCTTCGATCTCGTAGTTTTCCGCGGCGGCGTCTCGAATGCCCAGGATACCGACCGTTGTGTTTATCAGGAAACGGTGGAGTTCTCTCCCGGCGGATTTGCCTTTGCCCTGGAGCAGGCAGTTAATCGCACGGCGGGGCGTGTCGATATTGTCGAACGTGTTTCGTATCCCAAGGCGGACCGGTTCGGGGGTTATCGACTTGTATCCCTTAAGCACCGGTCGGGCGACCCAGACGTACAGTGCGTCGTTGACGACGAACACTCCGCGGTTCCATTTCTCCAAGGGGTCGGCGACTGCTATCGTCTCGCCTTCCAAATCCTCCTCGAGTTGGTCGATATCGTCGAGTTCTTCACTCGGGGAGACGTCTTGTGGTGTGGGTGCGGGGTTGACGGAGGCGGTTCGGCCGATCGAATTGCGCCAGTTGCAGCCCGCAACCGCAACGGCGAATACGGCGATGGCCCAGATTGACTTAATCATCGTTGTTTTCCTTCAAGTTTTTCTGGCCACCGTTCTTTTCTTTATCGCTTAACGGTTTGGCCATAACCAGTATTGCAGGCAAGATGGTGAGATCGGCCAGCAGCGCTACTGTCATAGCCAACGCGGTCAGCAAACCAAAGCGAATAGTCGGAACGAATTGCGACAGCGACAGGACCAGCAGTCCGCTCGTGATTGCGATTGTGGTATAGCACATGGCGCGTCCGACGGTTCGGTGGCTGCGATGCATGGCGGAGATATACGAGCGGTCGGTGGCGAATTCCGCTCGGAAGCGATTCAGGTAGTGGATCGTGTCGTCAACGGCGATGCCCACGCCGATGGCGGCGATGGTGATGGTCATCATGTCCAGAGGCAGGCCCGCCCATCCCATAACCCCCAGGACGACGGCGACTGGGAAGACGTTCGGGACTATCGCGATCAGTGCTAATCGCAACGAGCGAAACAGCGCCAGGAAGATCGCCGACAGCAACCCTATCGTGATCCCCAGCGTCAGGATCTGCGAGGCGAACAGGTCCTGGAGCACGTTGTTGTAGAGCACCAGCAGACCGGCCAGACGAACCTGATCGGATTCCAGAACCGCCGCCTCTGGCAAACCGTCGCGTATCCTCTTGAGCAATTCGTTGCGGCGCAGGGACTTGTCAGAATCCCGCACCCGGACCGACAGGCGCGCCTCGTTGTGCTTCACGGACACGTAGGGCCCGATCAACATCGCCCGAAACGCCTCGGGCGTCTGGTCGTACAGGATCGCCAGGTCTATGCTCTCCAACTTGCCTCCGATCATCCGCTCGGCCAGGTCTGCCGTGGTCGCCAGCGAGAGCACCTTTCCCGTCTCGGGCAATTGATCGAGCCAGCGGTGGGCGCTGCGGATGCAATCGAGCTTGGCGCGCGTAAACCAGTACTGCGTGTCGATTCCTCTGTTTTCGGTGTCATCGAGGCCCTCGATGTCTGCGAAATCGTCGTCAGTCTCCGCTTCGTCCGTCTCTTGCGGCTCGTCGCCGACCAGCGGGACAGACTCGCCGAAATTGATGATAACGTCCAGGGGTATCGTGCCGCCGAGCTGCCTGTCGAGCACCTCCATTCCCTGATGAATCTCCGTCGTCGGGTGGAAGTAGTCTATGAACCGGTTTTCGACCTCCAGGCGGGAGGCGCCGATGAAGCTGATCAGCAGCACCAGCGCACCGAGGCCCACGATCAATCCGCCGCGGTCCCGCGTCCATCTCGCCAGCAGACCGGTGAACGACAGGTGCCTTGATGTCAGGTGCGGCGGGGGGCCTTTGGGCAGCATGACCAGCACGGCCGGCAGGAACAGGAAACTCACGACCAGGGCGACGGTCAGGCCGACGACCATCGTCCAGCCAAGCATGACTACAGGCGGCATATTGCAGGTTATCAGCGAGGCGAAACCAACAAGCGTTGTCAGGACGGCGTACAGGCAGGGTGGCCATTTTAACCGGACGGACTCGAGGACCAGTTGTCTCTGGGATGCCCCCGGATCGGCTGCGAGCAGTTCGCGGTAGCGCACGATCAGGTGAATTGCGATCGCCATGGTGATGATAAGCTGCAGCGAGACGAAGTTACACGAGATCACCGTAACGTCCCATCGCAGCCAACCGAGCAGTCCGATCGTGGCGACGGCGGACACCGTGCAGGACACCAGGGGCAGCACGACCCACCGAAGACGCCTGAAGATCAGTCCCAGCATCAATGCCAGAGTGACGACGATGCCCAGGGAAAACATCCTTATGTCACGCCGGACGAAACGAATCATGTCGTCGGCGATCATTCCGACTCCGCCCAGGAACAGCTTTGCTTCAGAGCGATACCGGTTCACGATCGAGCGAACCGCCGCGATGTCTTCACGACGATGCTGGGCGATTACATCCTTGTATTCCCGAAGGCGATCGGAAACGCGCTTCAGTTCAGACCGCCCGGACTTGTCCAGGGTGCCTTCCCGTCGCGCCTGGCGCAGTTTATTGCGGCGATCGATGAGGGCATCGTAGTTCTTGTCGCCGGAAAGCGTAATCAGCAATGCCGTAGTCCGGGCGTCGGGGCTGAGCAGCAGGTTGCGGTACAATGGGCTTTCACGAAGAGACGCTGCGGCAGTGGACGCATAGGCCTTGCCGGACTCCAGAGTGGGCAACTCACCGGTAAGTTCGTCGATGGATGCGGCCTGCCGGTCCAGCAGGGGAACGTCCAGAACGGTTTGCACCTCCGCGACGCGCTTAAGGCGCCTCAACTCATCGCGCAGCCGCGCGAGGGCCGCAAGTGACTGCTCGCAAAAGACGTCCCTTCGCGGTGTGTAAGTCAGGACAAGCAACTCCCTGGCGCCGTAGCGGGCGTCAAGCTCGCGAGAGTAATGGAGGTCTTCATCGTTCTCCAGCAGCAGCGTGTCGGCAGAGGCATCGAGGCGGAAGTGTCTCGCCTGGTAACCCAGAATGGCGATCGATACCGCCAGACAAACCAGGACGGTGCGGGGATAGGCGAGCACCACTCGGTCGAAGAGTGCAGCCGGACCGGAGACGCTTTCCGTCATGGTCTCGCCGGTCCTTTGACGGTAGATGGCTTGTCCGTCGCCGATAGCTGTTTTCGCATCCGTGAGAGCAGATCCTCGGGCGTGCCCCTGCGCAGGACGTCATTGAACTGCGATCGAAAGCTTCGCACGACACTTATCCCTTCGATCTCGACGTCGTAGATGCGATACAGCTTGCCGATCCTGCGAAATTTGTGCAGTATGGTCCATTTGCGAGCCTTCGAAACGATCTCGACTGGCACATGGACAATGAGTGGTCCCCCGACCGATTTGTCCGAGGGCTTCGGGCTATTGGTCGACTTCGATGTCTTGGGCGACAGTGGAGGCTGGAAGACCACCTTCTCGCCCCCGTAGCCCGTAATCCGCTTACTGTACGTTTGCCTCAGACGCTTGACGAACAGATCGGAGAACTCCTTTCGCTGCGTCGTTGAGAATTTGCGCCAGTTGCTACGGCCCAGCGACAGGCGGGTCATCGCAGTGAAGTCGAAGACGGGGGTGACGATCCTTTCGACGCGCACCGCTTTTGTTTGCGCGTCGAGCTTCTCATCTTGCAGGACGCGCATCACCGCGTCCCAGCGCCGGCGCACCAATTCCTCGGGGCTGCTGCGGGCGTTCGGATCGAGGCCGGTCATGTATGCCGGGGTTTTTGCGGAGGGTTGCGTTGCGGCCGATTCGGAGGCGGTCGACGCCTTGGCTGCGACAGCGGGCAGCCCGACGGCTAGAAGGACTGTAATACAGAGGCAGGTGCAGCGCATGGTTAACTCCAGGCGATGGTGATGTATTCAGGCATCTTCGTTATTTGCGATGGTGTTGTTACAGCTGTGAGCATATCATCCGGAATTTTCCGGGTTACGTTGCCCGACTACACTGCGGGGCGCTCTGCACGTAATTATATAATGATAGTGTCCTTTTTGCATTAGAGAAAGATTTTGTGCGGAGATTTGAGATTTGGACTCAGCCCCTGTCGGATCGCCATCATTCAGGAACTCGACGTACTGGGCGTTGGTGACATGAACTTGACCATGGCGCGGTATTCGCATACTGTTGCGGTTGATCGGCCCGGTGCTCTGGTTGCTCTTGTGTCGATGGAATCGGAGTCACCCGAACTGAGCGTTCGCAAGGCCACTGGAACGTATGACATGGCGGTTGGGCGCCCCGAAAGGAGATTTGACATGAAACGGCGCGGTCTTCTCAAGGCGGCTTCGGCCGGAGCGATGGCGATCGGCCCCCTGGTTACCCAAGCCGACAGCGTTTCGACTGACACCCCGCATAAAGCCGACGTGCTGGTCATCGGCGGAGGGACGGCCGGGACGATTGCGGCGATACAGGCGGCACGTGCAGGTGCGAAAACCGTCCTGGTCGAACGCGGAACCCAACTCGGAGGTACGACGACGGTGGGGGGCGTGGCGTTTCCGGGGTTGTTCCACGCGTGGGGCAAGCAGGTTATTTCCGGCATCGGTTGGGATCTGGTGTGCAAGACCGTCGCGGTCGACGGCGGAAAGCTCCCCGATTTCACGAAACCGACCCGTGCTCACTGGAAACTCCAGGTGCTCATTAATCCGTTTCTGTACGCTGCACTGGCCGAAGAGGCCTGCCTGCAGGCGGGTGTGACTATCCATTACTACGAATTCCCGCTGTCGGTTCAGGCAGCAGCGGACGGATGGTTGGTCGAATGCGTTGGTCCGGGTATGCGGCGCCGCCTGGCGTGCAGGCAGATCGTCGACTGCACCGGCGGGGCGGACGTGGTCGGAATGCTGAAGCTCAAGCGGTTCCGCGAGAAAGAAACGCAGCCGGGGTCCATGTTGTTCAAAGTCGGCGATCCTTTTCACGCCGGGCGCGAGCGACTCCAGGCCGTCTACGTCCACGGAGCGGATTCATCGACGTCCGTCACCCGAACCCAGGCGACTCTCGCCGGGCGGAAGGCAATGCTGAAGTATCTTCGCAATATCTCGGCGCGAGATGGCAAACCCGCTCGCCTGGTGCAAATGCAACCGGAAGCCGCATTTCGCGAAAGCTACCGCATCGCCGGCGAAACGGTAATTACTCACAAGGACTACACCTCCGGGCGATTGTTCAAAGACGCCGTATGCAACGCGTTTTATCCCGTCGATCTGCATACCCGAACCGGCGTCAGGCCCAAGCAACTGGGCAAGGGCATAGTGCCAACCGTGCCGCTGCGAGCCCTGACGCCGAAGGGCAGTCGAAACATCCTGGTGGCCGGGCGAAGCGTCAGCAGCGACCGACTTGCCAATTCGGGCCTTAGAGTTCAGGCTGCCTGCATGGCGATGGGGCAGGCGGCCGGTGCAACTGCCGCCCTGGCCGCAAAACGCAAAACCACACCGCTCAAAGTCCCATTCGACGAGATCACACAACTCCTCCGCGATCACGGGGCGATCGTGCCCGAACATTCGTGAATTGGAGGCGTCATCGCTCCGGTTGGATGAAGACTTTCGTCGGCTGGAGAATTTGTCCGTCCGGGGTGTCGATCAGTTTTGCCAGGGCGATCAGTCGGGCGGATTGATCCGTGACCGCAATTTCGGGTGTTGGGTCCTGCGGGATGGTCGACAGCGTTACCGTTTTTCCCATCGCCAGGCGATTTCTGTCGGTTGCGTCGACTGCGATTTCCGTCAGCGCGTCGAGGGCTGCCAGTGGGTCGATCATGTCGGCGGCTGGGTCCAGGTTGTCCGGGTCGATCGCATTGGCGAGGTCGAACTTCCCGACGCTCGTTCGCGTCAGGCTGCTGCAGTAGGCTCCCGTGCCAAGCTTGTCGCCGATATCCCTGGCCAGTGAGCGAATGTACGTTCCGGCGCCGCATGAAACGTCGATAGTCAGATTCGGGTATTGGTATGCGCCAAGGTCGATCCTGTACACGTTGACTTTGCGTGCGGGCAGGTCGAGTTCGTGCCCGGCCCGGGCAAGATCGTACGCCCGCCTGCCGTCAACGTGCACCGCTGAGTGGGCGGGGGGAACCTGGTCGATCCGGCCGACGAAAGTTTCCAGGACGCTCGTGACATCTTCAATGTCGACGGGCACGGCGTCGGGGTTTTCGGTGATTTCGCCCTGGATGTCGTGGGTGTTGCTGACGGCGCCGAGCGTTATCCCGGCCCGGTAGCTTTTGGTCTGCTGCTGGACGTAGTCCGCCAGGCGCGTCGCCGGACCGAGACATATCACCAGCACGCCGTCTGCGAACGGGTCGAGCGTACCGGCGTGCCCGACCTTCGTCTTCCGCCGCCCGACAAGCTTCCGCACCCGAGCGACGATATCATGGCTGGTCGGTCCGGCTGGTTTGTTTATGTTGAGCAGTCCGAACATTTGGCGGGCGCCTTCGGTGCGGGCGTGGGGGTGGGAGTTGAAAGCAGTTTTTTCATTCCCTGTCCCAGGGCATCGCCGATGAGGAAGTAGCTTTCGGCGTTACCGAACCAGTGGTGCCCGTGTCCGGTGTTGGGCGATTCCCTGGCGGGGCGGGCGAACTGTGCGGTCTTCACAAATATGACGTTGCCCTTGAACCCGGGCGCTTTTGCCGCGTCGGCCTGGGCGGTGCGTATGGCGCCCATGTTTCCGCGATTGGCCTTTTCGCCCCCGTTGCCCAATTCGCCGATCACCACGGGCAGCCTGGGGACCTTGAACTCCTTGCGAACGTCCTTTATCAGGTTCACGAGATTCCTGGTGTACTGTGGGATCGCTTCCTTCGTACACATGTCGTTCCAGCCGTGGAACCAGACGAAGCCGGCGATTTCGTATCCGCGTCCGTCGTAATCGGGGAAGTGTTTCTTGAGGTTGGCGAGCGTTTGGCGCACCTGTGAGATCATCCTGGTGTAGTAGGGGCCCACAGTCCCACCGCTGCCTGGCGGGCGGAAGTCCTTGTAGAGGCTCTTTCCGCCCCAGGCGGTTTTGATCAGCAGCACCTGCTCGTCGTAATAGTCGCCCATCACGTGTCCGAATTGCAGTTCCGAGCCCAAGTGCTCCTTCCCGCCGTAACTGGTGTATCCAATTGTCAGCGGTCCGGTTTTGTGCCCTGCACGCTCGGTCTGGAACGAAACCCACACGTCCTTTCGCTCGACCCACTTTCCTGATTTGTCCTTGAGGTGCGCGTAGCGTCTAGCCAGGGGCGAGTGCTTCATCACGTAAACGAGATTGCCCTTGCCCCCGTTGTAGTACTTCTCGTGGTCCATAGACACCACGCCCTGCCCCTCCATGTTCGACTGACCGGCCAGGATAAAGACCTTGACGGGCTTTTTGGCGTCCTTGTTCCCGTCCGCCTGAATGCGCCCCGACGTCATAACAACCAAACCCGCCGCAATACCAATACACATCATTTGCTGTTTCATGTTTGCTCCAGTTGAGAGTTGAGGGTTAGTTTCTCCTCATTTTTGAGGCATGTCAATGATTTACGCGGTCGGCGCTCATGTTAGCGATGCGATCTGGCCGATGTACTTTGTTACCGTTTGCAGGCTGTTTGAAAACAGGAATCAAGGATGATGAACTCAAACTATATCGGCGGGGAAACCGCTCCCCGGAGGAAGACACGGCATTTTTTTACGCTGGAGGAGGCTAACCATTCGTTGGTGCTCGTCAGGCGAATAGTTGCTGACATAATAGGGCACTACGATCGCCTGGTGGAAGTACACGAGACTGTCGAGGCCCTGGAAGCCGCCGGGCGGCTTGGCCAGGTCGAAGACGCTCGCGATGAACTGGTATTCACCGCCGACAAGATCCGCATATGCCTGGAAGAACTCGAAGAAGTCGGAGTGGAGCTTTGTGACTGGGGACTGGGGATAGTGGATTTTCCCGCCCTGTCCGACGGGCGGGAAGTGCGGTTGTGCTGGCGGTCCGACGAACCGCAAGTGTCGCACTGGCACGAGTTGGATTCCTGCCATCTCGGGCGATATGAAATCGCGACGCTCCGCGGCGCCCGCGAGACAATGTCAATGCGATAAGCCCGCGATTGCACATTCCCGATCGAACACTTCGAGGGCGCCTATCCGGCGCCGTTAGCGCAAAATCCACAATCTCAAATCGCCTGTGATCCGGCGATTCTGTTTTTCGAGTGAACTTTTGGTCGGTTTCGAACGTCAAACCTAGTGATGCCCGGACTATCCAGTATTTCCAAACGTCTGCAGTGGCTGCTTCGGACGGGCCTGCAGTCTGCGCAGATCAACCCGGTGGAGAATTTATCATGATTAGACGCCTGGCGACCAGCATTCAGTTTCTCACGATAGCGATAGTAGTGGGCTTTGCCTGCGCCGGTGGCGCCCGCGCCCAGACCACCAGGGCGGCGCCGGAAAAAGTCTACGTTCCCTACGATAAGCTCAAGGAAATATTCGAGTCTGAAAAGCAGGGTGTCTTCCTTCCCTATGCCGATTTCCAGAGGCTCTGGGCGGCCGCACGGGGCGCACCGGCGGACGCCGTCAAATCACCGCTGGGATACCTGATCTCCACCGCCCGTTTCAGCGGGAAGATCAGCGGGAAGCTGGCGGAGATGAACCTGCTGCTTACCGTCGATATCATGAACGACCGGTGGACCGAAGTGCCCGTCGCGCTGGGGCAGGTCGCCGTCGCCAGGGCGGACTTCAAAACCGCACCCGACGCCAAGGCCAAACCACTGCTGAGAGTGGTTAACGGGAAATACAGCCTGCTGGTCAAGGGCAAGGGACGCTGGGTGGTGAGCATAGATTTCGTCAGGCAACTGGTCACCAAACCCGGGCAGAACGTTCTGGAATACCAGATACCGTCGGCTGCGATCAGTACGCTCGAACTGCTGATACCCGAGGAGAACATGAAGGTCGACGTCGAGCCTATGCTCGCCGCGGCCACCAGCCAGGTCACCACGCCGGACAAGATCAAGTCGACCAGGCTCAAGGCGTTTCTCGGATCTTCCGACAAGGTCAAGCTCAGTTGGCGTCCCAAGACGCAGGCTGCCGCCGGATTGGCGCCGGTGGTTATCTGCAGCCAATTGCAGCACATCAACGTGGTCGAGGCTCTTATTACCTACGATGTGAAGTTCAACTACGACATCCGGCGTCGGGGTGTTGACAGTTTCACGATTCAACTGCCTCCCGAGTTTCGCGTAACCGCCGTCGACGGTGCGAATATCAGCAAGTGGGATATTCTCGTTCCGGACAAGGTTCCCGCGAAGGATGCGGTGCAGGCCCTGGTAGTCAAACTCTATTCGGAAGCGAAGGGCGCCTATTCGCTTTCGGTGAAAATGGAGCGTTTTCTAAAGGAAGCCACTCTCTCCCAGGCGCTTACTCCGATAGTGACCCACCGGGTCCTGCGACGCACGGGCCTGATCGCCATTACCCATTCGCCCAGGCGGTCGGTGGAAGTCACCGACGTCAACAAGGAGCTTGTGCGCGTGGATGTCGGGCGCCTTCCTAGGGACCTGCGAACCCGACCGGGAGTCACCGCGTACCGGTTTACGTCGGCCGGTTACGGCGCCAACATGCAGATCACCGCCGTTGCGCCGAGGACCTCCGCGGCGCAGTTCTGGTCGCTGGGCGTCAGGAAGGACAATCTTAGCATTTATGGGCGGCTGAATTATTCGGTGGAACGGGCGGGGATATTCTCGGTGTCGATGAAACTGCCCGAATCGTGGGAGATAACTTCTCTCGGGCCGGCGAATATCGTGCATGACTACGAACTGGCAGGCAAGGGCGATGACCGCGCTATCAATATCACGCTGAAACGTGAACTGAGCGGTTCATTCGCGCTCGATCTGTTTGCCCGCGCCGCGCGTGATGCGCCCGACGGCGACGTTAAGTTCACCCTTCCGCTGCCCGACGCGAAGAACCTGCACAACTACACGGGGCGACTGGTGCTCCACCTGGCCGATTCCCTGACGGCAGAGGTCGCCGCCCTCGATCAGCTTCAATCCATGCCTGTCCGGTCGGCCGGTCCGGTCACCGGGTCGCAGCGGAACGTCGCGATGAGAGGGCTCACGCCGGCGATGGCGTTCGAGTTCCGCGCCGTCGACCGCGCCAAGGGCGCCGGCGCCGCCTTCAAGACCAGCGTAAAACCGGCGCAGGTATCGGCCGTTGTCCATCGCCTGGTGGACATCCAGGATGGATCCGTGCAGCACGAGGCGGTCATCGCCTATAATGTTCGCTACGCTCCTCTCGATACGTTCTACGTGAAGATGCCGGCAGCCCTGGCCGAAGCGGGGGTTGACATCTCCGGCGCCAACATCAAGGAAAAGCCCCTCCTTCCGCCCGATCGTCATCCGGAAATGGGCGGTGGGCAAAACGATGAGGCAAAAGATGCTCGAGACATCAAGTGGGCGTGCTACAAGGTTGTCCTGCAGTCGCCGGTCTCCGGAGCGTATAACCTGACCGTCAAGTGGCGCAAGAGCTACCAGGTGGGGGGCGACAAGGGCCCGGCGACGATCGACGTGCCCCAGGTCCTCGCCGCGGGCGAACTGTCCGACCAGAGCGGTTATATCGCGGTCAGAAAAGCCGCCACGCTCTCCGTAGGCACCGGAGAGATGAAGGACCTGGTTTTTGGTGATCCGAGCAGCAAGTCCGATCTGCCCTGGGCCCCGCACCGGCGCGACGCGATCGTGGCGCTGCGCCACAGCCTGGCGAAGTACGAACTGACCCTTCCGGTGCGGATGCAGAAAGAGGCCGAGGTCTACACCACAATCGCCAATGCAGTAATCGTGGAGCAAACCCTCGCCCGGGACGGTACGTTGAACGGAAGGATGATATGCCTGCTGTCAACAAGCCGCGGGGACCGTCTCAAAGTCACCATGCCCACCGGCGCCAAAGTCTATCCCTTCATGCTCAACGGGCGGGAGGCGGCTGTTGAATCGCCTTCTCCGGACGTGCGGGTAGTCCAGCTTCCCCATTCCGCCGGGCAGGTGGCCAGGAGCGTGCTCGAAATCACCTACGGGCTGGACGCCGACAGCGGCGCGGTCAGCATGAAACTGCCCGCACCCTCGCTACCGGACGAAGTTCCCGTGCAGCGCACCTTCTGGCGGGTTTACGTGCCTGATGACCATGTAGTCTTAGGTTACGATCGCAACTTTGCGATAGGGGGCGACTACCAGATTGACAGCCTTTTTGACCGGGTCGCCACCGGTCACGAGAGGCAGTTGGGTAAGTTTCCCGCGCAGGGAAGACTCTGGCGTTTCGCCAGACAGGGCGCCGTCGGCGAGTTCTCGATGACGTTGATGAAGCGGGAGATATTCATCGCGCTTCTCTGGGCGGCGATTATCCTGCCAGGGGCCGTTTTGCTGAAGGTGCGCGGATTCACGCGCGCGATCGCGGTATTGGCGGCGGTCACTGTTGCGGCCGTTATGTACCAGTTCAATCCGCTGCTCGTGAAAAACGCCGCCAGGTTCGGTGGTTTTGCGGGCATAATGGTTCTGCTGCTGTGGTTTGCGCACTGGGTGTTCTTCCGCGTGCTGCGGAGTCGCAAATCTTACCTTCCGCCTCCTCCGCCAGTGAGCCAGGCGCCCACGAGCGACCAGGGCGATACAGCAATCGTCACCGAGGTCGTGGAACTTGGCGAGAATCCTGACGATCGTGGCGGAGAGGAAGGGGGCGAAAATGAAAACGACTGAACATCACGGGCATAATCGTCGTTTGGCGTTGCGGTCTGTCCTTGTGCTGGCGGTCCTGGGGTGTGTTTTGCAATCGGCCCCCGCAGGGGGCGGGGGCGACGAAATCACGGACGCACCGCGAATCTACGTTCCATACAAGGACGTCGCGTCGATCGTCTCGAAGACCGACCGGGCGATCCTCATGGACCGAGCGGAGTTCAACAAGCTCCTCGCTTCCGCCAGGGCAGCGGCTGCAAAGACCGAACTTGCCGATACCACCCCGAAACTCGGGCAGATCGCGCGCGGAGACTACAGCGCAACTGTCAAAGGCGAGAATCTCGTCTTGCGGGGCGAGTTGGTGATACAGTCGCTCAGCACCGAGCCGGTGGCGATCGAGATACCGTTCGGACGGGTCGGTCTGACCGAGATGCTGCTGGACGGCAAGGCGGCCCCGGCGAACTACAATGCCCGGGGGCGGTTGGTGCTGGTGGTTACCGGGCGTGGGACTCACAAGCTCACGCTGGTCGGTTCGGTCCGCCTGACGGAGTTGTCGGGCGGTGGAATGCAGTTCAGCATTGCCCTTCCGACCGCGGCCGCCGGCGCGATGAAGCTTCAACTTCCCGGTGATCAGGAGGCCCATGCAAACGTGCCCGTCGCGGCGACAAAGTACGACAAGCAGGGCGATCGCACCAACGTTGACTTGACGCTGGGGGGGTACGGTTCGCTGAGCGTGGCGCTTCTCGGTAACGGGCGCCAGGAAGACCAAAAGGCGATACTCCTGGGCGAATCGGCAACTACTGTCGCTCTGGCGCCTACGGGCCAGACGATGGACTGTCTCTATACCGTCCAGGTCCTCAGGAGAGGTCTGCGAGAACTGGTGTTCGGATTCGATCCGGCGTGGACAATCACGGACGTTTCGTGCCCGTCTCTGGTGCAATGGTCCGTTTTCACCCCGGAAGGTCCGGGCGACAAGAAACTTACGGTCCGCCTGCGAAGCGCCGCCAGGGGCACGAAGGCACTGCACGTACGGGCCTCTGCGCCCATGGGCAAATTGGACTGGTCGTCCCCGGCGATTTCTCTTGTCGACGCGGGATACCAGCGGGGGTACGTGCTGGTCGATCCGGGCGATCAACTGGCCGTTCGCGCCGAAAA
>Ga0180429_10002348_pt1 | contig 15654 bp, 11 predicted proteins | sample SS_ome_FD_132428 | JGI IMG/M metagenome (GOLD analysis project Ga0180429, IMG submission 132428) | Hypersaline lake sediment archaeal communities from the Salton Sea, California, USA - SS_1_S_1 metaG | ecosystem: Environmental > Aquatic > Non-marine Saline and Alkaline > Hypersaline > Sediment ...
TCGATAATGATCCGGGCCTGGCAGCTCATGCCGGTGCGCATGTCTTTGTCGTTGCCGTCCAAAAATATCTGGGTGGTGAACACTTTCAGGTCCGGGTTCATCCAGATACTCTGGGCATCGGGAAGCGGTGCGATATGGGTGATCCGGCCGCTAAACTCACGGCCCGGCAGCGCATCCACGGTCACTTTTGCCGGCATGCCCGTGCCCACCTTTTTGAGGTTGGATTCATGAATGGCGATTTCTGCATTGCTGGAACTGGCGGTGGGCAGGTAGATCAGCTCCTGCCGCTCCCGGATATCCTGTCCTTCCTGCAGGGGTTCGGTATTGCGGCGGAACATCCCGCCCTGGGCGCTGGTTGCGTAAATCACCAGGCCGTCGGCAGGGGAAACTATTCTGGTTTTTTCCAGCTGCGTCAGGATTTTTTCCAGCCGGTCATTCTGGCGCTGAAATTCGGCTTCCCGGGCCTTGAGTTCGGCCCCGGCCTGTACCACATCGGCCCGGGCCTTGCGCCGGGTCCGTTCCATGGCCATCTCCGCCTGACTGACATCACTTTTGCGCTGGGCCAGGTCCCGCTGATTGGTATAATTCACCAGCAGGTCCAGGTTGTTTTTCGCCAGGCTCAGGTCCAGGGCCTTTTTTTTCTCTGCCAGTTCATCCGCTGCCAGTTCGGTCTGGGAAATGAATTTTTCCTCATACAGGGTTTTTGACCATTCCAGGCGTTCCCTGGCCCTGGCCAGTTCTTCTTGAGCCAGAGTGATTTCCGCATTGGCTTTTTGAAGGGCATTGGGATATTCCCCGTCCGTGTATTTTTTCAGATCCTGCCGCGCGAACTCCAGGGTCAGTTTTGCCAGATCCAGATCGCTTTGCGCCTGATTCTCCACCACAGCCAGATTTTCCGTGGCATTGACAAACGCTGCCCGGGCATTCTGCACCTTGATTTCCTGATCGATTTTTGCATCCATCAATGCACTGGCATCCAGCTCCACCAGCAGGTCCCCTTTCTTCACCTGGGTGCCCTCGGGAATCAGATACAAAATAGAGGTCTTGCCCTCCACTTCGTTTTTGATGATCAACTGCTCTCTGGCCTTGATGGTGCCGGATTCCACCACATCGATGGTCAAGGGTCCGGACCTTACCACATACACGGCTTCCTGCAACAAAGGTTCCTGGGAACCGGAAAAGCGCTGCCACACCACCAGTACCAGTCCCACCAAAACCAGAATCACCACACCCATTATCACCTGTTTTCCGCCCGGCATCAAAACGATCCTTCTGATAAATATTCTTTCCACAAACCGGTGTCCGTCACCACCAGCACCCCCATATCCCGCTGCATCTCCAGTTCCGCGATCCGGTAATCCACCTTTGCCGCTGTCAGGCTGTTCTGCGCGGTCAGCAGTGAATCCTGGGCTTCCAGCAGGTCCCGGGTTTCCGCCCGGCCCGCCTCCATGAACAAGGAGATGCTTCTCACCCGCTTTTCTGCCAGGGCCACGGCCTGAGCCTGGATAACCAGGGTTTTCCTGGCCTCGAACAATTCCCTCAACCGGTTGCGTATCTCGATTTTCACGGTGTCCTCCAGTTTCTGGACATCCCGCACCGCCTGCGCCAGTTCGATAAACCGGTTGCGATAGGTGACCGCCTCTGCGGTCCTCTCAAACGGCAGATCCAGGGTGAACAGCGCGGAAAACACCCCTTTGTCCAAGCGGAGTGCGGCATTGTCCAGATCCGCCGAGGTAATGGTTCGGCGTTCTCCCGCAGACGCGGATCCCAGAAAGGTCAGTTCAGCCCCCAGCGCATCAGCGGCCACCACCACCTTCCTCTGGGCATCAACCACTTTTGCCTGAGCGATCTGCAGATCCAGCCGCCGCTCCAGCGCCAGGGAGACAGCGGTCTGCTCAGCCAGTTCCAGAGGCCCGGGATCGTCAAGGACCATATCCTGTCTTTTTTTCATCTGGCTGATAGCCCCGGGATCCAGTTGGATATCCGCGTCCGGCGGCAATCCCAAAAGAATCTTGAACGAATCCATCTGTTTTTTGAATGCTTCTTCCGCAGACAGCCACCGCTGTCTGGCCACCAGCTGTGTCTGGACGGACTGGTCCACCTCGATCTCCTTGAGCCGGCCGGCATCGCCCAGTCGCCGGCTGCGCCGGGTCAGGGCTTCCCGCCGGGAATAATCTTCCCGGGCATTGTCCACGGTGTCCATCTGCTGCAACAGATTCAGGTATTGACGGCCCACAGCCACGGCAAAGGTTTTTTTGAACCGTTCGAATTCCAGAATGACATACACCAGGTTCTGTTCCGCCTGTCTCAGGTTTTCCGTGACAATGTGCCGGCCGGATCCCCGCAGCAGCGGAATGGACAGGCTGGCGTCCCCGGCGATCCCCACCGAGGAACCGCCCCCGCTGAAAAGCAGGGTGGCCAGATCCACTGCAAGAGATGTCGTCAATGCAGCACCACTCTCAAACTGCCGTGCACCGGTCATATCCCCACTGGACCGGGTGCCTTTCCGCCCCGGATCCGTGGACAGATCCGCACTGAACAGCTGCTGTACCTGTCCGATGAAACGGTTTCGAAACTGATCCTGCTCCAGATACAGGGCCAGGGCCGCCTGAAAGACGGCTTCCTTTCGGGTTTGATAGTCAAAACTGTTCCGGGCGCCGATTTCCAGGGCCTGAAACAGAGTCAGGATCAGGGGCGACAGCCGTATCTGTGGATCATTGCCGGTATCTGAAAAAGGCGCCGGAAACCCGGGTTCCGGCCAGTGGGCAATCACGGGCAGCCGATCCGCTCCAAACGATGCAGGGCCTGCAACCGGCAATGACAGCTGTTCCAGCAGCCGGCGCCTGAGGGTGTCTTCAGCTTTTTCAACACAAAAACCGGTTTCCGTGTCAAACAGCTGGGACCGGGTCTGGGTAATGACCTGCCGGGCATGGGTATCCACATCCCGGCGGAACGCTTCCGGGGTCCGGCATCCGGCAGTCAACCCAATCACAAGGATCAGGGCGGCCAGGATAACTTTCATGTGAACGGGCTGCGAAACAGTCAAAGGCATCAGTTCAGTCATTTTCCGTGAGTTTCAACCAGGACAATGAATCTATCATATTTGTGCTGTTTTTGGAAAGGTTTGTCGACATGGGGTCACTCGAGCAGGTCCACGATCACGGGAACAGCCGGCGGAACCCGGGTGCTGGACCGGATCAGGTTCCGAATCATGGAAAAATGGTTGCCCGGCACCCGTGTCAGGGGCACGCCATCGAGCCGGGTGGTGTTCACGGATACCAGGCCGTCGCCCAGCACATCCCTGATGCCGCCGGCTTTTCGGGAAAACAACATCATCCCGGCAATGATATCAATCTGCATATTTGCCGGAAGCGGACGCTGATTCAACCGGGTCAGAAACCGGCTGCCCGGCAGCAGATCCACTCCGGCCGCACCCGTACCGTCCAAAAGGCAGTGAAGCCAGTGCGTGCCCGGTACAGCCAGATGGTATATCTGATCCTTGATTTCCGTGACGATCCGAAACCGGGCCAGGTGTGCCCCATGATTCGGGGGTCCTGCCAGGATAAGCTGCCTGATCTCGGGTACGTTTCCGGCGGCTGCCGCACCGGGATAATTGAGTTCCGGACAGGTGAGCATGTCCCGGGCCACCAGTCCGCCCATGGAATGGGTCACAACGGAGACCGGGCCCGGGTCTGTCCTTGCCAGGTGCTGCATCTGATCAAAAAACAGCCGGGAAGAGGCCTGGATGGCCTGATCATTGGGATAGGACATGACAAACACCTGAAACCGGCCGGCCTGAAGAACCGGGATCAGGTCATCCCAGATGATCCCCGGATCATCCAGACCGTGAACCAGAATCACCCGGCCCTTAGAATGCGGATTGTCCGGCGGGGAACTTCCTTGAACCGGCTGAATACCCATCCGGTCCGCCAGATTCCGGGCCGCTTCCGGAAACCGGTCCAGCACAGACAGATGAAAATCGTGCCGCAGTTGATCCTCATGGGGCAGTATCATCTGACGGCACACCTGGAACAGAACCACCAGCAGCAGCACCAGGCCCATGAGCACGGCCCGCCGGTTTTTGAGACGTCTGTGAAATTGATTGTCGGAATCTTTCATATCTGATAGCATGACTTCCAATTGTTTACCACAGAATACATCAGAGAATTCATGAACACCATCCATAAAAAAAAGAAAATCGGCATTGTTACCGGCGGCGGGGACTGTCCCGGACTGAATGCGGTCATCCGGGCCATTGTCAAGGCCGCCGATCTGAAGGGATGGGAAAGCACCGGCATTTACGGCGGTTACGACGGCCTGCTGACGCCCATGAAAACCCGGCCCCTGGCCCACAGGGACATGGACGGCCTGCTGGTCCGGGGCGGCACGATTCTGGGCACGGCCAGCAGCGGTCCGTTTTCCGCCAAAACCGGCCAGGGAAAGACCCGCCCGATCGATCCCAACATCCTGTCCCGGGCAAAGGCCAATTTTGACCGGGAAAACCTGTCCGCTCTGGTGGCCATCGGCGGCGACGGCACCCTGAGCGTGGCATTGCAGATGCATGCGGCGGGCTGGCCCGTGGTGGGTGTTCCCAAAACCATAGACAACGATTTGGACGCCACGCTCATGACGTTTGGATTCGACACTGCCGTTTCCTGTGCCGTGGATGCCCTGGACCGGCTTCAAAGCACGGCCCAGAGCCACGACCGGGTCATGGTTCTGGAAGTCATGGGCCGGTATGCCGGCTGGATCGCGACCCAGGCCGGACTGGCCGGCGGGGCCGATGTCATCCTCATTCCTGAGATCTTGTTCAATTATGATGCGGTGTGCCGGAAAATAGACCGTCGGGAAGCAGAAGGAAAACACTTCACTCTCGTGATTGTGGCGGAAGGTGCCCGCCCGGCCGGCCAGGACTATGTGTCCGAATTTCCGGACACCAAAGACCGGGAAATCCGTCTGGGCGGTATCGGGCAGCAGGTGGCCGGAGAAATCCAGACCAGAACCCAAAAAGAGTCCCGGTGTGTGGTGCTGGGCCATTTACAGCGGGGCGGAACCCCTACCCAGTTCGACCGCCAGCTGTGTACCCGGTTCGGGGTCTATGCGGTTCAGATGATCGCGCAAGAACAGTTCGGCATGATGGCGGCCCTCACCGGGACGGGGATCGCACCGGTCCTGCTGGCCGATGCCGTAGACCGGATCCGCATCGTGCCCAAAGATGGGGAACTGGTGATGACCGCCCGGTCGCTGGGTATCAGTTTCGGGGACGCCTGAGCGGTCCGGCGGCCGTTTACGGTACGACCCAGACCGCGCAATCCGATACCTGGCTGATGATCTGCCGGGACACCGATCCCATGAAAAAGGACCGGTTGATTCCGCGCCGGCCGATGACCAGGGTGTTGAACCCGTTTTTTTCCGCAAAAGCCACCACGTCCTGCCCGATGCGGCGGGTGCCTTCCAGGGTGTGAACCGCCACCTGGTCCCTTGCCAATCCCATCTGTTCGAATTTTTCTATGGCTTTGGGATAGAATTGATCCACGCAGGCCCGGTCTTTTTTTTCAATGATCTGAACAAATTCCGGATCCGCCTCCAGATCGATTTCACAATAATTGTGGGCCGTATTGGTCACATGGATCAGGGTGACATGGATCTCTTTGTTTTCCGATACCATGAACCCCACATGATCCACAGCCCGCAACGCGTCTTCAGATCCGTCAATGGCCACCAGAATCTTTTCAGGCGAATCCTGCCCGGCATCCTTGTTGACCATCCACACGGGTATCACCTGGGATCGTTCCAGAATCGCGTCGGAAACACTGGTATCAAAGAATTTCTGAATCCCTGCCACGCCCCGCCGCCCCACCACAATGGCATCGAGCATGTGTTTCTGGGCATATTCGATCACATCCTGAGCCAGCCCGAGTTCTCTGGGACGGGTCAGCAGACGGATGCGGTCTTCGGGAAAACCGGCATCCGTCATTTCCGACTTGAGCTGGGTCAGAATCTTCATGGCGGCGGCCTCATTCTTTTTCAGGGCCTTGTTCATCTGAACCCGGATGTGCAGGTCTCTGGCGGCTTCCTCTTTCAGATACAGGGAAACCGGGGCCTGCACATGAAACAGCAAACAATGCAGGTCTTTAATGAACGATGATGCCCGGGCCGCATATCTGACCGCCTGCAGGGATGTCCGGGATTGATCGACAGGGACGAGAATCTGTTTTTCCATACATGGCTCCTTTTTTTAAAAAAAGATATGTTAGCATACCGCCACCCCTGCCCTGGGTCAAGTCCGGAAACGACAATGGGTTTTTGCTTGCCACAGGCGGCAGATGTGATATGCTGACGGATTGAATTCAAATTTAGAGGAAACCATTCCATGCTGCTGAAAATAAATCCGGACAATCCCCAGGAAAGACTGATTTCCCAGGTGGTGGAAATTCTTGGTAAAGGCGGTATCATCGCCTATCCCACAGACACTTTTTACGGCATCGGTTGTGACATCATGAACAAAAAGGCCATTGAGAAAGTATATGCCATCAAACAGCGCAGCCCCAGCAAACCGTTCAGTTTCATCTGTCCGGATTTGAAAGATATCGCCACCTATGCCAAGGTGTCCAACATTGCCTACCGGAACATGAAACGGCTGCTGCCGGGACCGTATACCTTTGTGCTGCCGGGGTCCAGAATGGTCCCCAAAATCATGCTCACCAACCGGAAAACCGCCGGCATCCGGGTACCGGACAACAAAATCGCACTGGCACTGGCGCTGGGTCTGGGCAACCCCATCATCTCCACATCCGCCACCGATCCTGAAGGCACCGTGTTCCAGGACCCTTCACTGCTCCACGATTATTTCGGCAGCCGCCTGGATGTCGTTATTGATGGCGGCCCGGTTCCCGGAACCGCCTCGTCAGTGATTTCCCTGATCGATGATGAACCGGAGATTATCCGTTATGGTGCCGGAGATATCGATGTCTTTGAGTAGCGTCTGCGTCAGTTTCCGCAGGACCGATATCGGGCTGTCCTTGGGATACACCGTTACAGGATCCTCATCCATTTCAGCCAGTTCAGCCGCCAGGGCCACGGCATCCTCCAGATTTCCCATGCGGTCGATCAGATTCAGCTCCAGGGCGGTCCGCCCGGTATAGACCCGGCCGTCCGCCAGCGCCGCCATCTCTTCGGTCGTCATGTTCCTGGCCCGGGCCGCATCCGATACAAACTGCTGGTGAAGCTCATCCACCAGCTGCTGAAGCAGCTGCCGCTCATCGTCTTTGAGCTCCCGGAACACAGACCCCAGATCCTTGAACTCGCCGCTTTTGATGACCACGGGAGAAATCCCGATTTTGCCCACCAGTTCCGTCAGATTGACATACTCCATGATCACGCCGATACTGCCGGTGATGGTCCCGGGACTGGCAACGATGGCCTGTGTCCCGGCCGCAACATAATATCCGCCGGAAGCCGCCACAGATCCCATGGAGGCGACCACGGTCTTGACGGTTCGGGTCCGCATCAGTTCCGTAAAAATTTCCTGGGACGGACCGACGCCGCCGCCCGGGCTGTCCACCCGGACCACAATGGCTTTGATGACGTCATCTTCCCGGAATTTTTTGATATTTTCAATCACCTGCCTGGAAGAAAAAATCGGACCGGTCACCTCGACGACGCCGATGTTCCCTTTTTGCTCATCTAACGAAACCGCCGTGGTGACCATCATGCGGGAGATGGAAAAAACGACCAGCATGGCACCTGCACAGAGTACCGTGGCACAGGCTGCCAGAATCAGCAGAAAAAAAAGTATGGGATGACGTCGTGAAAACATGGGGGCCTCCTTTTTTCCAGATCATGCACAAAAAGGGCCGGGCAAAAAAATTACCCGGCCCTGAATACTCAGCTGCGTGCAGATCTGTTTCAGTGGTTTGAAGACCACTGTGTGTGTTTTACTTGTCTTTTTTGTTTTCCTGAGTCTTGCTGGCCTCGATCTGCTCCTGAATGTTGTTGCGCAGAATTTCTCCAAAGGAAGATGTGGCCGGTTTCATGTTTTTGGCAAATTCCTCCAGATATCTGTCATCATCATCGTCTTCCAGCCGTTTGATGGAAAGTCCGATGCGGCGCTCTTCAGAATTGATATTCATGACCTTGGCGGTAATGCTGTCGCCCACCTGGTAATGGTCTTTGGGGCTTTTGACATTTTCCTTGCTGATTTCAGACACATGAACCAGGCCTTCAATACCTTCCTCCAGTTCCACAAACACACCGAAATCCGTCAGGTTGGTAATGACACCCGAAATTTCCTTGCCCACTTCATACCGCTCGGCAACGGTTTCCCAGGGATCCGCCTGGGTCTGTTTGATACCCAGAGAAAACCGTTCATTGGCCTTGTCAATATCCAGGACCACCGCCTGGATGGTATCTCCTTTTTTGTAGATTTCAGACGGATGTTTGATGCGTTTGGTCCATGAAATATCGGAAATATGCACCAGGCCGTCGATATCATCGTCAATACCGATGAACAGACCAAATTCGGTGATGTTCTTGATCTTGCCCTCGATGATGGTGCCCACCGGGTATTTCTGGGAAATCACTTCCCAGGGGTTTTCCTGGGTCTGTTTGATACCCAGAGAAATCCGGCGGTTGTCCGGTTTGAGATCCAGGACCACCGCTTGGATTTCCTCGCCCACGGTGACCATCTGGGATGGATGCCGGATTTTGCGGGTCCAGGACATTTCGCTGACATGAATCAGTCCTTCCACCCCTTCTTCGAGCTCAATGAACGCACCGTAATCGGTCAGGCTCACCACTTTTCCCATGATTTTCGAACCGATGGGATATTTTTCCACCGCCGTGGTCCAGGGGTCCGGAGTCAGCTGTTTCATGCCCAAAGACACACGTTCTTTTTCAAAGTCATAGGACAGAATCTTGACCGTGATTTTATCGCCCACCGAATACAGCTCGGACGGATGCTTGACCCGGCCCCAGGAGATGTCGGTGATGTGCAGCAGTCCGTCCACACCGCCCAGGTCCACGAAAATACCGTATTCCGTGATGTTTTTGACGATCCCTTCCATGACCTTGTCGTTTTCGATGGCCTCCAGGGTGGCGGCCCGCAGTTTTTCCCGTTCCGCTTCCAGCAGTACCCGCCGGGACAGAACAATATTGTTGCGCCGCTTGTTGTATTTCAGAATCTTGAACTCATAGGTCTTGTTGACCATTTCATCCATGTTCCGGATGGGCCGCAGGTCGGCCTGGGATCCGGGCAAAAATGCCTGTAGGCCGATATCCACGGAAAATCCGCCTTTGACCCGGTTGGTGATCACACCCTCGATGGTGCCGTCGGCATCATAGATTTCTTTGATGGCATCCCACACCTTGACCTTTTTGGCTTTGTCACGGGACAGAAGCACGGTTTCCTCTTCTTCATCCCAGACTTCGATCATGACCTCGAACTGATCACCGACATTGACATTGACATTGCCTTTTTCATCGATGAATTCCTGAATAGAGATCCGTCCTTCCGATTTGTATCCCACATCCACCAGGACCATGTCCCGGCCGACGGAGATGACCTTGCCGGTGACGACCTGCCCCTCCTCGAATTTTTTGAGGCTGGATTCATAAATACCCAGTAACTCTTCCATGGTTTCTTCACCGGTAATTTCCGTTTCCGGTGACAGGGCATTCACTTCTTCGGTTTCACTGGATTCTTCCTGGGTGTCCAGTTCAGCGTCCCGGGCCTCGACGTCCACGTCCTGTGTCTCTAATTCTTCAGTATTCATTTCCTGGTTTTCGTTCTCTTCAGCAATGTGGTTCATTAATATTAATCCCCCTAATCGAATTTAGTTACCCGCACCCATGAGTGGTCAGACCACGTCAAGGAGTGCAGGTACAATTTATCTTTATAGCAATCAGCCAAAAAAAAATCAATAAAATAATCCATTGTTTTGCTGATTCTACAGATACGTGAGCATCTCATCCACCACCTGGGGGGCTGTGAGCCTGGAAGAATCGATGAGAACAGCATCCGGAGCGGGTTTCAACGGCGCATGGGTACGCCGTGCGTCCTGATCGTCCCGGGCCGCCATGTCCGCCTGAATCCGGGACAGCTCTTTTTCAGCATCCGGCATTTCATCAAACCGGCGTCTGGCCCGGACCGCCAGGTCCGCCTTCAGAAAAAATTTGACCGTGGCATCCGGAAACACCACCGTGCCCATGTCCCGCCCTTCAAAGACCGCGTCCTGCTGCCGCGCGATCCGGCGCTGGATGTCCAGCAGCGCGGACCGGACCACCGGTCTGGCCGAGGTGGCAGACGCCAGCATGCTGATTTCCGGCGTGCGGATGAACGAAGTGATATCCCTGCCTGACGACAACACCCGCATTTCCTCTTTTTCCAGCACCACATTCAAATCCAGACGGGATAAAAATGCATCGAGCGCGGCATCGTTTTTCCAGGAAACGGCCTGGCGTTGGATTTCAAACGCCACGGCCCGGTAAAGGGCCCCGGTATCCACCCGGACGCAGCCCAGTTTTTTTGCCAGCAGTCTGCTGACCGTTGTTTTGCCGGCTCCGGCCGGCCCGTCAATGGTAATGATGCGACAGGTCATGACAGCTCCTGTTTCAGGGCCGCAATACATGCCCGGTTTTCTTCGGGGGTTCCGGCATTGATCCGCAAAAACGTGTCAAACCCGTATGATTTCATGGAACGGACAATCACGCCGTGATACAGCAGCCGATTGAACAGTTCGGTGGCATCGGTTTTGACATTTACCATCAGAAAATTGGCCTGGGTGGGCAGCGGGTCCAGCCCCATGCCGGACAGTTCTTTTGTCAAAAAATCGATGCCTTTGTGAGCCGTCTCAATGCTCTGACACAGAAAATTCTGATCTGCCAGGGCTGCTTCCGCCGCCACCTGGGCCAGTCCGTTGACGTTGAACGGCTGGCGGATCCGGTTGAGGATCTGTGCCACCTCTTTGTCCATGATGCCGTAACCGACCCTGAACCCGGCCAGCCCGTATGCTTTGGAAAAGGTTCTCAATGTCACGATCCGGGGATCGGTCAGCGGATTTTTCAGAGAATTGTACACCGCCTTGTCCCGCACAAATTCCATATATGCCTCATCCACCACAATCAGTAAGTCTGAAGGAAGCTTGTCCGCAAAAGCGGTGAACGCCGCCGTTGTAACGATACTGCCGGTGGGATTGAACGGATTGGTGACAAACACCAGCTTTGTCTTTGGTGATATTTGTTCGAGCATGGCCGCCAGGGGAGTGTCGAACCCGGACAGAGGGACCATGACCGGAATGCCTTTGGCGGTTTTCACACTGATCTCATACATAAGAAAAGAGGGCAGCGGCATGACTGCATGCTCTTCAGGGTTCAAAAATGCATGGGCCAGCAGGGCGATCAGATCATCCGACCCGTTTCCCAGAACGATATTTTCCGGTGCCACCTTGTGATAACGGGCCAGGTTTTCACACAGGTCATGGGCCACCGGTTCCGGGTACCGGTTCATGCGGTGCAGGTTTTTCATCACCGCATCCGTGACCTGGGGTGAAAACCCCAGCGGATTTTCATTGGACGCCAGTTTCACGGCCGAGCGGATATTGTACTCCCGTTCAAGTGCCTTCAACGGCTTGCCGGCCTCATACGGCTTCAAAGAGGCGATGGATTCACTGATTTTAAACACCATGCACAAGGTTCCTTCTCAAAAAAACAAACAAATCAAAATTAATGGTTGCGGTCAGGCCTCCACATAGTTAGGATTTACTGTTTTGTCAACCATAACCTGAAAACAATGACATTCCGTGGAGCAGCAAATGACGCCCTGTGTCACCATCGGACTTGAGAACCTGACACACGGTTTTCAAACCACACTCAAAGGCCGCCGGCTGGGCCTGCTTGCCAATCCGGCTTCAGTGGATTCACACTTCAGCCATGCCGTCCGGATACTGGCGGACCTGTTTCCCGGACGGCTCACCACGCTTTTTTCCCCCCAACATGGATTTTACGCGGAAAAACAGGACAACATGATCGAATCTCCCCATGGCCGGGAACCGGAACTGGGCATTCCCATTTACAGCCTGTACAGCCACACCCGGATTCCCACAACACAGATGTTTGAAAACATCGACACCCTGGTGGTGGACATCCAGGACGTGGGGACCCGGGTCTACACGTTTATCTATACCATATCCTACTGCATGGAAATGGCGGCCCGGACCGGAAAATCCGTGGTCGTTCTGGACCGGCCCAATCCTATCGGCGGCACCCGGGTGGAAGGCAATGTGCTGAAACCGGAATCTGCTTCGTTCGTGGGACGGTTTCCCATCCCCATGCGCCACGGCATGACAGTGGGGGAGATCTGCCGGTTTTTCAACCGGGAATGTCGGATCGGATGCGATTTGACCGTGGTTCCCATGTCCGGATGGCAGCGGGACATGTACTGGGATGACACCGGACGGACCTGGATTCCCCCGTCACCCAACCTGCCCACACCATTGTCCTGCATGGTCTATCCCGGTCAGGTGATCTTTGAAGGGACCAATATCAGTGAAGGGCGCGGAACCACACTGCCGTTTGAGTTGTTCGGGGCCCCGTTCGTGGATACCGCGGCCATGGCGCCGGTATTGAACCGGGAAATTCCCGGGGCCTGTTTCAGGCCGGTGTGTTTTCAGCCCACGTCCGGCAAATGGCAGGGTCAGCCCTGCAACGGATTTCACATTCATGTCACGGACCGGAACCGGTTCGAACCCTATACCGCGTCCCTGATGTCATTACAGCTGATCATCAAACATCACCCGGATGCCTTTGCATTCAAACCGCCCCCGTATGAATATGAATACGACCGCCTGCCAGTGGACCTGATCCTGGGAGATCCGGCCGTTCGAACGGACCTTTGCGCGCTGACAGATATCAAAACAATCCGGGCGGGATGGCAAAATGAACTGGATACGTTCAAAACCGTTTCACGCGACTACCATCTGTATGAATGATTCGTGGCGGTTTGCGATCTTGCTCCGGAGAGATAAAAAAGGGCCTGCAAGACAGGCCCTTTCAATATTCAACACCTGGAATGGTTCAATCGTCCGGCACGGGATCGACGGAGCCGGCAGGACTAATTTTTCTTCAGTTCGTTCAGTTCCTTTTCCAGCTCGGCGATTCGTGACTTGTCATCTGCCGGGGCATCCTTGCCTTCTTTGTTCTTCCATGAATCCTTGAGTTCATCAAACCCCAGATACAGCGCAAGCCCGCCGCCCAGCAACAGAACCGGCGGAATACATCCGGCCAGAAGATTCAAAAAATGACCAAACCAGACTGCCAGTCCGACCACACCGAGAAGCACTGCTATTGCACCGCCGATCAACGTCTTCATAAGTAATTCCTCCTTGTTTTTTTCACTGCCCGAAATGGGTCACACAACCATAAAATGTGTCATATCAATATTTTTTGGTAAATAGCATAGACATGCGCATTTATCAAGGCCATTTTGGCAGAAGCTTCGACCGGAGATCAACAATACATATTGCCTTTACAGGTCAGGTCTGTTAATAATTATCGGTTGAACCGCACAGTTTTTAGGCGATAACCATCAGGGAGCATCCATGCACCTTTTCCAGTTTTTCAAAACCCTGACCCGCAAGACCAGGGCCAGAATACGCCGTTTTATCGATTACCTGCTGGGATATACCTCCGACTATTTCACCAACCTTTATCCGGGGAATCACAGCTATATCACTCGGAAAATACTGCAACGCCCGGTTCGGAAAATCAATCTGGATGATCACAACCTGGAGAAAATCAACGCCCTGGACAAGAATGCATGTATCATTTACGCCAGCAAGAACAAGCGGCTGTTCGATTTTCTGTATTTTCATTCCCGGCTCAAGGAGCTGGGCATGCCCTATCCGGAGCTGGGGTTTGATCTGCACTTCTTTTTTCTGCTGCCGGTCAAACGGTTGTTCCGGATCTGGCTGTCGCATCTGGATTATTTTTTTCACCACTTTACGTTCAAGGATTTCTACAGATCCGGATACGCCTTCCAGGAGCTGTATTCAGGCAAATCCGGGTTTGTTCATCTGATAGAAGAAGATGATTTCTACAACCGGTTCATCCGCGCCACCCCTGACCCGCTGTATCATTTGATTGAATTTCAAAAACAGCTGAAACGGCCGGTGATCATCATCCCTGAAGACATTATCTATGTGACCAGACCCATGCACAAAAACCCGGGGCTGGGGGAAATTCTGTTCGGCACCCATGAAAAACCCGGATGGTTGAAACGAGTGACCATCCTGATGCGACATCCGGAAAAGATCCGGGTGGAACTGGCCCGGCCTGTCAATCTGAAAGAATTTCTTTCACGGCCTGAAATTCAGCGTCTGGATTCGGAGTTTCAGACCCACCGGTTAAGAAGCTTTCTGGTGGATATCCTGAACCGCCAGCGAAAAAGCATTACCGGGCCGGTGCTCAAATCCCGGCAGGAAATCACGGAAGATATCCTGACCCGCCAGTCCCTCAGAGAATTTCTGGCGGAGTACGCCGCGGAAAACAATATTTCATTGAAAAAAACCAACAAAAAAGCGGCCGCATATATCAATGAAATCGCAGCCAACTATAACCTGCGGATTATCAACCTGGGCAACTGGATTCTCACCTGGATCTTCAAAAACATTTTCGAAGGTCTGGTGGTCGATCAGAAACAGATCAACCGCATGCGTGAAAAATATACCGAAGCCCCGTTGATCCTGGTCCCCTGCCATAAAAGCCATCTGGATTACCTGCTGCTGCCTTATGTCATGTTTCGAAACAACATGCCCTGCCCCCATATCGCGGCCGGGAAAAATCTGTCTTTCTGGCCTCTGGGACCGCTGTTCAGAGGGGGGGGCGCTTTTTTTCTGAGACGGACCTTCAAAGGGGCCAAACTGTACAGCAAAATCTTTGCCGCATACCTGGAAAAATTGCTGTATGAAGGATTCAATATCAAAATTTTCATCGAAGGGGGCCGAAGCCGCACCGGCAAACTGCTGACTCCCCGGCCCGGAGGGATGGGCATGATCATTAAGGCCTATCTGAACGGGGCCTGCGACAACCTGTATTTTGTACCCATATTTGTCGGGTATGACCGGGTTCTGGAGGAAGATGCCTATCTCAAGGAGATCGAAGGGGGCAGCAAGAGCCCGGAAACCCTGAAAGGACTGATCAGCACCCGCAAGTTTCTGAAAAAAAAATACGGCAAAGTCTATATCCGGTTTGATGACCCTATTTCCATCAAGACGTATATGCAGAAAATGCACATGGATCCGGCCCGGGCATCTGACCAGGAGTTCATGTCGTTTGTCAAAAAGTTCAGCTACAAATTAATGGCCGCCATCAACAGACAGGCCGTGGCAACTCCCCACGGCATCGTGGCCAGTGCCATTTTAAACAGCCCGAAAAACAACTTTTCCAAAGGCCAGATGATCGAACGGGCCAACACCTACCTCAATATACTGATGAACGACAAGGTGGAACTGTCGGAAACCCTGCTCCTGGACCTGGACAACACGTTCAACACCGTGATCCATAATTTTCTGTCCAGAAATTTCATGGAACTGGTGGATGAGGATGAAGAAGAGATCACCGACGACACCTACTTTATCGTCAAGCACAACAAGCGCGCGA
>Ga0180429_10002349_pt1 | contig 15654 bp, 19 predicted proteins | sample SS_ome_FD_132428 | JGI IMG/M metagenome (GOLD analysis project Ga0180429, IMG submission 132428) | Hypersaline lake sediment archaeal communities from the Salton Sea, California, USA - SS_1_S_1 metaG | ecosystem: Environmental > Aquatic > Non-marine Saline and Alkaline > Hypersaline > Sediment ...
ACGGGCCCATAGTGTTCGAAGTCTCTGCATTCGGCGGTTTCCGCGGTGCACTCGAGGGTGCAGGCATCGACGCAGCAAACGCTTACACTGCGTACGCCTTGAGCAAGCTGAGGGCGTAGTTTCATGCAATACAGCCTAGACAACCTCGCAGCAGCGCTTACCAACGGAGCAGATCTGGTCGACGACTCGTTTGTGCTGCAGTTGGGAGAATGCCGCCTGGCCGTATACTCCAACTCTGGTGAACTGATTACGCACCTGCGCACATACTTCTCACATGCACTCGGTGAGCCGGGCGACGTGGATGTCCGGATTCTTGCGATTGAACGTGACGAACCGCAACTCGGCATCGACTTTATCGACTGGAAACGCGAGCCTGGTAAAACTGGACGCAAGGACAGCTATGCAGACTTTCCAGGCGCAAGGTTGGTTCGCAAGGTACGCACGGGGATGGTTTTCCTGCAAAGCACGACACACGCCATCGCTGCCGGTGCTTGCATGCAACACGATAACCAGGTTATCAACTTCATCAATGCCCAGTACATGAACTGGCTACAGCAACGCGACTGGCTCATTTGTCATGCCGCGGGCTTGGTAAGCCATGGAAAAACGCTTGGCATTGCCGGGCTGTCGGGTGGTGGCAAGTCCACGCTGATGCTGAAGTTGCTGGAAAAACCGGGTGTCGCCTACCTCACAAATGATCGCCTGTTCATCCGGCGTGAAAAATCGCTGGTACAGGCCGCCGGCATCCCCAAGCTGCCTCGCATAAATCCTGGCACCATCGTCAACAATACGCGCCTGCATCCGCTGATCAACGCAGCGGAACGAAAGCGCTTGCTGGCACTCCCCAGAGACGAGCTCTGGGATATCGAAGACAAGTACGATGTAATGATCGAACAGCTTTATGGCCCGGGCCATATGGCATCAGACAGCCCATTAAGCGCGTTCCTCGTCCTCAATTGGCAACGCAACTCGGACGCACCGCTGCAAATGAAAGCGATTGATCTGGCCCAACGCCCGGATCTGCTTGGCGCCATCATGAAATCCCCTGGCCCATTCATGCAGTATAGAGATGGCACCTTTTTGATGGACGATCAAGCTATCGACCCGCAGCCCTATCTCGCCCTCTTGCGCGATATTCCGGTCTATGAGGCCAGTGGTGGTATCAACTTTGATGCCCTGCAGGATTACGTTCTGCGAGAGTTACTGACGTGATGCGCGACCTTCTTCTGTTGCGCCACGGCAAGGCACACGACAGTCACCCTGGCGGTGACTTTTTTCGAGAGTTGCGCACCAAGGGTAAACGCAGTGTCCAAAGAATCGGTGTGTGGTTGGACCTTAACCAACTCTTGCCTGACCGTGTGATTAGCTCAAGTGCCGAGCGCGCGCTCAACACCGCCAGGAAATGCTGCAAAGCGATGGGGTTGCCGGGCCACATGGTGGAATCCCATGATTCGCTTTATTTGGCCTCGTCACAAACTCTGTTGCGTTATATCCGCCAGACATCGGCCAGTCACCGGCGGCTGTTGGTGGTCGGACACAATCCCGGGCTTGAACAGCTGATCAAGGAACTCTGCAACCTCCAAAATACAACCGAACACTCGCTGCCTACCGCCACTTTGGTCCGTATCGAAATTAACACGCCATGGCACGCAATCCGATCGGGTAGCAATCATCTGCGCACATTGCAACGTGCCAACGACCTTCCCAAGCTTTTTCCCTGGCCAGATGCTCACGGAAACCAATTGCGGGAGAGGCCCGCATACTATTACAAACAGTCTTCAGTCATCCCATATCGCAAGGTTCGCGACCAAGTTCAGGTGCTCATCGTCCGTTCCAGCAGTGGACGACACTGGGTGGTCCCCAAAGGAATCGCCGATCCAGGCATGACCCCCCAAGCCTCTGCGCTCAAAGAAGCTTATGAAGAAGCGGGAATCGAAGGCTCTATTGCTGGCGCTACGTTGGGACGGTACCGTTACCGGAAATGGGGCGCTGAATGCGCTGTCGATGTCTACGCAATGCAAGTCCAAAGAGAACTTTCGCAAGCCGACTGGGAAGAGTTTCATCGAGGACGACGCTGGGTTACTGCAAATGATGCCAAGGTGTTGCTTTTCCAGCGGTCCCTGGCCCCAATGATCGACGAACTGATCACCCGGGTATTGGCATGACCAGGCTTGTTGCCGCCATCGTGCGCCATGGGGACTACCGACAACTGCCTGATACCCCAAGTGCGCACCAACCTTTCCCCTTGAGTCGCAAAGGCGAAACCCAGGCCCTCAAGGGCTCACAGGAGCTACGTCACCAACTTGAACAGCATCAACTGACGTTGCATCCGCATATAGACAGCTCTCAGCTACTGCGCGCCTGGCAGACGGCCAGGATCATGATCGACGATCTGCATGATGTTCTTCCAAGCGAGCCCAAACTGTGCAGCTACGATGCTATGGCCGAACGCTGTGTTGGCAGTGCCGCCAACCTAAGCATCCCCCAAATCGAATCCATCGTACGTGAAGACCCGCGCTTCGAGGATCTGCCGCAAGACTGGAAATCCAACAGTCATTTCCGTTTACCTCTCCAGGGGGCCGAGTCGCTCATGCAGGCGGGCAAGCGCGTAGCAGAACATCTAGAGACACAAATGGCTTTGCTCGCCGAGTCCACAAGCGAGGATACCGTTAAGCTGTTTGTTGGGCACGGCGCAGCTTTCCGCCATGCCGCATACCATCTTGGCGCGCTGGTTTTCGAGGATATCCGTAAACTGAGTATGTACCACGCCCGCCCGGTGCTGCTTGAGTACCGTACCAACAGTGCGTGGAAGCATATCGGCGGTGAATGGAAGGTTCGAGGGCAAAATTCCCTCTACACGGACTAGTTTCATCAAGATGAAACACACGCGTAATAAAAACGCCACTTACTCCCCAGTGAAGAGTGGAACCGTGTCACCGAAAGTCAACTGCCAACTCCCCGATTACCATACCGCCCGTGCCATTACCGGAAATTTGCCCACTGAGGGCCGGCATTGGTTCCCGGGCAAACGAGGTGCTGTTGCACGCAATGAGCCTCATCCGGACGATCTCGCAAAAGTGGTTTCAGAAGCAGCGACGTATCATCAGTGGCATTGGCCCAAACGCCCAATCTTTTTCATCGCCGATCCACATGCCGACGCCGAAGCCTTTGTGGCCTCGTTGCTTGCCAGTGGAGGTGTGAAACGCAGCGGACCGCAACTCAACCAGTTCCAGTTGACTAAAGCGGGGCGTGGCGGGCTTTTCATCATCGGGGGTGATTGCCTCGACAAAGGCCCCAGCAACCTCGCACTGTTGCGCAGCATTCGTTGTCTGATGGATACGGGCGCCAAGGTAAAGCTGCTTGCAGGTAATCACGATGTGCGCCTGTTGATGGGCATTCGCGCCATGGGGTTAAAGCGCGACCCACGTACCGAGCACCTGTTCGTTCGGATGGGTGACAAGGTGGTGCCTCTCTTGAAAGAAGTGCACGAGCATTACCTGGAAGGCAAAAAACTCGACAAGCGCATTCCTTCCGAAGCGGAATGCCGTGAACGCTTGTTCCCCGCACCAGACTGGTTTGAGCACTTTCCACACAAGGCGAGAAAGCACCTCAATAAGTTCGGCATCCAGCGCGAACTGACTCGAATGCATCGCAAGGTTGGAAGTTTTGAAGCTGCCTGCCAGAAAGCAGGACTGAGCTTGCGCGATGTATACGCAACAGCGCTGAAATGCCGACAACTCTTTCTCAAGCGCAAAGGCGAGTTCAGCTGGTTCTTTCGCGAAATGCAACTCGCTTACCGTGAGGGCTCATTTATTTTCCTGCATGCGGGGCTGGACGACACTATCGCCAGACTGATAGACAAAAAAAGCGTGCGCTTTCTGAACAAGCTTTATCGCCACCAGGTAAAAAGAGATCTGTTCTCCTTCTACTACGGGCCATTGGCCAACACCATGCGAACCAAGTATCGACCACACGATATGAGGCTGACCGAACGAGGCGTGAGGCGGATGTATCAAGAAGGCCTGCATGCGGTGGTGCACGGGCATCGGAACCGTTTGCACGGTCAGCAGATTATGTTGCGCGAAGGCTTGATCCATATCGAGAGTGACGTCACCTTGGATCGGAATTCAAGGCGCAGAGAGGGGCTGAATGGATATGGCGCAGGCGTTACTATCATCAGACCCGAGGGCCAAGTGCTTGGTATCAGTACCGATCACCCATTCGCCAAGGTCTTCGAACCAGATGCCTATCTCAGCCAACCGTACAGAGCCCATGCCTGAAAAGAAGAATTTTCGACACGAATCCCTGCAGGACACCAAGACCATTGCAGAATTGCTCAAGTCCATCACCAAAGGGATTGGCAAAGGCAAGTTGACCTTCAGGGACGAGGAAGGCGAGATTGTGCTTGAACCCGAAGGATTGCTCGACCTCAAAGTCACCGCCGAGCAGGAAGAAATGCGGCATCGCCTGAACATCCGTATAACGTGGCACCCGCAGAAAAAAATGAAAAGCCAGAAACCTTTGACGGTGGACTAATCAAGGCAGGCACAACCGATGGTTTGCCCAATGGCACGCCTAAAAAAGCATTCGCCAACAACTAACCATTCGTTTTGCGGGTAATTGCCGTTTTTTGGCCCTGCAGGCCTGCAAAACCTTTACCCTTGCTGGAACCAATCCTTGTTTCGCCGAGGTCGGCACATCATGCCATCTTCCCCTCTTCACCAAAAACTCCGCAAACTCGTCGGTCAGGACTTTGTTTATCTTTCCTGCCAGTGGCGGCTGATCGATGTGCTACCAGACGAGGATCAAGTGGTTTTGCAACGGCTGGACAGTGACGGCCACTCCCTGCAATCGGACCAATACGGACAAGCCAGTCGACGCAGCCCCGAGACACTCACCCTACCCATTTCGGATCACGATAACCCAGATACCTACAGCGAAGAATTGTTGCTGTTGGTTCAAGGTAGGGAAAAGCAGGCGTGATCGACACGGGAATTGGTTCGTCTGAAGCCGGATCAGGCGAGTGAAGTCAGCAGGCGTTGGTAATCTTCGGGCGAATCCACTCCTGGGGGAGGTGCCTGGTCTGCCACATCCACAGCTATGCCCTCGCCTTGCCACAATACGCGCAGTTGTTCGAGTGATTCCTGCTGTTCAATGGGCGTTGGCTCCCAATCGACGTAACGTTTCAGGAACCCCACGCGATAGGCGTAGATGCCAAGATGGCGCAACATACCCTCCGCGTCTGATTTTTTGACCTCGAAGTTGCCACGTTTCCAGGGAATCGGTGCGCGGCTGAAATACAGGGCCATGCCGTTTCGATCCACCACCACCTTGACCGCATTGCTGTCGAAGACCTGCTCATCCTGCAGGGGTACCGCCAGAGTGGACAAGGATGCGGCCGGACGATCCCGCAAGGCAGACGCCACCTGATCGAGCAGCAGTGGTGGCATCAGAGGCTCGTCGCCTTGAAGGTTGACCACAATCTCTTTGTCATGCCAACCGAGTTTACCCACCACTTCGGCTATTCGGTCTGTCCCGCTTTCATGATCGCCACTGGTCATACACACCACTGCCCCGAATGCCTCGGCAACAGTGGCAATCCGCTGGTCGTCAGTCGCAATCACCACCTGCGTTGCGCCGCTCTGTTGAGCTCTTTGCCAGGTGTGCCAGATCATTGGCTTACCCTGGATGTCCAGCAATGGCTTGCCGGGAAGGCGCGTTGAAGCGTAGCGTGCCGGGATCACAACACGATAGCCCATACTCACTGCGCAACCTCTTCATCGGCAGGCAATTCTCGCGCCTCTTCAACCAACATGACCGGGATGCCATTCCTGACGGGGAAAGCCAGGCGGTCAACCTTGCAGATCAGTTCTGCGTCTTTTTTATGGTAGACCAGCTTGCCCTTGCAGATCGGGCATACGAGGATCTCGAGCAATTTGTTATCCATACCCGCTCCTTTTACTCACGGCGCCCGGATCGGATCTGCTCCAGGGCCAGGTTGATACGATGCACAAAGGCATCATCAGGCTGTGCCTTAACGCGCACAACCCATGCGTTGCCATCAATGATTCGGCGACATTTTACGGCATCCTTCTCGGTCATCAGAAGGGGCAAGTCCTCATCAAATGACACATCTTGTTTGCTGTAGTTGTGGTGATCCGGGAAGGCATGCGCTTCAACTGTCAGACCAAGCTTGCTCAACATGTCGAAAAAGCGCTGCGGATGCCCTATTCCAGCGATTGCGTGAACCCGTTGACCATCAAAGCGAGCAATATCCACCGGCTGTTGATCGCCATGCAGGGGATACATCATCGGGTTGCTCAACTGCATGCTGAACTCGCCTGATTGCGGCTCTCCATTGGCGATCACCAGGTCAACCGTTCTCAGGCGGGAGACAGGCTCGCGCAAAGGGCCGGCTGGCAACAATAAACCATTACCGAAACGTCGTTCGCCATCCAAAACCGCGATTTCCAGATCCCGGGCCATCGCGTAGTGCTGCATTCCGTCATCGGAAACAACGATGTTGCAATCGGTGTGCTCCAGCAACTCCCGCACGGCCTGCGGCCTGTCAGGTCCAGCACACACGGGACACCCGCTACGCTGTGCGAGTAGCACCGACTCGTCCCCTACCGCAGCCGGATCACTGTCCGGCCGGACCTGCTGCGGCCAATGCGTGGCCTTCCCACCATACCCCCGTGTCACCACCCCGGGCCTGAGACCCTTGCCCCGCAAATGCTCCACCAGCCAAATCACCAGAGGTGTTTTACCACTGCCTCCGACAGTGATATTGCCGACGACTATGACGGGAGCGGGGAATCTGGATACCTTGAGGATGCCGAATCCGAAACACAGCCGCCGGGTTGCCGCAACGATACGAAAAATTAGCGAGACCGGGTAAAGCAGCACGGCAAACCACCCAAGTCGCTGCCAATGGGCTTCAACCCTCATTGACAAGCCAGGGCATCGCTATTGCTCGTCATTTCCTTGTTCCTGCTTGGCTACAAAACTCAGCCTGGACATGCCCAGCTGCGCTGCAACATCCATGACCGTCATCATTGACTGCAATGGTGCGTTGCGGTCGCCAGAGACCAGGACAGGCAAGTCCAGGCGACCATCGGCAATCTTCTGGATGGCACGCTTGAGCGTATCCGCATCGTGTTGAACCAGTTCACGTTCGTTAACGTAGAACTGTCCGGCAGGATCGATCGTGATATCGATTTGCTCAGGCTCTTGGTTTTCCTGGGCGACCGTTTCAGCCGAGGGTAGCTCCACCTTCAGCTGGGTCTGCTTATCGAACGTGGTCGACACCATGAAAAAAATAAGCATCAGGAACACCACGTCGATCAAAGGCGTGATATCGACGCGTGGAGGTTCAGGTCGGCGGGGACGAAGATTCATGACTTAATGCTCGCGGTCTCCATGCATGACTTCGACCATCTTCAAGGCCTGCTCCTCCATGCCAACCACCAACTTGTCCACGCGGCCACTGAGGTACCGATGGAAGGCCAATGCAGGAATGGCCACGCAAAGGCCGGCAGCGGTGGTAATCAGCGCCTCTGAAATACCCCCGGCCAACACGCCAGGGTTACCCACGCCGGCAGTCGTGATCGCCGTGAACACCTTGATCATGCCGATGACCGTACCCAGCAGGCCCAACAGCGGGGTGATCGCAGCGATCGTTCCCAGGGTGTTCAGATACCGCTCCAGCTCATGCACCACCTGGCGTCCTTCTTCCTCGATCGCTTCCTTCATCACGATTTTTGGATGGTCGCGATTCATCAGCCCGGCGGCAAGAATGCGCCCCAAAGGCGAGCCTTCCCTGACAGTGGCGATATGCGCGGCGGTGATCTTGCCCTTCTTGTGCAGCTGCCAGATTTGCGCCACCAGGTTCTGGGGAATGACCTTTTTAGCCTGATATGCCCAGAGTCGCTCGGCAATGATTGCCATCGCCACCACTGAACAGAAAATGATCGGCCACATCAACCAGCCGCCTGCCTGCACTAGCTCAAACACGAATAGGGGTCTCCAATCTGCCTTTCACGGGCATTGTACTTGTCGGGCACACGATCCCGAAGATGGCAAAATCATACTGGAACACTGGCATTACCCCAACCTCATCGGGCATGTTGCCAGTATCTCGGACGCCTGCTCGCATGGGTAGAGGGCTCAAGCAGGCCGCGCTGCGCATCGAAATGCAACTCGATGGCACCATCCCTGTTGGTGCCCCAGGGTTTTGCACCGGAACGCTTCCAGCGCGCCACAATCTCCTGGCGCGGGAACCGATAGCGGTTGTTGTGCCCTACCGCGAACAAGACGTGATCAGCCGCCGTGGCGTTAACGAACTGCGGGCTTGAGGAACTCAGGCTGCCGTGATGAGGGGCAACCACCACATCGATCGGCGCCATGGATGCCAGCTGCGTGGTCAGCAGCCGCTCTACTCGCTCCTCAATATCGCCCGGGATCAGCAGGCTACCGCCCTTCCCCTGCACCAGCAGCACGCAGGATGCGTTGTTACCTTTACGTCCGACATTGCCAAGTGGATTGATGAAGGTGAATTCGACTCCATCCCAACGCCAGGATTCGCCGGCCCGACACAGCTTGCCTTTTACTGGATTCCGCCAGGGTTCCCCTTCCCGAATGGATCTGACCGGCAGACGCTCAACCAAGGTCTCGGCACCACCCGCATGATCATTGTCGCCATGGCTGAGAATCAACCGATCGACCCGTGAGATGCCGGCATGGCGCAGGTAGGGAAGCAAAACAGCGTCGACAAGGTTAAAACCACTGGGATAACTGGCCCCGGTATCGAACACCAGGTTGTGCGAACGCGTCTGCACCACCATCGACAGCCCCTGCCCGACATCCAGCAGGGTCGCCCTGAATGCGCCATGAGAAAGCCGATCCGTGTCAAACCCGTGGGCAGCCACGAGTAGTGCCAAGCCCGGAATGCGCAATGGCACGCCCGGTGGCATCAGGATCATCAAAACGGAAACCACGATGAGGATCCATCGGGCCAGTGACCATTCGACCGATGAAACTGCGGGCTGATAGGTCGCCACGGCAGCGAGCCCGGCGTGAATCACACCCAGCAGGTGGGCCATCCACTCCGCGAAAAAGCCGAAGGCCGGATGCATCAGCGTCAACAGCAGACTAAGCAGGCTTGCAGGAACGATGAACACGCCGAACAACGGCACCATCAGCAGATTGACCACCGGACCAAGCGGACTGGGCTGCATGTTGAATGCCATCAGCACCGGATAAAGGGCCAGGGCAATGCCAAGCTGCAGTGTCGTGGCCTGGATGAGCCAATGGCGGCCCTTCAGTCCTTTCAACATCAAAAGGATCGCAGCGACTGCCACAAATGAAAGCCAGAAACCCGCATCCATGGGGGCGAAAGGATCCCAAACCAAGACAGCCAAGAGAGCGGTTGCAAACAGCTCAGACGAGACCAAGCGTCTTCGACGTACCAGCACCCAAGTGCCCGCTGCCAACATAACCAAAGCGCGTTGTGCCGGAATCCCAAAACCTGAAACCAAGGCGAAAAGCAGTGCAAAGGTCATTCCTGCGACCGAGCCTGCCAGCAAGGCCGGGAAGCGTCCGCAAAGCGAGGGAAACCTCCGCCAGAGCCAGCCAAAGACCGCGCCAAAGGCGGCGGCTGCCAAGCCGATATGCAAGCCCGAAATCACGAAGAGGTGGCTGGTACCAGTCAAAGCCAGCACCTGTTTATCCGCACTGCTCAAACCACTCTTGTCGCCGAGGGTCAATGCCAGCAGCATCCGGCCACCTACGTCGTCCGACACCTGTGTCTGCAGACGTTCACGCAACCATCCGCGTAACCGCGCCAGGTGACAACATGCAGACTCTCCCAGCAGTAACGTATCCCCCGGTGCCACGTAGGCGGTGTACCTGACGCCTTTCCGATAGAGCCAGGCAGCGTAGTCCCAGCCACCCGGATTACCGTACGAGCGGGCAACACGCAGCCTGAGTGGCAGGCGCCAACGCTGACCAGCCTTGAGGTGCGGCGCGTCACGCCAACTGACCCGCACCAGCCAATCGCCCCTGAGCACTGTCCCTGCATGCTCGAGTCGATCAATCGACATCAACACCCGGGCGCGATCATTGCGTCTTTCCGGCAATGAGCGGATGAGCCCGCTGGCCTGGTAAGTTGTCCGATAATCCTGCGATGGAATACTCGCCGGTGCATGCCAGTGCGCATAAACGCCAGCCCAGACGAAACCCAGCGCGACGCCAGCCAGGATTTTCGTTTGTTGAGGCCAACGCAACAGCAGTAACGCTGACAAGAACGCCAGCCCCACCAGCGGGAGTATTTCAGGTAGAACGGCATTGCGGTGCAGAAGCCAGGCACCCAGCAACAGCCCAAGAGAAAACGGCAGCATGGTCCTTCCGTGGATCCAAACAGCAAAGGGTTAACTCAGCATATCAGGATTTCGTCCCGCGACCGATATAGTCAATACGAGGAGGACGTGTTTCAATGCGCCACATGCCTAACGTGCGGCCCTGACCAAAATGCCGAAGCACCTGTTTAAACGCTACATGCCGGACCCCAAAGTTGTTCGCGAACACAAGCATTTAAGGTTCCTTGCACGTTTTCTTCACGACCCCAACCTGTTCCACATGAATCGGCGCTCCGTATCTGGGGCATTTGCCGCCGGCTTGTTTTGGGCGATGATCCCAATGCCAGTGCAAATGGTGGCTGCCGCGATCACGGCCATCGTGATTCGTATCAATCTGCCCATCTCAGTGGCGTTGGTGTGGCTGACCAATCCCTTCACCATGCCTCCGATTTTTTACTTGAACTACCGGGTTGGCACCTGGATTCTCGGGGCCCCACCCGATGTGGGTGAATTCCAGATGAGCCTGGAATGGATTGCCGGGCAATTGGATGCCATCTGGTTGCCGCTCTACTTTGGGAGCACAGTGGTGGGTATCGTGTTCGGTTTGCTCGGCTATGTTGGCATCCGGGCTTTCTGGCGCTGGCACGTCATTCAGCGGTACCGGAAACGCTCGGTAACCTCGCGCTGATTCAGGGCGATTTCAGCACCCCATCACGCAGCTCCAACACGCGATTCATCCGACCCGCCAGCTCATGGTCATGGGTGACAATCACAAAGCTTGTGCCCTGCTCCTTCGACATCTGCAACAACAGGTAATAGATAGCGTCTGCGGTTGCGCGATCCAGGTTACCTGTTGGCTCGTCAGCGAACACGATACCCGGATTGGTCACCAATGCCCTTGCGATGGCGCATCGTTGACGCTCGCCGCCGGACAGTTCGGAGGGTTTGTGGTTGGTTCTGTCACCCAATCCGACCCGCTCCAGGATAGCAATCGCCTGAGCTCCGGCAACGGCCGCCTTATCGCCTCGAATCAGCAGCGGCATGGCCACGTTTTCGCGCGCCGTGAATTCCGGCAGGAGGTGGTGAAACTGGTAAACAAACCCGATATAACGGTTGCGCAAAGCGCCCCGCTGATGCTCCGGCAGGTTGCCAAATTCCCGCCCCATCAACAGAACCCGACCATCGCTAGCCGAATCCAGCCCTCCGAGACAATGCAATAAAGTGCTTTTCCCGGATCCCGAAGCACCGACAATGGCCACTTGTTCGCCGCGGCCTATGTTCAGGTCAACCCCTTTCAGCACATCCACCGCAGTCGGGCCAATGGTGAAGGATCTTTTCAACCCCTGCGCCTGCAGCACCATGGACTCACTCATAACGCAACGCCTCTGCAGGTTGCGTACGATACGCACGCCACGCCGGGTAAAGGGTCATCAGTAAACTGAGCAGGAAAGAACCTCCGGACACTAACAGGACGTCAGCTGCCTGCACGTCAGACGGCAGCTGGCTGATGTAATAGATACTGGGGTCGATGAAGTGAATACCGAATGCCTTCTCTACGGCAGCCACCACTTCATCAACATTGAAAGCCAAAAGCAGGCCCAGCGCCGTCCCGATCAGGGTTCCGGCAGCACCCAGAGCTGCACCCTGCACGACAAAAATCCGCATCACCAAACCGGGCGATGCGCCGAAGGTTTTGAGAATCGCGATGTCACTGCGCTTGTCCACCACCATCATCACCAGCGTCGAAATGATGTTGAAAGCGGCTATCACAACAATCAGGAACAGCAGCAGCCCCATCATGCGCTTTTCCATTTCCAACGCAGCAAAAAAGTTGCGGTGGTAGTCGGTCCAGTTCAGCACCCGGTACAAGCCATCCATACTATTGGCCAATTGCAGCGAGACCTCGCGTGCGGCCCAAACATCGTCGATACGGATCCGCACACCGGTGACGGTGTCTTTCATACTGAGCAACTTGGCAGCGTCCTGCATGTGGATCATTGCCACGCCACTGTCGTATTCGTTCATGCCGACTTCGAATATGCCCACCACGGTAAACCGTTTGAGTCGGGGCATACTGCCGGTAATGGTGACCGTCATCTGGGGCACCACCACCGTGACCTTGTCACCGAGACTGACGCCCAGTTTCAGAGCCAGTTCGTTACCCAGAATGATCCCAAACCCTTGTGGAACCAGATCACTCAGCCCGCCCGTCACCATGTGTTGAGCGACATCCACCACGTTTGGCTCCATCTCCGGCACTACGCCACGGACAATGGCGCCGGACACCTCACGCCGATGACTCAGCATCGCTTGCGCTTCGATGTACGGCGCAGCGCCAAGTACCCGTGGGTGGCGTTTGGCTTGCTCCAATGCCACGGGCCAATCACGTAGACGCCCATTGAGCGCCTGGACATCGCCATGCGAAGCCATGCCCAGGATGCGATCACGGATTTCCTTGTGGAAGCCATTCATCACCGACAGCACCGTAATCAGGGCAATCACGCCCAACGCAATCCCCAGAGAGGAGAACCCGGAAATGAAGGAAATAAAATGATTGCGACGGCGCGAACGGGTGTAGCGCAGGCCAACAAAAAGCGACATAGGATGGAACATGCGCGCATTACACCATAAAGGGGGAAAAACAGAAGGCCAGGATGTGATTCAAGCCACTTGTTTAAGACCGTATCACTTGTAAACTTAGTGGTAGGAGACCGGCAAATCCGCCGCGCGTTCATTGTGGAGTCAACATGCTCAAATCCACCACCATCCTGCTGGCCCTTGCTTTCACCTTTGCTCCGGTTCAGGCCGAGGTGCTACTCATCGATGCGATTGCCGAGGAACCCAGCAATTCCAGCGCTGGCCTGATGCGGCCACGCAACGGAGAAAACATGCAGAGCGTGGAAGCTCGCTTCGGTCCACCGCAGGCGACGCACGGACCCGTGGGAGACCCCGCGATCACCCGTTGGGACTATGCCGATTACACAGTGTACTTCGAGTATGACAAGGTGCTGACTTCCGTCGTGCATCGTTGAATCGTCAATGCCAGGAGTCCGACTGCCGGCCGAATGGGAACCGCAATCTGCGATCATGCTGACCTGGCCCCATGCGGGCACCGACTGGGCGCATGACCTCGCCCGCACCCTTGCCGTCTTTTCCCAGATCGGGAGTGCCATTTCCGAACACCAAGTACTGCTCAGTGTCTGCCAGGATTCAGCGCACGAAACCCTGATCCGGCGGCATCTGCTCCAGGCGGGTGCGGAAGAGCAGCAATTGCGATTTGCACATGCCCCGAGCAACGACACATGGGCACGCGATCATGCCCCGATTACCACGCTGAACAATGGCTCCCCGGTGCTGCACGATTTTGTGTTCGATGGCTGGGGCAAAAAGTTTGCGGCTGACCTCGACACCGCTATCAACCAAGTGCTGCATCAACAAGGTGTTTTCGGTAATGCAGCGATGCAGCAACATGCGCTGGTGCTGGAAGGTGGCGCCATAGAAACCGATGGCCACGGCACCCTTTTGGCCACGCGCAGCAGCGTGCTGGATCCGGTACGCAACCCGCAAATCGATGCGATCCAGGTCGAACAGATGCTCCATGAAACACTTGGCATGGAGCGTTTTCTCTGGCTGGATCATGGGGAACTCAGCGGCGACGACACGGATGCACACATCGACATCCTGGCCCGGTTTGTCGATCCAAACACAATCGTATATTCCAGTGCGCCAGCCGGTGATGCAGACCATGCTGCCCTGCAAGCCATGTTAGAGCAGCTGCAGAGTTTCGCCGACATCGAAGGGCAGCCTTATCAACTCCGGCCACTCCCCTTTCCGGGACCGCTGCACGATCCGGATGGGCGGCGCCTGTCCGCCGGTTATGCAAATTTTCTCATCACCAATCGGGCGGTACTGCTTCCTGTTTTTGGTGTCAAAGCAGATGCCGAGGCTGTTGAGCTTATGAAAGACTGTTTCCCGACTCGAAGCGTCGTGCCTGTCGACTGTCGTCCGCTGATAGAGCAAAACGGCAGCCTGCATTGCCTCACCATGCAGTTTCCTGCTGCAATGACGATCACCAGCAGTAATGTTAAACAGGATCGACATGACAGTACTTAACGTCGCACTCGTCCAACAAGCCAATCAGGGAGATGTACACCGGAATCGTGCCTACATCGCCGAGCACGTGGCTATCGCCGCCGCCAGTGGGGCCAGGCTGGTGCTTCTGCAGGAATTGCACAATGAACGTTATTTCTGCCAGTCCGAAGACACCTCAGCTTTCGACTTGGCCGAACCCGTCCCCGGGCCAACCACTGATTTTCTTGGTGAACTGGCCAGGCGGCATCGCGTGGTTTTGGTTGGCTCGATATTCGAACGGCGCGCAGCTGGCCTTTATCACAACACCGCTGTTGTGTTGGAAACGGATGGCAGTCTTGCCGGCAAATACCGCAAGATGCATATTCCAGACGACCCGGGTTTTTACGAAAAATTCTATTTCACCCCGGGTGACCTCGGCTTTACGCCTATTCATACATCAGTTGGCCGTCTGGGTGTGCTGGTTTGCTGGGATCAGTGGTATCCGGAAGCTGCCCGCCTGATGGCCAGTGCCGGAGCGGAGATCCTTCTCTACCCCACGGCCATTGGCTGGGACAGGACTGACTCGCAACAAGAGCAGCAACGCCAGCTGGATGCCTGGCAGACGATTCAGCGGTCACATGCGGTTGCCAACGGCATTCCTGTGCTCAGCTGTAACCGGGTTGGATTCGAAGCTTCCCCTCAAGCCGGGGATCCGGGTATCGAATTCTGGGGACATTCCTTCGTCGCCGGACCGCAGGGGGAACTGCTGGCGGAAGCTGGGAGAAAACCTGAAATACTGCTGGCTGAAGTCGATCTCTCGCGCAGCGAGGCGATACGCCGCATCTGGCCTTTCCTGCGTGACCGCCGAATCGATGCCTACGACGGCCTCAATCAACGCTACCTGGACTGAGTGGCATTGCCTGAATTTATCGGGTTTTTACTTGCGAAGACTCTTATATACTCGCTGACCAGTTTTTCGAGGAAGACCAATGCAAGCCAGCAACAATATCAGCCAAGCTGAACTCGACCAGACCATGGTATCGATAATCCAGCGTATTGCCACCGGCCCCGACCTGTCCAAGGACATCGAACTGGAAGAAGCCCGAATGGGCATGGCCGCGCTGCTCGAAGAGGCGGTCGACCCGGTCAGGGCAGCAATTTTTCTGATTGCCTTGCGCATGAAACGCGAAACCCGGGAAGAAAACCGTGGCGTGTTGCAAGCCATCCT
>Ga0180429_10002350_pt1 | contig 15650 bp, 15 predicted proteins | sample SS_ome_FD_132428 | JGI IMG/M metagenome (GOLD analysis project Ga0180429, IMG submission 132428) | Hypersaline lake sediment archaeal communities from the Salton Sea, California, USA - SS_1_S_1 metaG | ecosystem: Environmental > Aquatic > Non-marine Saline and Alkaline > Hypersaline > Sediment ...
CCGTCGTTCGTCCAGCCGCGCAGGGGGATGCGCCAGGCTTCCGGGAACGGCTGCGTCAGGAAGGGGGGCACGGGTTGGGCTTACTCCAGCCCGGCCCGCACGCGTGCCGCCGTCTCATCGTCGAGCCAGGCGGACCAGACCTCGGGCTGCTCGCGCAAGAACGTCTGGGCGGCGGCCATCGGCCCGGAGTCGGTGTCCTGCATGAACGCCAACAGGGTGCTCACCCGGTCGGACGGCATCTCCATGGTCGTCAGGAAGGCCTTGATTTCCGGGCTGACCTCGTCCTTGAAGCGCGAACCCAACCCCACCACGACCGTCGACTCCGGGTAGGCGCAGGCCTCCTCGAGCAACTCGGGCGTCCCGGCCTCCATCAGGGCCACCATCCGTGCCCAGCACGCGTCGCTGTACGGCGGCTCCTCCAGGCGCAGCATGTCGAGCTTGCCGAGGACCCAGGTGGGGGCCCAGTAGTAACCGAGCCAGGGATCGCCGCGCAGGTACGCCCCCTCCATCGAGGACGCCAGCGCCACGCTGGTGCCGGGACGGAAGTCGGAGAAGTGCTCGGTCAGGCCGTAGGCGTGCAGCTTGGCGGTGTTGATGAGCTCGCACTGCCAGCCGATGATGCAGTTGTGGAAGCGCCCGAGTTCGGGCCGTTCGGGATCGCGGAACAGTTCGGCGTAGCGCGGGAGGTCGAAGACGCTGCGCAGATCCGGCGCCATGGGTTCGATCCCGCGCTCCGGATCGCCCTCGACCACGTAGCGGGGCACGTACCACGCCTGGACGGCGTCGTCGAACATGACGCCCAGCTGCTCCACGGTGCCGGCGGCGACCGCCGGGTCCCAGATGTCGGCGCTGTTGTCGAGCCAGACCTCCATGGTGACGTCCACGTCCCCGCGGATGGCGCCCTGCAGCAATGGTGCGGTGGAGCCCGGGATGGCATCGGTGGCACAGCCGAACCCCAGTTCGAGGATCGTGCGTGCGATCCCGTTGATGACCTGCACGCTGTCCCAGTCGACCTCGGCGAAGACGATCGGCCGGCTCACGCCGCCGCAATCGGGTGCCTGGGCGTGGGCCAAGCCGCCCACGAGCAGCGCCAGCAGTAGGAGGGCCGCGACGACGCGGCTTCGCGTGATCTTGGCTTTCATGGCAACGTCCTTTCGAGCGAACGAAGCGGGCGCGGGCGCGAATCGCCGGCGCCTGTGCATCAGACCCCGCAGGGGCCCGCTCGACGAGGGGCGGGCGACAGGTGGTTCCAGCGCGACGTGGGTCGCGGCGGGACGCGCGGAGTACGACGCTCGACGCCCCGATTGTAGCACCCGGTCACAAGACCGGCGGACCCGGCACCCCTTGACGTGGGTGACGGGCCCGCCGGGGACGCGTCGGATGGTTTCTTCGGCGCCCTATCGAGCGCGCCGAGTTCTACTCGAGCGCGCCGAGCACCCGTTCCGTGACGGCCGGGTCGACGTCCGCCAGCCAGGCGCCCCACACGTCGGGGCTCTCGCGCATGAAGGCGAGCGCGGCTTCCTGCGTGCTGGCCTCGTTCGCCTCCATGAAGGCGAGCATCTCGTTGATCGTCGCGGTCTGCAGGTAGAAGGCGTCGAGGAACGACTCGATCGGCGCCGGAATCGTGTCCGCGAAGGCCGAGCCGAGGCCGACCGCGGCGACGACCACCGGGTAATCGCAGGCGTCGGTGGCCAGCTCCGGCGTGTCCGCCTCCGCCATGGCGTTCATGTGGGCGAAGCACTCGTCGTCGTACGGCGGCTCCTCGAGGCGCAGCATGTCGAGGCGCCCCATGATGCCGGTCGGCTCCCAGTAGTAGCCGAGCCACGGCTCGCCGAGCGTGTAGGCGGACTGCATCGTGGTCTCGAGCGCGATGCCGGTGCCGGGCGTGAAGTTGGTGAAGTGGTCCTCGAGCTCGTACACGACCATCTTCACGTTGTTGATGCCCTCGCAGTACCAGCCGATGACGCAGTTGTAGAAGCGCCCCTTGTCGGGCTGCTCGGGGTCGCGGAACAGGTCGGCGTAGCGCGGCAGGTCGCTCACGGCGCGCAGGTCGGGCGCCAGCGGCTCGATCCCGCGCTCGGCGTCGCCCTCGACGAGGTAGCGCGGCACGTAGAAGCCCTGCGCGGCGTCGTCGAACACGTGGCTCAGTTCGCGGACTTGGCCGGCGGCGAGCGCCTCGTGCCAGAACTCGGGCGTGTTGTCGACCCAGAGTTCCATGTCGACGTCGACGTCACCGCGAATCATGCCCTGCAGGATCGGCAGGGTGGCGCCGGGGATGGCGTCGGTGGCGCAGCCGAAGCCCTCCTCGAGGACGAATCGCGCCAGGTCGGTGAGGATGTCGGCGCTGTCGTAACCGAGCTCGCCGAAGACGATCGGGCGGTCGAAGCCGGCGCAATCGGCGTCGGTCTGGGCGAAGGCGGGGGCGCCGGCGAGCAGCGCGAGGGCGAGGGCCGCCGGCATCAGGCGGCGCAGGTGTCGGTGCGTGATCATGGGGGTTCCCCTTCCGGAGGCCCGCGGGCGTGGACGTCGTGGTCCGCGGCGCGGATCGGTGTGGGCTGCGGCGCGGGGCGCCGTGGTGGCCAAGTCGGACGTTTCGAGGGTACACCAGGTCGCGAGGCCCCACGGTGGCTTCGGTTGCGGTGGCTGCGCGGCGCGCGTGTTCACGAAGCTGGCGCGCCGCGCCCGCAACGCGAGCGTGCCTGCGAGGCGTGGCCCGCCCGCATGCCACGGCCCGTCGGCACCCGCGCGTACAATCGGCGGCATGGCGGAGAAGAGCCTCCACGAGCAGCGCGAGCAGCGCCTGCGCAACCTCGCGAGCCTCGAGGAGCGCGGCTTCGAGGCGTATCCCTACGCGTTCGCCCCGACGACCACGGCCGCGGCGCTGCGCGCCGCGCACCAGGGCGGCCAGCCGGGCGACGCCTGGCCCGACGAGGACGTGACCGTGGCCGGCCGCGCCATGACCGTCCGCAACATGGGCAAGGTCACCTTCGTCACCCTGCGCGACGCCAGCGGCGACCTGCAGGTCTACCTCCAGCGCGACCGGCTCGGCGACGCCTACGGAGGCGTCAAGAAGGTCGACATCGGCGACTGGCTCGAGGTGCGCGGCCACCCCTTCGTCACCAAGACCGGCGAGCTCACCGTCGATGCGGTCGCCTGGCGACCGCTGGTCAAGTCGCTGCGGCCGTTGCCCGACAAGTTCCACGGCCTCGCCGACAAGGAGGCGCGCTACCGGCAGCGCCACCTCGACCTCATGGTCGATCCCGGCGTGCGCCGCGCGTTCGAGCTCCGCTCGCGGGCGATCGCCTTCATCCGCCGATACCTCGACGGGCTCGGCTTCCTCGAGGTCGAGACGCCCGTCTTGCAGGCGGTCCCCGGCGGCGCGGAGGCGCGGCCCTTCGTCACCCACCACAACGCCCTCGATCACGATTTCCACCTGCGCATCAGCCTGGAGCTCTACCTCAAGCGCCTGATCATCGGCGGGTTCGACGCCGTGTACGAGATCGGCCGCAACTTCCGAAACGAGGGCATCAGCTACAAGCACAACCCCGAGTACACGATGCTCGAGCTCTACTGGGTCGGCAAGGACTACCTCGACATCCTCGCGCTGGTCGAGGAGATGTACGCCAGCCTCGTCCAGGAGCTGACCGGCTCGCTGACCATCACCTACCAGGGCAAGCCCCTCGACTTCACGCCGCCCTGGCCGCGCGTCGACTACACGGGCGAGCTCGCGCGGCGCGCCGGCATCGACTTCGACGTGCTCGACGAGCCGCGGCTGCGCACCTGGGCCGCCGAGCGCTACCCCGGCGCCGGCGCGGGCACCACCCCGCCGCTCGCCGTGCAACCCTTCCACCAGCTGCTCGCCAAACTCTACGACCTCCACGTGGAGCCGCACCTCGAGCAGCCCACCTTCGTCATGGATCACCCGCTGGCGATCAGCCCGCTGGCGAAGAAGCACCGCGCGCGCCCCGGGCTGGTGGAGCGCTTCGAGCCGGTGGCGGTCGGGATGGAGCTCGGCAACGCCTTCAGCGAGCTCAACGACGCGGTCGATCAGCGCCGGCGGTTCGAGGAGCAGATGGCGCGCCGCGACGCCGGCGACGAGGAAGCGCAGCCGATCGACGAGGAGTTCCTCGAGGCGCTGGAGTACGGCATGCCGCCCACCGGTGGCCTCGGCCTCGGCATCGATCGGTTGGCGATGCTGCTCGCCGACGTGTCCTCGATCCGCGACGTCATCCTCTTCCCGCTGCTTCGGCCACAGGGGTGAGCGTGGAGCGTTCGACGCTCGTGGAGCTCTTCGTGGCGATGGCGGCCGAGCAGGTCGACTACGGCCTCGTTGGCGGCGTAGCCGTCAACCTCCACGGGATCGTGCGGGAGACGGAGGACGCCGATCTCTTCGTGCGCCCCGACGAGGAGAACGTCGCGCGCCTGCGACGCGCGCTGCACCGGGTGACCGGCGACCGCGAGATCGAGGAAATCCGGGCGGAGGATCTCGCCGGGGCCTACCCGGTCGTTCGCTACGTATCTCCCGACGGGCGGCGGACGGTCGACATCCTCTCGCGGCGCGGCGACCGGTTCGCCTACGACGACCTCGAGGCCGAGGTCGTGCAGCTCGCCGGCGTCGACGTTCGGGTCGCCTCCCCGGCGACCCTGTGGCGCCTGAAGCGCGACACCGTGCGGGCGATCGACGCCGAGGACGCGCTGCGCGCCTGCAGGCGGCCTTCGGCCTGAGCGAGGAGCCCTGATGCCCGTCCACCGCTACCGAGCGATCGACGACGTCCCGCCCGCGGCCGCGCGCGACGCCCGCGACCCCGTCACCGGCGGGTTCGCGCTCGATCACAGTGAGACGATGACGGTCGGTCTGCCGCCACTCTTCGCGGGCGGCGTCTACCGATACGCCTCCGTCGAGGCGGCCGACGCCGACCGGGAGCGCGCCGTGCGTGCCCGCACGCGTCGCATGCGGTCGACGCGCCGGCGCCTCAGGGCCGCGGGCGGGGCCGAGCGATGAGCGCCTCCGGCTGGGCCTGGTTCGCCTTCGCGCTGGTGCAGCTGGCGGTGGCCGGGTACGCCCTCGCTGCGGCGGCGACGTGGCGGGGCGAGCGTCTGTTCCCGGCGCCGGGGCGGCCGCTCGGCCGGGTCCCCGTCGTCGTCGCAGCGATGGGCGTGGCGGCGGCCAGCTGGTTCCTGGCGTGGGTGCGCGACTCGGAGTTCAGCCGCTACGTGGGCACGGGCGCCCTGATGATCGCGGCGATCGTGCTGCTCGCGCTGCTGTTGCGGCAGCACGCGCGCGAGGGGTGACGCGGCGCGCGAGCGCCGTGGCGGGCCCGATCGGATGCGCAAGCGTCGACGCGCGCAGCCGCCCCGGCGCGGCCGGAGGCCCGCCTCAGCCCTCCTCCTCCGCCATCTTCGCGGATACGAGCTCCGCGAGCCGCGCCACGAGCGGTCGTCCGAACCCGAACTCGATGCCCGCCGCCGCGAACGCCTCGTCGATGGGCCGGGTGCCGCCGAGCGCCAGCATGCGCTTGTAGCCGGCGAGCGCCGCCGCCGGATCGCGCAGCGCGCGCTCGTAGAGCTGCAGCGCGCCGAGGTATGCGAGGCCGTACTCGAGGTAGTAGAAGGGGAACTGGAAGAGGTGGATGACGTGCCACCCCTTGGTGCGGGCGCGCCCCAGGCCGCCCCAGTCGACCCCGGTGTCGAAGCGGTCCTGTAGCTCGTTCCAGGCGGCGTCGATGCCCTCGATCGTCAGCGACTCGGCGGGCTGCTGGTAGATCCAGTGCTGGATGGCGTCGATCTGGCAGATCGACACCAGCAGGCCGAACACCCGGTCGAGCAGCATCGCCTCGGACCGCTTGGCGTCCGCCTCGCCGTAGAAGCCACCCCGGTCGCGAGCGAGGACGGGCAGTGTCAGCAACTCCATGCCGAAGGAGGCGAGTTCGGCGACCTCCATCCGGTCGACGCCGTGCTTGAGGAGCGGCCAGGCGCGTTCGGTGGCGATCGAGTGGAACGCGTGGCCCGCCTCGTGCCGCATCGTCAGCAGGTCGCCGTCGGTGCCGACCGCGCTCCAGTAGATGTAGGGGCGCCTGGAGACGGGGAAGTAGCTCTGGTAACCGAGGCCGGGGACCTTGTTGGCGCGGGGCTCGAGGTCCATCCAGCCGTCCAGGAGCGTGGAGAAGTCGGCACCGAGCTCGGGGTCGAGGGCGTGGAACATGCGGGCGAGCCCGGCCTCGAGCTCGGCGACGTCGGCGAAGGGCTTGAGCGGTGGCCGGCCCTCGGGGTCGGCCTGCAGATCCCAGGGGCGCAGCGTCTCGACGCCCATCCGCCGGCGGCGCACCTCGCGGCGCGCGCGCAGCCGCGGGACCAGCTCCTGCGCCACCGCCTCGTGCAGCGCCAGCGCGTCCTCGGGCGTGTACTCGCGACGGTGCATGGCGCGCCACTGGTACGCGCGGTAGTCGGGGAGGTCGGCGTTGCGGGCGATCGTCTCGCGCAGGCGCGCGAACTCCAGGAAGAGCGCATCGAGGTCGGCGCGCTGCGCGTCCTTGCCGGCCTCGATCGCGCGCCAGGCCCGCTCCCGCAGGTCGCGGTCGGGCTCCTCGAGCTTGGCGCTCGCCGCGGCGACGGTCAGCTCCTGGCCGTCGAGGACGACGCGCGTACGGCCGGCGATCTCGCCGTAGCGCTGCTGCAGCGCGGCCTCCTCGGCCTGCAGCGGCACGTTGGCGTCGCGGTAGAGCGCGACGGCGTCGCGCATCGCGGCCCAGGCGGGGGCGAGGGCGGCGGGCGGGGTGTAGTCGCTGACCGCCAGCAGCTTGCGGTTGAGCGCGTCGCTCAACGGTTGGATGCGCGGCAGCACCTCGCCGACGAAGGCGAGGTAGGCGGCCTTGGCCGCCTCGTCCGAGGTGTCCTCGTCCTTGGCGCGGATCAGGCCCGCGTAGGCCTCCCACACCTCGCGCTCGATCGCGTCGACGTCGAACAGGAACTGCGGCACGCCGTCGGCGTCGAGCGGACGGTCCACGAGCGCCGTCAGGCGCGGCTCCAAGGCTTCCCAGGTGAGCAAGGTCATGCGACAGGATACCGCCGGCCGGCCCGCCGCCGACCCGGCGTCCTTCCCGGCCCGACGGTATCCTGCCCCATGGCCGCCGACGTCCACACGCCCGACTGGGTCAAGCACGCCGTCTTCTACCAGGTCTTCCCCGATCGCTTCGCCCGCAGCGGACGCGTGCCGCAGCCCTCGGGGCTGGAGCCCTGGCACACCCCGCCCACCGTGCACGGCTACAAGGGGGGCGACCTCTACGGCGTGGCGGATCGGCTCGACCACCTCGGCGACCTCGGCGTCACGGCGGTCTACCTGAACCCGGTCTTCGCCTCGGGGAGCAACCACCGCTACCACACCCACGACTACCTCACGGTGGACCCCATGCTCGGGGGCGACGATGCCCTACGCGCCCTGCTCGACGCCGCCCACGGGCGCGGCATGCGCGTGATCCTCGACGGGGTGTTCAACCACGCCAGCCGGGGCTTCCTCCCCTTCCACGACCTGCTGGAGAACGGCGAGGCGAGCCCGTACCGCGACTGGTTCCACGTCGAGGGCTTCCCGCTCGGTGCCTACGGCGAGGGGGATGGCGTCCGTCGCTATGCGGCGTGGTGGGGCCTACCGGCGTTGCCGAAGCTCAACACCTCGACGCCGGAGGTGCGCGCGTACCTCATGGGGGTCGCCGAGCACTGGTTGCGCTTCGGCGCCGACGGCTGGCGCCTCGACGTGCCCAACGAGATCGATGACGACGGCTTCTGGCGCGAGTTCCGGCGCCGCTGCCGCGCGGTGAACCCCGAGGCGTACCTCGTGGGCGAGATCTGGGACGACGCCGGCCGCTGGCTGCAGGGCGACCAGTTCGACGCGGTGATGAACTACCCGGTCACCAAGGCCATCCTCGGCTTCGCCGCGCGCGAGATCGACGTCGACGAGGTCGCCAGGTCCGGCTACCGGGCGGTGCCGCCGCTGACCGCCGAGGGGTTCGCCAAGGCGCTGCGCGCCGAGCTCGGGCGTCATCCGCGGGCCGTCGTGGAGGCGCAGTTCAACCTCCTCGGCTCGCACGACACGCCACGCCTCGCGCGCGTCGTGCGTGGCGACGCCGACGCGGTGCGGCTCGCGCAGCTGCTGCTGTTCACCCTTCCCGGGGCGCCGTGCGTCTACTACGGAGACGAGATCGGCCTGGCCGGCGGACACGATCCCGACTGCCGCGAGGCGTTCCCCTGGGACCGCGCCGACGCCTGGGATCGCGAGCGGCTCGCCTGGGTCCGCGACCTCGCGGCGCTGCGCGATGCGCATCCGGCCCTGCGGACCGGCGACACGGAGTTCCCCTATGCGCACCACGGCGTCGTCGCGATCCGCCGCCGCCTGGGCGACGACGACCTGCTGGTCGTGATCAACCAGCGCGAGGCCGACGCGCACGCGCGCGTGCCGATCCCGGGCCTGGCGGCCGGCGTGCGCCTGCCGCTGCTGGGCGCCGCCGCGGTCGACGTCGAGGACGGGCTCGCCCACGTGCGCCTGCCGGCCCGCGGCGGGGTGGTCGTCGCGCTGTAGCGGCGGCGGGCGCGGTCAGCGGTACTCGGGGTTGGGGTGGTCGTACCGGCACGCCGCCGCCCAGGTGCTGCGCTGGTCGCCGTGCGCCGGGATGCCGCCGGCGACGACCTCAGGCCCCGACGGGCGTGAGCGCCTCGGTGTCCTCCTCGCCGGTGCGGATGCGCACGACGTGCTCCAGCGGCTGCACGAAGATCTTGCCGTCACCGACGTTGCCCGTGCGGGCGGCGTCCACGATGGCGTCGATGGTCTTCTGGACGAAGGGCTCGGACACGGCGATCTTCAGCTCGATCTTCTCGCGGAACTCGACGACGAACTGGGCGCCGCGGTACTGCTCGGCGACGCCGGCCTGGCCCCCGTGGCCGCTGACGCGGCTGATGGTGATGCCGCGGACGCCGGCCTTGAACAGCGCCTCCTTGACGGCCGGGAGCCGCTCGGGACGGACGATGGCGGTGATGAGCTTCATCCTGGGTCTCCTGGGGGTCAGTCGCCCGCGCCCAGCAGGACGGGGTCGTTGAGGGAGTCGGCGTTGACGTAGGCGAGGGCGCCGTGCTCGGCGGCGTCGAGGCCGGTGACCTCCTCGTGGGCGGAGACCCGCAGGCCCATGACCGCCTTGAGGGCCGTGAACAGGGCGAAGCTGGCGACGAACGCGACGCCCGCGTAGGCGAGCGTCCCGAGGAGCTGCGTGAACAGGTTGGCGCCGCCGAAGATGCCGACGGCGAGCGTGCCCCACACGCCGGCGGTCCCGTGCGCGGAGACGGCGCCGACCGGATCGTCGATCTTCAGTCGGTCGAGCAGCAGGATCGAGTAGGTCACCAGGACGCCGCCGATGGCCCCGGCGACGACCGCCCAGATGCCGTTGATGACGTCGGGGCCCGCGGTGATCGACACCAGGCCGGCGATGACACCGTTGAGGGTCATCGAGAAGTCGGGCTTCTTGAAGATCGCCCAACTGAGGAACAGCGCCGCGAACGCGCCGCCCGCGGCGCCGAGGTTGGTGTTGAGGAAGACGGTCGCGATCGCCTGCGCGTCGGCGGCGCTGCTGAACATGAGCTGCGAGCCGCCGTTGAAGCCGAACCAGCCGATCCACAGCAGGAAGACGCCGACACCGGCCAGCGGCAGGTTGTGGCCCGGCATCGCCACGATGCGCGAGCCCACGTAGCGACCGATGCGGGGTCCCACGGCCAGCACTCCGCCGAGAGCGGCGAAGCCACCGACCGCGTGCACGACCGAAGAGCCCGCGAAGTCGTAGAAGCCCAGCTCGGCGAGCCAGCCGCCGCCCCAGTGCCAGGCGCCCAGGAACGGGTAGATGACGGCCGTCATCACCAGCGCGAACACCAGGTAGGCTCCGAACTTCATGCGGCCGCCGATCGCGCCGGAGACGATCGTCGCGGCGGTGGCGGCGAACACCATCTGGAAGAAGAAGTCCGCCGACCCCGGGTAGGCGTCGGCCTCGTAGCCGGAGATGAAGAGGGGCGCGCCGTACATGATCGAGAAGCCGACCGCCCAGAACGCGAGGCCCGCGATCGCGAAGGTCGCGAAGTTCTTCATGAAGATGTTGATCGCGTTCTTCGAGCCGTGGAGGCCGGCCTCGAGCAGCGCGAAGCCGGGCTTCATGTGGATGACGAGCACGGCGCACATGAGCAGCGCGAAGGTGTCGAGGGCGTAGGCCAGATCGGCAATCGACTCGCCCTGGGCGAACGCCGTGCCGAGCAGCGGGGTCGAGACCAGGACCGCGGTCCGGACCCAAGGGACCAGCGAGTGACGCATGGGGGCCTCCTGTTGGGGGTCCGCCCGCCCTGAGGCGCGCGGCGTGGCCGACAGGTTATGCGTCGAAGTGCAAGATGTCAAGCCAAACACGATCATCGGATCGGTTTGGACCGCCCGATACCCCGCACAGCCGAACCGATGTGCAGAACGTACATGAAGAAGTGGACACTGGTCCAATCTGCGCGTGACGCCATATGCGCAGAGCGCCCGCCGGAACGGAACGTACCCGCGGCCTGGGATGGCGATGCGCCCGACGGGCGCCATTCCGTCAGTCGGTCTGCTCGATCGGTGCGAGCGGCCCGAGGAGGGCGCCACCAACGATGACGAACGCGGAGCCCATGCCGTGCGTCATCGGCGTCCGGATGGGCCCGGGGTGGATCGCCGCGACGCGGATGCCATCGCGGCGGCCTGGGTGATGCCGCGGACCCCCCACGTGCTGGCGACGTAGGCGCTGCAGTTGGCGCACCCGCCATGCCGGCTGGGCCGGCGGGGCCAACCGCCGAGTTCTCCACGCTACTGCTGCAGTTCGATGCGACTCTTGTCGCCGACCACCAAGCGATGGGCGCTCGGGCGCGCCGAGACGCCGGCCACCACCACGTCCTCGCCGATCAGGCTCCCCTGGATGCGGGCGCCGACGTCGCGCACCGTCGTCCCCTCACCGACGACCGCGTACTCGATCTCGGCGCGCTGCACGCGGACGCCGCTGCCCAGGGTCGTGAAGGGCCCCACGTACGCGTCGATGACCAGCGCCCCGGACGAGATGAGCGCGGGGCCGAACACGGTGGAGCGCCGCACGACCGCGCCCGGCTCGACGACCACGTCACCGACGATCTCGGACTCCTCGATCTCGCCCTGGAGCGAGCGCCGCCGCTCGAGCAGCAGCAGCCGATTGGCGTCGAGGATGTCCTCGGCCTTGCCGGTGTCCTTCCACCAGCCCTCGACCTCCACCGGCGTCACGCGCTTGCCGTCGGCGATGAGGCGCGCGATCGCGTCGGTGATCTGGTACTCACCCTTGGCGCCGGGCTCGAGGTCCTCGATGACGTCGTGGATGCCGGCGTCGAACACGTACACCCCGGCGACCGCCAGGTCCGAGGGCGGGTCGGCCGGCTTCTCGACCAGACCGGTGATGCGGCCGTCATCGACCACGGCCACGCCGAACGCCCGTGGGTCCTCGACGCGCACCAGCGCCAGCACGGCGTTCACGCCGTCGTCCGGCCGGAACGCGTCGACGTAGGGTTGGATGCCGCGCTCGAAGAGGTTGTCGCCGAGGTACATGACGAAGGGGTCGTCGGCCAGGAACGGCCGCGCCACCGCGACCGCGTGCGCCAGGCCCTGCGGCGGGTCCTGCAGGACGTAGGTGAAGGCGGCGCCGCGGTAGCCCTCCAGCGTCTGCTTCAGGTGGTCGATCGTGTCGTGCGACACGACGATCCCGATCTCGCGGATGCCCGCGTCGATGAGGTCGTCGACGGCGTAGTGGATCAGTGGCTTGCCGGCCACGCGGATGGTCGGCTTGGGCCGCAGGCTCGTGATCGGCTGCAGCCGCGTGCCGAGGCCCGCGGCCAGGATGAGGCCTTTCATGGTGGAACCTCCCGTGACGCCAGCCTACCGCGGACGGGGGAGGGACCTACTTCCGGGCCGTGACCATGAGAAGGGCGCCGACCAGCACGCCGCCACCGGCCGCCCAGGGGAGCCAGGGCAGCGAGCGCTCCACCTCCCCCCCGACCTCCAACTCGCCGATCCGCAGGCCGGCGCGGTCGACGAACACGCCGGAGAGGTCCAGCACGATGAGCGTGATGACCGCCAAGACGAGCACGAGTCCCAAACCGGCCTGCGGCTTCATGGGCACCTCCCGATGGCAGGGTAGGCCGCGATCGGTGGACGCTTGGGTACCATGCGCGGCATGACCCGCACCTCCGAGATCCGCCTCGCCGTGCACAGCGGCGCCGACGGCGTCACCGACATCCGCTGGGAGGCCGACGACGCCCCCGAACCCGGCGAGCAGGCCGCCGAGGCGATGATCCTCGCGCTGTGGGACGGCGAGCGCCGCAACGCCATGCGCATCGATCTGTGGACGCCGCGCCTCACGGTCGACGACATGAACGACTTCGTGTACCAGACGCTGCTGTCGCTCGGCGACAGCTACCACCGGGCCACCGGCAACGACGACCTCATGGCCGAGATCAAGGCCTTCGCGCGCGCCTTCGCCCAGCGCGCGTCCGGTGCGGAGCGACGGGCCGTTTCGGAGCAAGGGCGCGCCACGGAGCAGCCGGTCGCCGCCGACCGGCGGACCCCTCCGGACCGGGAGGGCTGAGGGTCCCGGCGTCGGGGCGATGGTGGCCTGCGTTGCTGCCGGACCGGCCGGCACGACCTAGGCTTCGTCATGCATCGCCCCCCGCGCAGCCCCGCGCCCGCCACCCGCCGACGACGCGGCGGGTCGCTGCTGCTCGCCCTCCTCCTGATCCTCACGTCCGCCGCCGCACAGTCGACGGCGAACCCCGCCGGCTGGATCGCCTACGTCGATGCGGACGGCCGCACGGCGGTTCGCGATCCGCGCGACGGCGGCGGGCCCGTGGCCTTCGGTCGCGCTGCCGAGCGCGCCCAGTTCCCGGCCTGGTCCAGCGACGGCAACCGCCTCGCCGTCATCGTCGGGGACATCGGCGGTGGGCGGGTCGACGTCATCGACGTGGCGCGCGGCGACGCCCCGGCCACCGTCTACCGGGCGCCCGGGCGCGCGCCCATCTACCTCGCCTGGTCCCCCGACGACCGCACGCTCGCGGTGCTGGCCAACCGCGCGGGCGGCGGTCTGGCGCTCGACCTCGTCGACACCGAGCGCGCGCTCGCCGGCGAGCCCGACGCCGTCCGCCCCTTCGCGCAGGGCGCGCCGTTCTACTGGTCGTGGTCGCGCACCGGCCGCTCGCTGCTGGTCCACGTCGACGTCATGGGGCCCACCCGGCTGGCCGGCGTGAGTGGCAGCGACGCGTTCGACGTGCGGCGGCCGCTGCCCGACCCGGGCGCGTTCCAGTCGCCGGCCTTCTCGACGTCCGAGCGCTACGTGGCGTACGCGACGCTGACCGGCGGCGAGCGGATGGTGGTCGTGGTGCCCAACCCCGAGCTCCCCGCGGCCGGGCTCTTCACCCGCACGCTGCCGCACCGTGGCCAGGCGGCGCTGGCTTGGCGGCCCGGTCGCGAGCAGCTGGCCGTGCAGAGCGCCGCGGTGCCGGCCCCCCACGCCTACGGCCCCGTCGACCTGCTCGACGTTGCGACCGGCGCCGTCACGCGCCTCACCGACGACCCGGTGGTCGCCTCCTGGTGGTCGCCCGACGGGCGCTGGCTGGCGACGCTCTCGCCCGTGGGCGGCGGCGGCGACCGCACGGTGCAAGCGTCGGGGGATGCCGGACCGGCGCACCGGGTCGCCCAGCGCGTGCAGCGCGGCAACGCCCTGCTGTCGCTGAAGGTGATCGACGCCGACACGCTGCAGACGCGGCTGCTCGGCGCCTTCGTGCCTTCGCCCCTGTTTGCCGGGCAGTACCTGCCGTTCTTCGATCAGTACGCCCGCTCGCATCGGCTGTGGTCGCCCGACTCCGATGCGCTCGTGATGCCGGCGCAAGACGACGACGGCTCGGTGCAGCTGGTGGTGTTCGGGGTCGACGGCGGCGTCACCCCGCTCGGACCCGGCGACCTGCCGGCGTGGAACGTGCGCTGAGACGCCGAGTGGCGGCGCGCGGTCGCCGGCGGGCGCGAGCGCCTGACGGCTTCAGCCCGTGCGTGGTCCCCCGTCGCTGGTCATGAGCGCGCCGTAGAGGTCGGGCCGCCGATCGCGGAAGAACCCGAAGCCGGACCGGAAGCGGCGGGCCGCGTCGAGGTGCAGGTCGGCGAGCACGAGCGTCTCGCCCACGCGGTCGGCCTCCGCGACCTTGGCGCCGGTGGGGTCGGCGACGAACGAACTGCCGTAGAAGTCCGCCGCGCCGTCCCCGGCGAGCGCCGCCTCGCGCCCCACGCGGTTGCTGGCCGCGACGTACATCGCGTTGGCGACCGCGTGGCCCTGCATGGCCCGCTGCCACATGTCCTGGGTGTCGAGCCCGCCCGAGGTGGCGGGCTCGCTGCCGATCGCAGTCGGGTAGAGCAGCAGCTCGGCGCCCTGCAGCGCCATCGCGCGTGCGCACTCGGGGTACCACTGGTCCCAGCAGATGCCGACGCCGACGGTACCCACCACCGTGCGCCAGGCGCGGAAGCCGGTGTCGCCCGGGTTGAAGTAGTACTTCTCCTCGTAGCCGGGGCCGTCGGGGATGTGGCTCTTGCGGTAGACGCCGAGCGCCGAGCCGTCGGCGTCGATCATCATGAGGCTGTTGAAGTGGGCCTGTCCCGCCCGCTCGAAGAAGGACACCGGCAGCACCACGCCCAGTTCCGCCGCGAGCGCCTGGAAGCGCCCCAGGAAGGGGTGACCCTCGACCGGGTGGGCCAGGGCGAACAGGTGTTCGGCCTCGACCTGGGGCCAGTAGAGGAACTCGAACAGTTCGGGTAGCAGCACGATTCGCGCCCCCTGCGCCGCCGCGGCGCGCACGTGGCGCTCGGCCGCCGCGACGTTGGCGTCGCGGTCGTCGCTGCAGGCCATCTGCACCAGGGCGAGGCGGACGACGCGCTCGGGGCCGGCACCCGCCGGCGGCTCGGAGGCCCAGTTCGGGCGCTCAGGCATCGGCGACCTCCCCCTCGGGCTGCTGCTGGGTGACGCAGTGCCAGGCGCCGCCGCCGGTGATCAGCGCGCGGGCCGGCAGCCCCACCACCTCGCGTTCCGGGAACAGCGGGCGCACGATGTCGAGGGCCCGTTCGTCGTGCGGATCGCCATAGGTCGGCACGATGACGACGCCGTTCGCCACGTACCAATTGGCGTAGCTGGCCGCCAGGCGGCGACCGTCGAACGCCAACCGCTCCCGGGGCAGCGGCAGTTCGACGACGCGGTAGGGCTTGCCGTCGGGGTCCGTGAGGGCGCGCAGCGCCGCGAGGTTGCGCTGCATGGGCGCGTAGTTGGCGTCTCCCTCGTCGTCGGTGACGGCGCACACGATGGCGCGGCCGCCGGCGAAGCGGACGATCGTGTCGACGTGTCCGTCGGTGTGGTCGCCCTCGAGGCCCTCGTCGAGCCAGATGACGTGGCGCACGCCGAGGCCGGCGCGCAGCAGCGCCTCGGTGTCCGCCTCGTCGAGCAGCGGGTTGCGCGTCGGCGTCAGTAAGCAGGAGCGGGTGGTGATGAGCATGCCCTCGTCGTCGACCTCGATCGCGCCGCCTTCGAGCACGAAGTCGAAGGCGAAGCGGCGCATGC
>Ga0180429_10002351_pt1 | contig 15643 bp, 10 predicted proteins | sample SS_ome_FD_132428 | JGI IMG/M metagenome (GOLD analysis project Ga0180429, IMG submission 132428) | Hypersaline lake sediment archaeal communities from the Salton Sea, California, USA - SS_1_S_1 metaG | ecosystem: Environmental > Aquatic > Non-marine Saline and Alkaline > Hypersaline > Sediment ...
CGACCGTTCCGTCCTTGAGGGACATGAACAGCTTGCCGTCGGCCAGGGACATGCCGTCGAAGACCGGAAAGCTGTCCAGTTTGTATTCGGCCAGTTTCTCGCCGGTATCCGCCGACACGGCCCAGAGTACACCACCGCTCTTGCCTTGCCAGGCGTCTTTTTGGGCGTGGAGTTGGTGGTTCAGATCGTCATCCGCTCCCGGCAGGAAACCGAGCATCCTGGTTTCGTCCGCCACGTCCGGCGGCCCGGCAATGAAAAGGCTCCCGCCGCCCAAGGCCATCGCGTTGACCAGCAGCGGCGGCGAGGACACCCGCCAGAGCGTTGCCAATCCACCGGAACGGTTGTTTTTCTTTCTCGGCGCCCCTTTTTTGGCCGGCGGCAAAGGTGCCGCTGACGGGCTCTTGCTTGCCGCGTAGAGATCGTACGTGGTACGCGGGTGCAGCATGTTCCCAAGCGGATCTGAACGAAAGGCATAGGCACGCGTGTCGTCAAGCACCATGATCCGCCCGCACGGCCTGTTCCGGCGAGGATTCGTATAGGCGCCCCATCCTTCGCCGCAGTCGCTGCCATAGATCCAGTACGAACGATGGAACCACAGGTCATCCAAGAAACCGGTCTGGCAGAAAAGATGTCGGCCGCTTTGCTCACCCGTCCTGTTTCGTTGCGTGGGCGCCACCCCGATGCGTTTTCCCTTCATGTCGAAGTTCTGTTCACGCATGTAGATCCGCTCCCCGTCGCTGGAGAGGACGTCGCGGTTGGCGATAGGCATGTACTTGGCGCTGATCAGGGTTTGCAGATTCTTGCCCGTGGCAGGGTCCTTTTCGTCGAGCACGGTTTCGGAGATTCTCCTCCCCGTGGCCGGATCCAGCAGGACGAGTCGCATTCCGCCGTCGAAGAACATGTTGCGGCCGGCGAGGGCGTAGACGGTATCGTTTTGCACGAGCACGCACCCGTGCACGGGCCACACCGACTCGAGTTGCTGATAGGAAGTCATCTGCTTGTCTTCAGGCGCCACGCGGCAGCGCCAGGCAAGCGCGCCGTCGCCGGCACGCAGGCAGTAGACGCAGCCGTCGGCACATCCGAACAGGACCGTGCCATTGTGCAGAGTCGGCGCCGAGTCGATCCGGCCCCCCGCAACGAACCTCCACGCTTCCTTTCCCGAGTCGACGTCCAGCGCATGGAGCGTTTGCTGCTCGATCGGGGATACAAATGCCAGGCCGCCGGCCACGACCGTTTGCGTCAGTTTGCCGCCGAGCTTGATTTGCCACAGTTTCCTCAACTCATGCGAAACGGGCACGGGGCTGGAACCGCTTCTCGCCGTATCGCGCCGGTACATGGGCCACGAGGCATCGGTGATCTTGGATTTCAGATCGGAGATCTGACCGTAGGCCGGTCCCTTCTGCAACCGCGCCGAGCGTTTGGCGGTCTTGTCCGCCGCGGGCTTGTCCGCCGCGGGTGCCAAGGCGCAGAAGTACTCCAGTTTCGACTGGTAGTAACAGGCGCAGGAGTCCGGCGGCTTGTAGAGCAAACCGTTGCACGGCATGACGCCGTAAATGCAACTCCCGCGCACCGCGTTGTTGATGTCCACGGTGGTCCCGCCGATCTCGTAGAACTCCGTGCCCATACCGTTGGTCATGACGTAGCGCGTGGTCGCTCGACTGGGATAGCATCGCGAATGCATGGGAAAGCCGGGCAGGTTCTTGGCCACGAAATCCTTGACAATTTCGCCCGTGTGCAGATCCATCACTTTGAAGTGCGTGCCGCGCTGTTGAGCGCTGCCCGTATTCGGCGACCAGATCTTGCCTTCGACAATGAAGAGGTCTTCGGGACAGTGGTGACTTGTATGCAGCAGCGAGCCGGTCCAGAGTTGGCGGCCGTCTTCCGCGGCGAAGGCCGTGAGTTTTGTGCTCGTGGCAAGAACGAGCACGCCGTCGGTGACCGAGACCCTCAGCGCGCCACCCGTGCCGACTCGGCTGACCGCCGGTCCGTTCGAGGCCCATTTTTTCTCCCCGCTGCCGCGCTCCAGCGCGACCATGCCGGTTCCGTTGTGAAAGAACACGTGGTCGCCGGCTACGGTCAGCGTCAGCGGCGCCACGGTTGCCGTGTGCTGCCAGAGGACGTTGCCGGTGTCGGTTTCCACGGCGGCAATCCGCCGCGGGGGTTTCTCCGCCGACCATGCCCAGCCGCCGCTGGCCCGGCCGATTTCCTTGTAGGACGTCCCGGCCGCTCGGTAGTCGCACGGTTTTCGGTCCGGGTCCACCAGCGCGTAGAGGATTCCGTCCGACACGACGAGTTCCTCGGTTGCCTTGGTCTGATCATAGGTTCTGATGGTCTCCCCGGTAGCGGCGTCAATCGCGGTAACGGGCTCGATCAAACCGGCGGTCACGTACACCGTGTCGCCAACCGCCACGAGCCGGCGGGGCAAGTGGCCGGGGCCGCTCTTCAACGGCCAGTTGGAAGGATGCCAGTCCTTGAGGGGTTTGCGCCACAGGACGGCGCCGTTGAATGCGTCGCGTGCGATCAGAACCCACGTCGAAGGGAGGAAGATGTGATTACGGAGTCCTTCGTCAATGATGTAGAATATCCTGCCGTTGGATGACACCATGGCATGCATGGAGGACATGAAGTCGTGGTTGCGCAGCCATTTGGGGCCGCCCATCCACTGGATGCGGCGCGGCGGGCCGACGACCCGGTCGGCGCCGACCATTGTACCCGTTGCGTTGTAATGATAGTGCGTCCATTCGTCGATCTCCGCGGGAACGGGCTTGCGCCATTGTGGACTCTCGTTCTGTTCGTTCCGTGATTGCGGATTGGACGCGCAGACGCCGCGCGGTGCGAGAATCCGTTGAATCTCGTCACGCGATACGCCCTTTGCGCCGTTCGACAGAACCACCAGGTTTACCATGTTGTCGATGAACGGGAGGGTCTTGCCGTCGAATGTTCTGACCGTGACTCTTCCGCTCAGTCCACGGTCGCAGATCGTTTGGCGTGCCGCCGCCACCTTTTCGGCCGACGTGTCCAGTCCTTGGACAATCGTGTTCTCCCCGGCACATAGACTCACCATGAGATTGGCGTCATCACAGCCAATTTGCACGACGACACCGCCTTTGAAACCGGCGGCGGCGAGAATGTCTTCGGACGTGCCGGCCCGCGCGATACCCGCGATGCATACACACGCAACGACCATTGCCAGAGCAGAGAGTTTTTTCATGACACACCTACTGATACGGGGTTTTTCTGATCGTACACGGCAGCCCCAAGACTAGCACAATTGCCAATACCTGTCAAACATCAAGGGGAACCCGTGTGCCCATCATCAAGGCGAACGCAATACGCGCGCTCTGACCTCAATCCCTCCGAGCTCGATCCCGAATGCCGCTATTGGATCGGTGTACTGTGGGGATGAAACGTCTGCCATGCACGCCGGTAAGACATGATGCCGGCCCGTTGGGTGAGTCGTTTGCCTTCGAGCGGTCCGGCAACGGCCTCGCCCGTGGCAGCATCCCAGGTCGTTCCGGTTTGGGAGTCGCGGAGCCGGTTGTCTTGATGCAGCTTGAAGTCGAGCACGTCCTCGCCCACCCGGCGCGAGAAGAGCCGCGCGGCCGTGCTCGATCGGTCGAACGTCACCAGCAACGGCTCGCGACCAGATGTACAATTGAGCACGGTGTTGCCGGACGACACGGTGAACGAGGCATGGTAGGGCCGGCCGCCGAATACCCAGCCGAGCACGAAGGCCTCGGGGCGCTTGTAGAACTCCGAGGTGTACGCTCGATGGGTTCGCGTCATTGCCAGCACGGTGGTTTTGGGATGTGCCTTTCGCCACGCTTCCCAGGTGAGCATCTCGCCGGGAAGCAGCTTGAGTCGCTTCCCCTTGAGCGTACCCTGCATGGCCTCGCCCAGGAGATGACTCCAGAGGGAGTTGGTCGGCGAGTCGACCATGATCAGGCTGCGGTTCCAGAGCATGCCGGAGACCGCCAAGGTTAGCTGTTTGTCGTCGAGCCGTCGTGCGTAGACCACGCCGTTGTGACAGAGGTGTCACCAGGTGGCGGCAATGGCCTGCCCGCCCAGCGTGTCGTTGACGATCTCGCGGCTGGGGCCGGTCAGCATGTTGATTGGGTAAGCCCGGGCTTCGTTTCCAATAACGACACCCAACACCAACTCGTTTGCGGCAACCCGATCGCCGATCCGGTCGGCGCTGACAATCGCCGGGTCGACGATCGCCGGCCGCCGCGGAATAACCCGTTTGGGGCGAAAGTCATCCTCGCCGGAACCCTGGCCAGCGGATGCCCCTGTTGCCGAGATGGCACATGTCGCGATCAGTGTTGCCAGTACGTGCATCGAACAAATCCTCCCGAGAAAACCGTTTAGCTCCGTAGCTCCGTCTCTGCACACATCATGCTACCCGACACTGCTGGAGAAGCCAAGAGTGGCACCCGGCGGAATAATTCGGTTCGGCCGTCATTTGGGCTGCGCTGCCGCTTCGCGCTTGGCGTATTCCAGCAATTCGTGCATCTGCCGGCTGTTCGGTTGCGTCCGCACCAACTGCTCCGCACACGCGACGGCCCGGGCCCAACGATTCTGCTGGCTGTAGAGAATCGCCAAGGCGTATAAGTAATCGGCGTTCCGCGGCGCAAGTTGGCAGGCGGTGACAAGGCCGTGCTCCGCTTCGTCGAGACGTCCCAGTTTTTGCAGGGCCAGAGCGTGGTTGTAGTGAATGCGGGCGTTCTCCGGCGCGAGCCGGACGGCGGTGCCCAGCAGCTTGGCCGCTTCTTCGAGTTGCTCTTCTTTCTCGGCCAGCAGCAAGCCGAGCGAGTAGTGGGCCTCGGCCATGTTCGGCTCCAACTCGATCACGCGGCGAAACTGCTCGGCGGCCTCGTCTTTGCGGCCCAGCCGGTCGCAGAGCATCGCAAGGTTGACCCGGGCCGGGACGAACTGCGGATCCAACCGGATCGCGGTGCGATACTCCCGCTCGGCTTTCTCCATCTCCGCGAGGTTGCCGTAAACCACCGCCATGTTCAAGTGGGCGCCCGCCTGGTCGCCCACGCTCTTCTGGCCTGTCATATATTCGGCCAACGCGCGGTCGAACGCCCGGCGGTCCTTCTCGTTGTATCGATGACGGGGCACGTGCGAAAGCAGCCGGGCGGCTTCGACTCGCACCGACCGGATCGGGTCGTGAAGCAACGGTGCCAACCGTCGGTGCAGTTCTCCGGCCGGCAAATACTGAAGACTCCGCACGGCCGCGGCACGCACCAATCCCTCGGGATCTTCCAGCCCGCGCAGCGAGGCGGCGTGTCCGGCGGCGCTGGGATAGCCGCCAAGCAACGCAATCGCGCTGGCGCGAACCATCGGCGACAGATCCTTTCGCCGGGTTACGGCCTCCAAGGTCTGCCGGCCCTCCGGTTTCAGTTCGCGTCCGGCGGCGATGGCGTAAGCGAAATGCGTCGGCTCGTTACGCTCGCCGTACCACTGCCGCAACATCTCCTCGGCCCACTCCGGTGTCTCTCCCTTCGAGCGGTCGTTGTGGCAGCCGTTGCAGGCGTTGGGAACACCGAGCCAGCCGGTAAGGTCGGGCCGGGGGTTGCGGATCGAGTGATCGCGCCGCGGATCGGCAACCATGTAGGCCGTTTCCGGCATGTGACATTCGACGCACCGCGTGCCCGGCTTCGACGAATCCGGATGGTAATGATGCGCCGGCGTATCGTACTTGCCCGCCGGGTGCGTGCCCATGTGGCAATCGGTACACAGGCTGTTTTCCGGCAACGTATCCCAGGGAGCGTCCTTCGCGGTATGTTTCACGCGGGCCGTGTGCGGATCGTGACAATCGCTGCAACGGACGCCCTTCCGGTACATCAAGCTCTGGATGAACGAGCCGTATACGTAGTCTTCTTCGAGGATCTGCCCGTCGGCGTAGTAGAGGTTGCCGTCGAGCAGTTGGGGGAGATAGTGGTCGAGGAACTTGTCACCCGCCATACAGTTGGGATAAACGACTTGCCGCCGCGTGTGGCAAGGCGCGCAAGTCTCGATCTCCACGTGCGAGTCCTCGCTCTTGAGATTCGGCAGAGCGAAGCCGAGCCGCCGATCCCAGAACAGACTGTTCGCGTCGGCCAGTTCGACGTGCAGGCTGCCCGGGCCGTGACAGGTCTCGCAGCTAACGTCGATCTCGAACCAATTGGTGTCGTAGGTGTTTTCGGCCAGATCGAAGTTTTTCCGCAAGTCGGTCGAGTGGCACTCGGCACACATGTAGTTCCAGTTCTGCAGCGGTTTGGTCCAGTGGAGGACGTCGCCGGACGGAATCGTCTCGGCCGGATAGAGATGAAACCACGCACCACGAATGGAGTCGTACGCCGTGGGCAAACACTGCATGCGGCCGTCGGGAAACTTCACCAGGTACTGCTGCAACGGGCGAACGCCGAACACGTACTCGACCTGAAAAGTCTCGATCCGGCCGTCGGGACCGTCGGTCGTGACGAGATACTCCTCCCCGCGGCGAAAGAACCGGGTGGTAACCGCAAAATCGAGATTCACCTCGCCGTCGGCCCGCAGGCCGCGGATTACGTCGGCGATGCCGTTTTGGGCCGTCGCCGAATCGCAAGGGCGAACGGTGACGAAGTTCTCTATTTCTGCGACCACGGCCGCCGCGGCCGCGTCCGACATGCGGCCGAGAATCTTGCCCTTCAGCGGTGCGCCAACGTTGTACAAGGCCTCGGCCCAAAGCGACTTGTCGACGTGTCTCGTCACCAAGGCGAACTCGTCGTCGGTCAGCTTGGGTATCAGTTCAAACGCAATGTGTGTGAACTCGACGTCATCGAAATCTCCCAGAACGGTCTCCGCCGTGGCCGGCTGCATGGCCTTGTCGTGGTCGGAGTCCTTCCAGAGATCGCACTCCTCCTGATGACACCGGGCACATTCATCGCGGCCGACGTACTCGGCCCGCTCGTCAGCCGGCAGACAGATCCACCAATCCACCAGCGCCCACGCGGCAAACGAAAGCGGCGGAATCAACAACAGAAGGTAAACGAGTCGGCGACGCGACATATTGCATTAGTCCAGAATTCATTTCTCGCCGGCGATTTCGAACACACAGCAAGGGTCTCCATCGTGGCGGCAGGCCGTCCGGCGCACGGGAGCACCTACAACGAGACCTAACACCTTCTCGTCAATCAGGCAGACCGCACGGCTTTTCTCGAACATGCTGTAAAATGAGCAACTCCGCCTGTACACGGTCAGTTTGCCTCCCTCACTCTCTTCGATGTCGATCAGGTTTCCTTCCTCCACGCGCAGCAGGTGGGCCATCTCGTAAAGCCGTTCGGCGGGTGTCTTGCCTCTGATTCGGCGATTGTAGTGGTCGGCAACTGAAAGGCTGACCCGCTGAAGCACGTCTTCCCTCAACTCGCTGCCGCCGATCTCCTCAACTGCGTTCAACAGGGCGGGAACCAATATCGACTGGTTGCCGACGAACAACAACAGCATGGCGGCCTCAGTGGCCTTGAACCGGTATCTTGGGCGACCGCGGCCCGAGACCCGCTCGACGTCGCGTTCAACGAACCCGGCCGCCACCAACTCATAAAGCTGTTCGGTCACCGCCGTGCGCGTCACGCCGGCCGAGGCCATCAGATCGGTGATCGTCCGGGGGGGCTGACCAACCAGCAACTTGACGATTCGCATTCCCGCGCCGCTTATCCTCAGGTCGAGGCCCATCGTCACGCTCCCACCCAGTCCTCAGCACGGATGCACCGAATATAGTTTTGTCAGTTATTATTGATGATAACCTCTGCGGGCGCAAACGGAAACCCCCACCGCGAAACACCTCTTGCACAACGTCCCAGTCATGCGGCTTCCCCGGTCCGAGCGTCGAAAAAACGGGCCTTCTCAACCGAAACCGCGAGCGTCACCTCTCGGCCGACGCGGAATTGCCGATCGGCTCCCACTCGACAGACAAAACGGGTGTCGCCGGTGGCGAGATAGACGTGCGACTCGGCACCGATCGGTTCGACGGCCTCCACCGTGGCGGTAATGCGCGTTTCATGGTTGGCATGTTCCGTGGCCGGAGAGCCGATGTGTTCCGGTCGGATTCCCAGCGTCACCGCCCGGTCGCGGCGTCCTGCCAGCGCCATCCGGCCGGCGTCGGTGATCGGCAGAACCAGCCCGCCCTCGGCCGCGAAGATCAGCCGGCCGTCCCGTTCGCCGATCCGTCCCTCGAAGAAGTTCATCGGCGGCGTTCCGAGAAAACCGGCCACGAAACGGTTGACCGGCGAGTTGTATAGCGAGAGCGGATCGCCGACCTGTTGCACAACCCCCGCATCGAGTATGGCGATGCGATCGCCCAGGGTCATCGCCTCGGCCTGATCGTGGGTGACGTAGAGCATGGTGGCGGCAAGCCGCGTGTGGAGCCGATCGATTTCCACGCGCATCTGTGCGCGCAACGGTGCGTCGAGACTCGATAGCGGCTCGTCGAAAAGGAATGCCGCCGGCCGCCGGACCATCGCCCGACCCAAGGCGACGCGTTGCCGCTGCCCGCCCGAGATTGCCATCGGCCGCAGCGGCAGCAGGTCTTCCAGGGCGAGAATCCTCGCACACTCTTCGATCCGCGCGCGGATTTCCCGTTTCGAGAACCCGCGCATCTTCAGCCCAAAGGCCATGTTCTCGTATACCGTCAGATGCGGATAGAGAGCGTTGTCTTGGAAGACCATGGCGACGTCGCGTTGCCTGGGGGAGAGGCGGTTGACCACGCGGCCGCCGATGGAGATGGTTCCCGAGGTGATCCGCTCGAGCCCCGCCACCATTCGCAGCACGGTCGACTTGCCGCTGCCGGAAGGTCCCAGCAGAACGACCAATTCGCCTTCGCTGACCTCCAGGCACAAACCCCGTACGGCATGCACGCCGCCGGCGTAGACCTTGTCGACGCTATCGAAAATCACCTCGGCCATGGTGGGGGTTGGGGGTTAGCGTGCGGCGGTGTGGCACGTTGCGAACCGGCCCCGAGTCCTATGCCGGGAACGATCGATTCGGCCGTGCCGCGGCTGAAGTTGAACACGGTGAACCCGCCCGCCCCGAGACGTCGGGCGTGATAGATCTGCCCAACGACCCGATCCGTCGACAGCCGCGAACGCGACGCCGTGGCGCCGATGCCCGGGTATGTCGGTATTCGGCGGCCAACCAGGTCCAGTTGATTGGCAACCAGGTTGCTGAACGTCTGATCGCTGTTGGTGTAGTTCATCGGGCAGACGAAGTCCAGGTAGCCCGCCTTGATCCACTCGGGCCAATCCTGGGCGATCGAATCGCGGCACGCAGGATAGGAACCGAACACGGCGGCCGAGATCTTCAACTCGCTGCGAAGCTTCTTCCCCTCGCGATGCACGGCCGCCACCAGGTCGGTGATCTGTCGGCAACGCCAATCGTTGTACTTTTCGCTCAACGCACCCCGGCGGCAGTCGGCCGGCCAATCGGCGACCCGGCGGCCGGCGTGGGCCTCGAACCGGCGGCGGCAGCCGTCGCAATAGCACGAGTCGCTGCCCGGATAGCGGATGTAGTCGAAGTGCAAGCCGTCGATCGGGTACAATCGGGCGACCTCCAACATGCTTTCCAGTTCGAGTTGCTTGTTCGCCGGATGCGAAGGGCATAGCCAGGCGCGTTCTTCGCCGCCGGCCGTCTGCTGCAAGCGACCTTCGCGGCGCAACTGGTCGACAAAACTCTTCGGGGCGCCCTGGAGGTTGTAGTTGACCTTCCAGACGTGGACTTCCAGACCGTACCGTCGGGCGGCCTCGCAACACTGCTTTACCTGATCGCCGTACTCGTCGAACGTGGTGCTTCGCGGCAAGACCTCGCTGGCGTAGTGTGCCCGGCCGGCCCAAAGCATGTTGGGTAGCACCATGTTGAAGCCACCGTCGGCAAGCACCTTCGCCGAACGTCTCCAATCACCCGCGTATGCCCCGGTGCCCGAGTGATTCCACACTGCGCGGCCCTCGCGTGACGGGCTTGCTTGCAGCCGCAGATAGGCGTCGGTCAACAAGCGGCGTGCCTTGCGGGCTTGTTGGACCGCTTCGGGATACTGCCGCCGCGTCAGCAGTTTCTCTGCCTCGTGCAACGCGCTGCCGGGCGGAGCAAGCTCGCCGGACGCGTCCGGCGTGTGGCCGCGAGCATGGTTGACGAGTTCTTCAAGGCCGCCGCAATGCCCTACCATACCGGTCCGATCCAACTCGGCCTCGGCCATCTGCCGCCAAAGCGATTGGTCGAGCCGGCCGAGCACGGCGGCGAGCATCTCTTTCTTGCCTTCACGGTCGTCCGACAGCACGGTGTGAGTGAGAAACGCGCCGCGGTCGCTCAGTAGCATGGCCGGGTGCCCGGTCGGTCGGCCGTCGTCGTCGTACCAGCGGCCGATCACCCGAGCGCCGTAGGCGACCGGTTCGGCCGTGCTGATGTTCCACGAGGCCTGTCTCACCGACCGCGGTAGCCCGGGAACGTCGGTGGCGTCGAAACGGATCTCGGCAAATTCGCCCGACTCCTTCTGCCGGTAATACCGGCCACGCTCGAAACCAAGCAGTGTTGCGATACGCGCCGGCAGGCAGTAGCAGACCAGCAGCTTGCCTCCCGACTCGACAAACCGTTGCACGGCGGCCGCCGTGTCGTCGCTCAACCGCGGGTTGTACGCCAACACTGCGATCCGTCGGGCGCCCAACGCGCCGCGGACCACAGCCCCTTCGTCGATGGCGTCGGAACCCAGTCCCAACTCGGCCAACATGCCGGCGACCAGTTCGGCGGTTGCGAGTGCCGACTGCACTTCAGCATCGCCGCCGTGGCCGGCCGCGTCGGGAATTACCAGGGCCACTTCGTGCGAGACGGCCGTCAAACGGCGGAACCGAACGACGGCGTTCTCTGCCCGACCTCGCCATGCGGCGATGCGAATGCCGTCGATCCGCTGCCAGCCGGCCGGGCTTTCCTCAATGCGGAAAGAGGCCTTCGAGAATCGCAAGGTTTGCCATCCCGCTGGGCCGACGGAGCCGTTCGCTCCGTACCAACCGTTGCCGCTGCGGAAGTACAGCGTCAGATGGGTAATCGCATCGGGCCGATCGCAGGCAACATCGAGCGTGAACCCGCCCGGCGCGGCCAGGTCGAGCCGAACGTCGCGGTCAATCACCGTACGCGGCGGCGGGTCCTCGGCGCCGAAGGGGGCGGTCACTTCCAGCGCTCTGTGATTGTCGTCATCAACCAGGCCGACCGGGGGGGTTCCCGACTTGGCCACCCAGGCTTGCCGGGCGGCTGGCAAGTCGGCATACTGAAAGGCATCGATCGTCTGCTCGGCACCGAAGATACTCAGCAGCAACAGCGAGAGGGCATTCATGACTGGCGGTCCCAATGGAGGGGGAGGCTGGGGGTTAGGGGTCGGGGATCGGGGTGGATTCGCATAAGTCGTTTAGTGGGGCAGCAACGCTGCCCACTTTTTGGGCCCGAGGAAACTCGCAAGGAATAACATACCCGTAGCCACGCTCGCCAGAACGTGGGGTTGCCCGCGTTTCTGGCTAACACAGCTACGAAAGTTACCAGATAGCATATACTATCTCGCGGTGCAAGCAGATTTGACAGCCCGTTTAGAAACAGTTATAATCCAGGCGCAGGGATAAGGGCAGTGGAAGAGGTGGTTCTCGTTGCGCGCCCGGTCGGGCAGGGCAGGTCTTTTCGGTCAAAGGAAATCGTACTATGTCTGCAAATACGCGAAAAGCGACCGGTTTCACCCTGGTCGAGGTGTTGGTGGTGATCACCGTTATCGGGATCCTCATGGGATTGTTGATACCGGCGGTGCAGATGGTTCGCGAGGCGGCGCGCCGGACGTCTTGTCGTAACAACCTCAAACAGATCGGTCTGGCCACCCTGGATCACGTAAACAAACACGGCCATTATCCCACCGGCGGCTGGGGTAACCGGTGGATCGGCGACCCGGATCGGGGCGCCGATTACCGCCAGCCGGGCGGATGGATCTACAACCTGCTGCCTTTCATGGGTCTGGAATCCGTTCACCAGATCGGTGCCGGAGAGGCCGGAGCGTTGGGGGGCGCGAAATACTCTAGCCTGAGGGAGTTGAAGGAGAAGATTATGCCCATGTGGCACTGTCCCAGCCGGCGTTTGAGCAAGGGATACCAACGCAACATGAATCCAGGCGGCCTCTCCCACAATGCCGGCCAACCATTGGCGGTTGTCGCGAAGACCGACTACGCGGCCAACGGTGGCACGGTTCGAACTTGGATCGCCTGTGGTGCCCCCAGTTCGCAAATCGAGGACGGGCCGGATCCCAGCACGTTGCCTTGTCGCCCCGAACTGCCGAGCAGTTACCCGTTTCCCGCCCAATTCGAGGCCGGTTTTCCGAAACCCGATGAGTTCGACGGGATCTGTGGCGTGCGAAGCATGGTGAAGACGGCGCAGATTACCGACGGCACCAGCAAGACAATCTTCGCCGGCGAGAAGTATCTCGACCCGAAGGACTACAAGACGCAGTTCGTCGCCGGTATTCCGTATGACTTGGGAGACGACAACACGGCCTATCAGGGACACGGCTCCGACGTCATCCGCTGGGGCAACCAGGATCCGGAAATGCGGTCGGCTCGAGACGGACGCGTGCCGCGTCCGCCGCTGCCTCCCGCACCGCCGGAAATCGATTCATCGGTGTTCGGCAGCGCCCATACGGCCGGTGCCCATTACGTACTGTGTGACGGCTCGGTCCACATGATCTCCTACAGTGTTGACCCCCTGATCTACGAGGGGCTGATCGGCCGGGACGACGGGCTGATCTTCGACGAATTGTGGTAGTCGTGGCCGTGGCAGCCTACGCCGTCGATAACGCCTTCTCGGCCGCGTCGCGAATGTACTTCTCGCTCGCGTCCTTGCGGGTATCGCGGAGGTGGGTGTAGATCTTCACCGCCTCGCTCTTCTTGCCCGCCGCCAGCAGATTCTCGGCCAGCACCAGGCAGTGCTTGGTGGCCTGGATCCGCTCCCAGCCGGGTTTGACGTCGGCCGCTTTGATCAGGGCGTCGACGGCGCCGGCGTCGCCGATCTTGGCCAGGCCCGCTCCGGCGGCCAATCGCACCTCGCGGTCAAGGTCGCCAAGCGCTTCCTTCAACGCACCGGCCGAGCCGGCGTCGGCCAACGCGGCCAGGGCGTCGATGACGTTCAACCGGCACTTGCCTTTCGCCTTCGGCAAAGCCGCGTGAAGCTGTTCGGCCGCGCCTTCCTTGATTGCCACCAGGGCCATTGAGGCCGGTTCCACCAACTCTTCGTCCAGAAGCAGTTTCCCCAGTGCGGGAGCGACTTCCTTGTGACCGGCCCATTGGAGTTCCTGGCAAAGGTAAGCCTTGTTGTAGGTCGACAACTCACCGCCAAGCTGCGCGGCCAGCGTCTCGCACAACTGCCGCCGAGCGTTCTCGTCGCCGATTATCAGCACGTGATTGGCCAGACAGTGCAGGGCATAGTGCGGCTTGACGTTCTCCTCGCTGCCGGGGGTGCCGAGCATCTCGATGATACCCAGCACGTTGTCGCGGCCGCCCTTGTGCAGTTCGGCCACCGTCTTTTCGATCTTCTCCTTGTCGATGTCGGTCGTATACATGCCTCGGCTGTCCGCGCTTGGCATCTGATCGACCAAAGACTTGAGTGTTTCGGATACTGCCATGGTACTTGATCCTTTCGTGTAGTTGGTCGGGTTTACAGACGCCAGGGTGCGCGCATCGGTTGGTAGATCAGCCGGTTGGCTTCCTCGTCGCCGACGATCTGCTCGGTGTCGGGGTCGAAGCGGAGCTTGCGCCCGCAGCGGAAGGCGACGTTGGCCAGGTGGTAGATCGTCGACACGCGCTGAGAAACGGCCGCGTTTCCGCCGGCCTGCTTGCGGGTGCGGATCGCCTCGGGAAACTTGACCAGCGGCTCGGGATTGGGCATCTCGTCGAGCTTCTTCCGATCCACATCGCTGAGCATGTTCTTCAGATCATCTTCGCTGGTGTGTTGCGATTTCAGCCGATCATACGGCTTGCCCCATTCGCCGCTCTCGAGAACCAGCGTGAAGCCGTCGGCGTACTTCATCTCGCACCAACCCCACATCGAAACCGCCTCGGGATGCATCGGCGGGGCGTAGGGCGTAATCTCCACCGGGGCCGTGACGTCGCGCCCGTATTGATAGGCCGGGCCGTCCAGGTGATGGTGGGCCATGTCGGCCAGACCGCCGCCTTCGTGGTCCCAGTATCCGCGGTGCGTGCCGCCCGTGCGATGGCGGTTATACGGCCTGTGCGGCGCCGGACCGCAATACATGTCCCAGTCCAGGTTTTCGGGCACTTCCGGAACGTCGTACTGCACCAAACCGCTCCACTGCCGCACCTTCACGCCGCCGCGCTGGATGAGCACCGTGTCGCACTCCTTCAGCAGGCCGCTGTCGAAGATCTTGCGAGTCTTCTGATCCGCGCCGAAGCGGCCGTAGGTGCCGACCTGAAAGATGCGGTTGAAACGCTTCTCGGCGTCCGCGACCGCACGTCCCTCGGCGATGAATCGCGTCATCGGCTTCTCGCAGAGCACGTCCTTGCCGGCCTCCATGGCGGCGATCGATATCAGGGCATGCCAGCCGGGCGGAGTTGCAATCGCCACCACGTGGATGTCGTCACGCTCCAGCACGCGGCGAAAGTCGGTGTAGAATGTCTTGTTGTCGGCCCGGTCCTTGTACTTCACGTCGCAGGAGGCCAGCCGGCGAACTCCGGGGCCAAGCCCGCCGAAGGTCCCGCCACCGCGCCCGCCGCAGCCGATCAGCGCGCCGCCGAACTCCTCGCTTGGGGGCGTCTTGCCTTGGCCCAGCACGTTGCGCGGCACAATGGTTGCTGCCGCGACTCCCACCGCCGAACTCTGCAGGAATCGCCGGCGGGTAAGTCCACGTTTGAAGTTCTTCACGAGTACACCTCCAAGGGGCTAAAGTACCGCCGCACGCTGGTGCGACGTATTTATGAACCTCGTCGCCACGCCGACCTCAATCACAATGCATATATCCATAGCGTTGTCGGTGTTCGCTGTCAATAGGCCGCGACCCCCGCCCCCGGGTGGCAGCGATGATTTTCCGCGGTACGCTTTCCACCGCAGTCATCGCGCCGCGTATCACTCGGGCCGATACAACGAAACGCAGCTTCGGCGGGATTTTCTCGACCCGCTCGTCGAGGCCCTCGGCTGGGACGTTCACAATCATCAGGTCTACGCCGAGCCCTATCGAGAGGTGATCCACGAAGACGCCATCAAGATCGGCGGACGAACCAAGGCCCCCGACTACTGTTTTCGCGTCGGCGGCGGCGTGCGGAGCTTCTTTGTCGAGGCCAAGAAGCCGTCGGAGGAGATTCCGCCGCCGGTGATCAACATGTGAACGTGCGGGTGACACATGCCCGTATTGCAAGGTATACTCGGGAGCGAACCGCCGGACGATATCCGCCAGTTCGACGCCCGCCTTCGGAAGACAGGTGGTCGGATCAACCATGGTTCGGCCCCTTTCCCTCGAAGAGGCCGTCGGTGGTCCGGCGGAGCGAGTGCGGCCGGAACTTGTCGTCGAAGCCGCACTCGTTTCGCGCTTTGTTGAACGCGTCGCGTGCGGTGGCGTCGGGCAAGTGTGTGACGATGCGGCGACTTGGGAACAGCCACC
>Ga0180429_10002352_pt1 | contig 15642 bp, 11 predicted proteins | sample SS_ome_FD_132428 | JGI IMG/M metagenome (GOLD analysis project Ga0180429, IMG submission 132428) | Hypersaline lake sediment archaeal communities from the Salton Sea, California, USA - SS_1_S_1 metaG | ecosystem: Environmental > Aquatic > Non-marine Saline and Alkaline > Hypersaline > Sediment ...
GCAGAGTCTGCGGCGGTCTCGGAGGATGTCGTGACATCGGCTGCGGCCGCTGCGGTCCCGGAGGGGGTTCCGCATCTGCCGAGTCCCGACAACCTTCCGCCGGGCACCACCCAGACGGCTCCGGAGCGTCGCACACTGGGATACCTGCGCGATATCTGGCAGGCGGTCCGTTCTGAGGACGTCACGATGAGCGATGCCCTGCTGCTGCTCGCCCAGCGGCCGATGAGCTCCGTCGAGCCTGGGGGCTCCGCACAGCGGGCGCAGCGGATCTCCGCGCCGCAGGATACGGACTCGGGAGTCCCGGCAGCCCAGATCCCTAGTCCGCCGCCCCCAGGCTGACTGCGACCTCATTGCGCCGCCGGAACGGAATCGTCCACGGCGGATCGTAGAACCAGCCGACCGGATCTGACTCCGTGACAACGGAATTGGCTTTCAGTGTTGACATCAGCTCGTCTGTTTTCGTTGCCACCGCCCCGGGGCTCGGAAGTCCGGAGAACTGGAGCACCGCGACCCGTTCGGCGGGAACGTTGACTAGATGCACCCGATCATCGCCGGGGGTCGGCAGGGTTTCGAGCGTGAATTCGGACGGCATGTAGAACCGAATCACCCACTCGCCTGCGGTTCCGCGCTGGGTGGCGACGGGTGCGGTCATCGCGATCTTCTCGCCCTGCTGCTGGGCCACCGGCGCCGTCATCGCGATCTTGGTCTTGCTCTTGTTGCCGCCGAATATATAGCGGGCCAGCCGCCGGAAACCCTCACTTCGGGCGGCTTCCTCGTCGGCCTCGATGGCGGTCTCGGCGGCGATCCGTGATCCGTAACGCCTGATTTCGACATCGCCGATCCGCTTCTCGACGGTGAAGGCCGGTTCTTCGGTGCCGTGCCGGATCCCGACGATGGTTCCGGCCGCCTCGGCCGCTTGGCTGAGTGCTCCGGTGATCTTGTCGAGCATGTCAACTCCCTGTCTCCGATGATGAGCGTTCAACGCGTGGCGGCACGCGACTGTTCCAGACCGTTTGTCAGTCGCGCGTAGCGCGTCCGGTGAAAGTCGGTCGAACCGAATTCGTACTGTATGGCTGTCAGCCGCTTGAAGTAGTGCCCGATGGCCAGTTCCTCGGTCATGCCCATGCCGCCGTGTAACTGCACGGCGTTCTGGCCGACGAAGCGGGCCGCCCTTCCGACGGTGACTTTGGCTGCAGAGACCGCTCGGGCCCGCGCGTCCGGTTCGGCGTCGAGGTTGAGTACCGCGAGGTAGGTCGCAGCTACCGCCTGTTCGAGTTCGAGGTGCATATCCACCATCCGGTGTTGCAGCACCTGGAACGCCCCGATCGGTTGACCGAACTGCTGACGGTGCTTGCAGTAATCGACGGTGTGGTCGAGCACGGTGCGCATGGCGCCGACCGCTTCAGCACACACTGCGGCCGCCCCGTCGTCGCGGGCCCGGGCCAGCGAGGGCCGGCAGTTCCGGGCGAGCAGAGCATCGGCGGGTAGGCGGAAGCCGTCGAAGGTCAGGTCGGCGGCGCGCCGGTCATCGATGGTTCGGTAAGCGTGCACCTGCAGGCCCGGTGGTGGATTGGTGCGGTCGAACTCAGTCACGAAGAGCGAAATACCCGAGGAATGTTGCTCCGACTCCGGTGTCTTCGCAGCGATCAACAGGTGTGTCGCCAACGGAGCACCACTGACGACGATCTTGGAACCCGTCACGATCCAGTGTCTGCCGTCCGGAACGGCGTTGGTGGACAGGGCTTCCCAATGATCGCCGCTATCGGCCTCGGTGAGCGCCAGTGCGACGACGGCCGACCCGTCAGCGATTTTCGCCAGTACCGGCGCTGCCACGCCCGGATCGGCTCGGGCCAGCAGGCCGGCGCCGACCACCACGGTGTCGATGAATGGCTCGATCACCAGCGCGCGACCCAACTCCTCGGCGATGACCATCGTCTCGACCGGTCCGCCGCCGCTGCCGCCGGTGGAGTCTGGCAACGTCGCGCCGAGGATGCCGAGTTCCCCGGCGAACCCCTGCCAGATCTCCGGGTGCCAGCCCTGACCTGTCCTGGCGGCCGCGCGGCTGGTGTTCAGGCCGTAGCGTGCGGTGAGGAATCTGCTCAGGCCGGCCCGGAGTAACTCCTGCTCGCTGCTGAGATTGAAATCCATGCCGGCTACAGCCCCAGGACCGCTTTGGCCAGTATGTTGCGCTGAATCTCGTTGCTCCCGGCGTAGATCGAGCCGGCCCGGTCATTGAAGTAGCGAAGCGGGGCGGCCGCCTGCCACGGCTCGCCGCTGATATAGCCATCGGGGGGCGGGGTGAAGTCCGCGACCGGGCCGCCGGGTCGGGTGCCGTGCGGCTGGTACACCCGTCCGCGGGGACCGGCCGCCTCCAATGCGAGCTCGGTGATGGTCTGGCTGAGTTCGGTTGACAGAATTTTCAGCATCGACGAGGCCGCACCGGGATTGCGGCCGTCCGCCACGGTGGCCAGCACCCGGTACTCGAGGATCTCCAGCACCTCGGTGCGGATACGGGCATCGGCCAGTTTTGCGGCGAAGGCCGGATCGTCGATCAGCTTTCCGCCGGCCGGGGCCGGTTGGGACACTGCCGACTCGGCGATCGACTCGGCCATTACCTGCAGGGCTGGAGCCGCAGCGCCACCGCCGCGTTCGAACTCGAGCAGGTATTTGGCCACCGTCCAACCATCGTCGATACGCCCGATGACGTTGGATTTCGGCACCCGGACGTTTTCGAAGAAAATCTGGGTCTGGATCTCCTCGCCGGACGTCATCACCAGAGGGCGGATTTCGATACCGAGTGCGGCCATGTCGATCAGCACGAACGTGATGCCCTGCTGGCGTTTCGGCCCGCGATTGGTGCGGACCAGGGCGAAGATCCAGTTCGCCTCCATTGCGTGGGTGGTCCAGATCTTGGTGCCGGTGCACACCAGATCGTCGCCGTCGTCGACCGCTGCCATTGACAGCGCGGCCAGATCCGAACCGGCCTCCGGTTCCGAGTAGCCCTGGCAAAAGAACACCTCACCGGTCAGGATCCGCGGCAGGAAGTAATCCTTCTGGTCGGGTGTGCCGAAGGCGATGATGGCGTGGGCGACCATCATGATCCCCATCGGGGACAGGGTGGGGGCACCGGCGAGGGTGGATTCCCGGCTGAAGATGTAGTGCTGGGTCAGGGTCCAATCGCAGCCGCCGTGCTCCACCGGCCAGGCCGGGGCCGCCCAGCCGCGCTCGTTCAGGATCGCCTGCCAGGCCATGCTGGCCTCATGGTCGGCGTAGACGCTGGTCATCAGGCGGCCGGCGTGGCGTAACTGCGGGGTGAGCTTCTCATTCAAGAAGGCCCGAACCTCATCGCGAAAATCCAGATCGTCACGTGACCAGTTCAGGTCCACCCCACGGTCCCCTATCTGCGTGCCGCCGTTGCCAGAACGGTAAACCCCGCCGGTTGCGGTAACGGCATCGGGAGGTGTTTGGAATCTCGTCGGCGCGGGAACAGGGTCCTTCGGACGCCGACGACAATGGACTTGATTCAAGAGAGGCCCGGCCCCTGAAAAAGGGGTCGGGTCTTTCGAAACCCCACAGACTCGAAACTGCATAGACTCAGCCCCCGGGCTCATACCTGGATTCATACCCGGACGCCTTCTCGGTGGCGGTCACTCCCCGCTGGTAGCCCCCGGCCGGGGGAGGTCGGACACATCCACCGGGCATGCGCCGGGCAAAAACTGAGGAGGGCTGTCAATGCCGGCGTGGCGCCTGCGGGACTACCACGATGAGGATCTCGATCAAGCGATCGGCGTGTGGGACGAGAGCCGCGGCCCCGGTTCGGCCGAACCGGTGTTCAGCGTGGCCGAGGTGATGGCAGCCGCGCGCGCCGGCGAGTCGGCGGTGGTGGCCGAGGTCGGCGACGAGGTTGTCGGTATGGCGGTGGCCCAGACCCAGGGCGAGCGCGCGTGGATCCTGCTGCTCGCCATCGCAGCGCGGTGGCGCGGTCGCGGTGTTGGCTCGGCACTGTTGGCCGACCTGGAGCGGCGGCTGCGAAGCCAGGGTGTGCGCCGAATCTGCGCAGTGCTGCCCGAGGGCGCTACCGGCGCCGCGGCGCTGGAAAATTCGGCCTACGCCCGTCGCGACGGTTTGGTGTACTACGAGCTGCTCGAACACCTCGGTCCGGATCAGGCCAATCTGCTCGATGAGCTCGGCGGGCACATGCTGCCACCTGGTCTCTGGAGCGACCTGGCCGGGATGGAATACGAGAAACAGATCATCGAGCGGCGCATCGTCGACCCGCTGGCACATCCCGACACCGCCGAGCGCTACGGAGTCCGCCCGCCTAAGGCGGTGATCCTGTTCGGCCCGCCGGGAACCGGCAAGACCAGCTTCGCCAAGGCCATTTCATCGCGGCTCGGATGGCCTTTCGTCGAACTGTTTCCGTCCCGGCTGGCGGCGACCGGCAACGGTGGCCTGGCTGCCTCATTGCGGGAGGCGTTCGCCGATCTGGCCGATCTCGATGAACTGGTGTTGTTCATCGACGAAGTGGAGGAGATCGCCACCGCGCGCGCCGGGGCTTCGACCGCCGAGCTGGGCGTGACCAATGAGTTGCTGAAGCTGATCCCCGCGTTTCGGCAGCATGACAGCCGCCTGCTGGTGTGTGCCACCAATGCTGTTCACTCTCTGGACTCGGCATTCCTGAGACCGGGACGTTTCGACTACGTGATCCCGGTCGGTCCGCCGGACCAGCCCGCCCGTCGGGCGGTGTGGCAGCGTTATCTCGGGCCGGCGAACGCCGGGATCGACGTCGACCGGCTGGTCACCGCGTCGGAGCTGTTCACCCCGGCAGATATCGAATTCGCCGCCCGCAAGGGTGCTCAGGCCGCCTTCGAGCGGGAGATGCGCGACGGCAGCGGGCAGCCGGCGATCACCGATGACTACCTGACGGCGATCGGGGAGATCAGGCCCACCCTGACGGCCGGCATGCTGGGGGAATTCGAGCGGGGTAAGGAACAGTTCGCGCGTCTGTAGTCGCGAATCCGCATACATGAATGGTGACAGTGATACAAAGTTAGCCATGGCTGAACCCGATGTTCGCGGATGGACATTCCTGACCAACCATGCCCACGTGCTGCTCTGTCTGGCCCGCGGCGAGTCGCTGACCGCTCGCGAACTCGGTTTGCGGATAGGGATCACCGAACGCGCCGTCCAGGTGATCCTGGCCGACCTCACCGCGGGCCGCTACCTCACCAAGAAGAAGCAGGGGCGCCGCAACCTCTACAAGGTGAACGTCAGGGGCCGGCTGCGTCACCCGCTCGAGGCGCACCACACCATCGGCGAGCTGATCAGCGCTCTGGAGTAATCCTGCGGCCGGATGCCGGGTGGCGTTCGGCTCCGAAGCGGAACATCCGTTGATCCCATCCCAGCTGAGGAGGTATTCGTGCCGATCGCCCTGACCGACGACCATCGCGAACTTGGAGATGTCGCCCGCTCCTTCCTGGCCGCGCAGAAGGCCCGCCACGCCGCCCGGGAACTCCTCGACGCCGACGAGCAGATCACCCCTCCCTTCTGGCGAGAGTTGGCCGGACTCGGCTGGCTCGGGCTGCATGTCGACGAGGCCTACGGCGGCTCGGGTTTCGGGCTGCCGGAACTGGTGGTGGTGATCGACGAACTCGGCCGTGCGGTCGCCCCCGGCGCGTTCGTGCCGACCGTGGCGGTGTCCTCGGTGTTGGCGGATATGGGCACCGAGGAGCAGAAAACCCGGTTGCTGCCCGGGTTGATCGACGGATCGCGCACCGCCGCAATCGGTTTCGGAGAGGGCCTGGACGTCTCCGATGGACGCGTATCCGGTGTCGCGGGGGTGGTGCTCGGTGCGGCCTCGGCTGATCTCCTCCTACTGGCGACCGGCGACGATATGGTGCTCGTCGAGCGAGGCGCCGACGGGGTTACCCTACAGACGCCGGGCAGTCTGGACCGCACCCGCCGCTCCGGGAGCGTCACACTGTCCGATGTCGTGATCGGCGCGAACCTGCTATCGGGTGCTCGGGACGCCGCCCTGGCTCGGGCGCGCACCCTGTTCGCCGCCGAAGCGGTTGGCGGTGCCTCGGACTGTGTGGATGCCGCAGTCGAGTACGCGGGGGTGCGCGAACAGTTCGGCCGGACCATCGCGACCTTCCAGGCGGTCAAGCATCACTGTGCCGATATGTTGGTGGCCGCCGAATCGGCCGTCGCCTGTGTCTGGGATGCCGCACGGGCGGCGGCGGAGACCACGGGCACCGGCGAGGGATCGTTTCAGCTCGCCGCTGCGGCCGCAGCCGCACTGGCGCTGCCCGCCTATGTGCGCAACGCCGAGCTCAACATTCAGGTGCACGGTGGTATCGGGTTCACCTGGGAACATGATGCCCACCTGCATCTGCGCCGGGCACTGACCGTCAACGCGATATTCGGGGGCGACAGCGCAGCCACCGACGTATTCGACCTGGCTGCCGCGGGCATCGCCCGGGCGGGGAGCCTCGACCTGCCACCGGAAGCCGAGGGGTTGCGCACCGAGATCGGCGCCGAGGCGCAGCGGATCGCCGCGCTGGATGCCGCCGCCCAACTCGATGAGCTCATCGCGACCGGCTACGTCATGCCGCACTGGCCCGGGCCATGGGGGCGGGCCGCCGGGGCGGTGGAACAGCTGCTGATCGACGAGGAGTTCTCCGCCGCCGGGGTCGTCCGCCCAGACTATGGCATCACCGGTTGGGTGATCCTCACCCTCATCCAGCACGGAACGCCCTCGCAGATCGATCGTTTCGTCGAAAGAGCGCTGCGCAAGGACGAGATCTGGTGTCAGTTGTTCTCCGAGCCCTCCGCCGGTTCGGACGCCGCCGCCGTCAAGACCCGGGCCACCCGGGTCGATGGTGGCTGGACGATCAGTGGCCAGAAGGTCTGGACCAGCGGCGCCCACTACGCCCGTCGGGGCCTGGCCACCGTGCGCACGGATTTCGATGTGCCCAAACACGCCGGGATCACCATGGTGATCATCGATATGAAGGCCCCCGGGGTAGAAGTGCGGCCGCTGCGCCAGATCACCGGCGGATCCGAGTTCAACGAGGTGTTCTTCAACGATGTGTTCATCCCGGACGAAGATGTCATTGGCGAGGTCAACGCGGGCTGGGCGGTGGCCCGCGCCACGCTGGGCAACGAGCGGGTGAGCATCGGCGGCGGGGCCGGCGGGATCGCCCCGGCGTCAGCCTGGCTGGTGCAGTTGGCCCAGAGCCACGGCGACCGGATGGTGGGAGCGGCCGCGCGGGTCGGCCGGTTCCTCGCCGACGATCATGCACTGCGGTTGCTGAACCTGCGCCGTGCCGCACGCAGCATCGCCGGCGCCGGATCGGGTCCGGAAGGCAACATCACCAAACTCAAACTGGCCGAACACTTCCAGGAGCAGGGCGCCATCGCGGCCGGGCTGGTGGGGCCGGAACTGGCACTCGAGGGTGGGGAGGGGGCGTTGGCGGCCCGCGCGGCAATGGGTGCCCGGGGGATGGCCATCGCCGGCGGAACCTCCGAGGTGGCACGCAATCAGATCGCCGAACGTATCCTCGGAATGCCACGCGATCCGCTGATCAGCTAGCCGGGGTTCCGCCGGCCACCAGGGTGATGCCCATGACATCATCACCGCATCCGGCATTCGAATTTCATCGAGCCCGCTGGTCCCCACACCACCGAAACCGGGAACGCCACCGCGTAACATCACCCAGCGAAGTAAGAACCTGCGCCCATCCATTTGCACCGGAATCTGGACGTCACCTCCCGGTGATCCGTTACTCGTGCAGACGGCCGGGGTGCGAAAGGACGCAATGGATCAGGCGGCAGGGCGGCACCCCAGCGAACCGGACAGCCAGGACGCCCCTCCGCTCCCGGAGCCGACGCCACAAGTTCCCCCCGACCGGCCCGAACCACCGCCTGCGATCCGTGCCGACGGTATCTGCATGAGCGGGCCCTGGGGCCCGGTCTACGGCCCGGTCGACCTGATCGTTCCCGCCGGCGGGCTGAGCGTCCTCGTCTGCCCTGCCAGCGCCGGGCGCAACGCACTGCTGATGACCCTCGCCGGGCGAATGAAGCCCAAATCCGGGAGTCTGGCCGTCTTCGGAGCCAGCCGGGCCCGCGACATCTTCAAGATTTCCGCACTGGCCGGTATCGATGAGATCGACACCGTCTCGGAGTCGGTGACGGTGCGGGACCTGATCACCGAACAACTCCGCTGGGACGCGCCCTGGTATCGGTTCGTCCGGCAGGCCGGGGAGGCGGAGTTGGTTCGGGTCTGCGCACCGATTTTCGGCGATCTGCCGTTGCCTCCGCTGATGGAGTATTTCGAGCTGCTCTCCGAGCTGGATCGGCTGCTGTTGCGCATCGCGCTGGCCAACACCCGCCGCCCTCCGCTGCTGGTGGTGGGCAATATGGACTTCGTTACCAGCGATTTCTACCGGGATGTCCTAGCCGAGCGTCTCATCGATCTCGGGCGCACCCAGACGGTGATCACCGCAACCGTGAACGGGGTGAGAAACCCGGCGGTGCGCACCCACATCAAGGTCGACAACACCGACCGCGCCGAACTCGTGAAATCCCAGAAACGCAAGGGGTAACCATGCTTGCCGCCATGTCCCTCGGTACCGATATCAAGCGGTATACCCGCGGCGCGGTGCCCCGGATCGCGTTGCTGATCGTCGTGCTGATGCCACTGCTCTACGGAGCGCTTTATCTGTGGGCTTTCTGGAATCCGTTCGGCGAGGTCAACAAAGTACCGGTTGCCCTGGTCAACGAGGATAGGGGCGCCTACTCGCAAGGCAAGGAGGTGCAGGCCGGCGACGAGGTGGCCCAGGCGCTCGTGGATTCCGGCGAGCTGGGTCTACACCAGGTCTCGGCGGGCGAGGCCGCCGACGGCCTCGCCCACGGACGGTATTACTTCACCATCACGATCCCGTCGGATTTCAGCAAGGACATCGTCTCGCCGTCCGGCGGTAGCCCCACCCAGGCCGCACTCCGGTTCACGTTCAACGACGCCAACAGCTACCTCGGTTCGCTGATTGGGCAGAACGTCGCGCGCGCGGTGATCAACAACGTCAATGCCAGCGTGGGGGAACAAACCGTCGTCTCGGTGTTGACCGGCCTCACCGACGCCGGTACCGGGCTGAAAAAGGCGGCCAGTGGCGCCAATCAGCTGGCGGACGGCTTGGACACCGCACGGGACGGTTCGGCACAGCTTGCCGACGGAACCCGTCAGCTCTCCACATCAGTGGACACCGTCACCGGACCACTGATCGATTTCCTGCAGCGATTCGACGACAAGGGTATTGACCCCGACGTCGTGGCGGCGGCCGCCGACCGTCTCAGCCACGCCGTCGAGAACACCACCGACCGCATCGAGGCGGCGAATATCGATTGGCAACGGGCCGGAGATTTCGTAGACCAAGCTCTTCGAGTGCTGCAGGGCAGCCCGGATCCGTTGGCTCAGGACGCCGGAGCGGTACTGAATGCGGCACAGCAGGTGCTGCGGGCGAGAAATCTCGATCCGACGACCCATGCCGGCTTACAGCGGTTGCGGGACAGTGCGACCGAATTGCAAGTCGAACTGGGCGATCCCAACAGCAAATTGCGGACGTTCATGACCGGGGCGCTGGACGGTGGCCTCCGCAAGGACATCGTCAAGCTACGGGACGGCGTCGATCAGCTTAACGACGGCGCCCATCAACTCTCCGATGGGTTGGTCAAGCTCTCCGCCGGGGGGCGCGAATTGGCCGACAAACTGGTTGAGGGCTCGACTCAGATTCCCTCGTGGACCGATCAGCAGCGAACCGACGTCGCGAAGACGGTTTCCTCGCCTGTCAAACTGGACCTGGTCACCGAGAACCCGGCACCTACCTTCGGCACCGGGTTCGCGCCGTTCTTCATCGGGTTGGCAATGTTCATCGGCGCTTTGCTCATCTGGATGATGCTCAAGCCGCTACAACCGCGGCCGATCATCAACGGCCTCGCCGGATTCCGGGTGATGCTGGCCTCCTACTGGCCGGCCTTCCTGATCGCCGTGTGCCAGATAGCGGTGATGTACACCGTGGTGCACTTCGGCCTCGGACTGAAGCCCCAGCACCCGCTCTACACAGCGGGCTTCATGCTGCTCGTCCTGGCCACCTACCTGGGTCTCATCCAGGCGCTGAACGCCGTTTTCGGGGTGGCAGTCGGCCGCGTGTTGACCCTGGCTTTCCTCATGGTCCAATTGGTGTCCTGTGGCGGGATCTATCCTGTCGAGACCACCGCCAAACTATTCCAGGTCATCCATCCCTACGTTCCGATGACCTACTCCATCAACGGTTTACGGCAACTCATCTCAGGCGGGATCGATCACCGACTGGGTATCGCGGTAGCCGTGCTCGTCGGGGTGCTGGCGGCGTCGATGGCCGTCAGTTCGTGGGCGATACGCCGTAGCCGGCAGTACACCATGGAACAGCTCCACCCGCCGATTGAGGTGTGACGCGTGATAGTGGCCCCATCCTCCGTGGTCGCTCTTCGTGGGCCGGGGACAGCCAAGGCCCCTCAGCGGTGGAAGAAGGTCTTGCTGCGATGAGCCCGAGTGACACCGGGGCGCACACCGCTACCGCTCGCGCCGGGAACGAATCCCGGTTCTGGGGTGACACGATCGCACTGTTCGCCGTGGTGTTCTTGGCCTTCGGGGCCGGAGCGGTGCTGGCATGGGAATCCTTCGGCTCCGAGACCGGCCCGGCGTTCTTCTACCCGGCCGCCGGGGTGACATCGGCGGCGATGATGCTCAGCCGTCGCGCGCTATGGCCCGGTATCGCCGCGGCCGTGGTTGCCGCCGAAGTCCTGGTCGACACCTACTTCGGCAACCCCTTGGGAATGGCCGCCGGATTTGCGGTGGCCAACGTGGTGGAGCCGGTGTTCGGGGCGTCGTTGGTACTTGCCTGGTGCGGTGGCCGGCCCGACCTGCGCGGGCGGCGGGATTTCGTCGCTTTCCTGGCCGGGGCGTGCGTGGTGGGACCTTTTCTCGGTGCGCTGATCGGCGGAACGGTCAGTTCCCGCCACGATCTCACCCCCTGGCTCGGTGCGGTACTGAACTGGTGGTCCGGTGACGCCCTCGGGGTGCTGGTGGTAGCCGCCCCGATCCTGCTCTGGACGAATCAGTCCTATATCGTCCGGCAGCGGCCGTGGGAAGCGGCCGGCGTACTCGCGGCCACCGCGGCGCTGTCGGTTGCGGCTTTCTGGGCCGAGGCCCCGCCGTCGATGCTCATCCTTCCGGTGCTGGCCTGGGCGGCGCTGCGGCTCGACATGCTCGGGGCCGCGCTGGCCGGAGCCGTGGCCGCCTTCCTCGCCAACATCATGGCGACCCACGGCCGTGGCCTGTTCAGCACGACGGATGTCTCAGTGCAGACCCGGGTGGCGCTCACCCAGGTGTTCATCGCGGTGATCGTGGTGGTGGCGATGTTGATCGCCCAGGAGGCGGCCGCCCGGATGAGTGCGGTGCGCGAACGGGAGACCGAGCGGCGGGAACGGATGCGATTGGAGACGCTGTCGCAGCTCGCCCAGCAGCTGTCGGCCGCGCTCACCCCGGACGATATCGGCCGGGCATTGAAAGACCAGGTGCTCAACGAGGCCGGCGCCAAAGCGTTGACCCTCGGCCTGCTCAGCCCTGACGGCGAGCGGCTTGAGTTCGTCTCACGGTCGGGCTTCCCCTCCGCGGTCGTCGCCGAGTTCGTCAGCGGCGTCGATGTGGCGGACCGGACCGTCGTCACCGACGCGGTGCGGTCCGGGCATTCGGTGGTGGTCCGTACGGCGGCCGAGTACGCGCGGCGGTATCCCGACAACGCGCACCTGCCGAAAATCAGCGGGGTCGAATCGGCCGCCGGTTGGCCGCTGACCTCGGGCGGGAATCCCATTGGGGTGCTATTGCTGGTGTGGGCCGATCCGCAGCCGCTGAACACCGCCCAACGGGCCTATATCTCGGCGGTGGCGACTATGGTCAGCCAGGCGCTGGTCCGCGCCCGCATCTACTCGGATGAGCACGCCCGCGCGGCGGTCCTGCAGGCGGCGGTGCTGCCAGCCAGTCCGGTGCGGACCCGAGGGCTGGATGTCTGTGTCACCTACGAGCCGGCCGATACAGCGCAGGGACTGGGCGGCGACTGGTTCGACGTCATGCCGCTGCCCGGAAACCGCACCTATCTGGCGGTCGGCGACGTTGTCGGCCACGGACTTCCGGCCGTGGAGGATATGGCGACGTTGCGCAGCGCGGGCCGTGCCCTGGCCCATCAGGGACTGATGCCCGCGCCGCTGCTCGCTGAACTCAACGGCTTCACCCGCGACACCAGCCAGGGCAGATTCGCGACCATGGCGGTGGCGATCTTCGACCCCGCCCAGGGCTGCATCAGCTACTGTTCGGCAGGCCATCCGCCACCGTTGTTCCGCCGGGCGCTCACCGGCAAGATGAGCCGGCTGTCCGACGCGCATGGCCCGGTGCTGGGGCCGGTGCCGGAAGCCACCTATACCGGGGGGACTCTCCGGATCGATAGCGGCGACATCTTGGTTCTCTACACCGACGGTCTGGTGGAACGCCATGGGTTGGATATCGAGACCGGGATCGCCAATGCCGAGCGGCTGATCGCCGAATGGGACCCGGATGCGAGTGTGAGCCGGGACGGCGGGGTGCTCCACGAGCGGCTGGCCCCGCGACCGAGGGCGGATGACGTCTGCGTCATCGCCGTCCGGTTCACCGCCGACCACCGATTCACCGACGATGCCGATCCGGCTCAGGAGGCCGATATCACCGGGCTGCGCTGAACGCCCGTAACCAGTCGTACCAGGGGCCCATTCCGGTTCCGGTGCGGGCGCTCACCGGCAGGATGGTCGCGTTCGGGTTCACCTGCCGCACGCGGGCGATGTAGGTGTCGACATCGGTGTCGAGGTAAGGCACCAGATCGATCTTGTTGATCAGAACCAGGTCCACGGACCGGAACATCACCGGATATTTGAGCGGTTTGTCTTCCCCTTCGGTGACCGAGTACACCATGGCTTTGGCATGCTCGCCGACGTCGAACTCGGCCGGGCACACCAGGTTCCCGACGTTCTCCACGATGACCAGATCCAGGGCCGGCAGGTCCAGACCGGCCAGCGCGCGGCTGACCATCGGGGCATCGAGGTGACATTCACCACCGAAGCCGTTATTGGTGTTGAGCAGCGATATCTGCGCTCCGCGTCCCTGGAGTTTGGCGGCGTCGAGATCGGTGGCGATATCGCCCTCGACCACCCCTACCGCCAGCTCGCCGGCCAGAGCGTCCAGCGTCGCCGCCAGGATGGTGGTCTTGCCCGAACCGGGCGAACTCATCAGGTTGAGCGCGCGAATGCCGTTGTTCTCAAATGCCTTCCGATTCACATCGGCGCGGCTGTCATTCTCGGAGAAGATCGCCTCGAGCACTTCGATGCGCTGCGAGCCGGTGGTGTAGCCGCTGTGGTCGCCGTGCTCGTGATCCGGATCGTCCCCGTGTTCGTGGCTGTGTTCGTGGCTGTGTTCAGTGCCGTCATCGTGGCGGTGGAACCGACCCATGCTGGAAGACCTTTCGTTACGTCACGTCTACGGAGGTCACGAGGAACTCCTCGCCGCGCACGACGTCGACGTCGGCGCTGTCGCAGAGCGGGCAGCACACCGAGAACCGGGAGGCGATCTGTGACTGCCGCCCGCAGCCACGGCAGAGGACCTCGGCGGTGACGAGTTCGAGTTCGAGCTCGGCGCCGGGCATGTCCTGATGGTCGCGGACCAGGGTCCAGCAGAACGACAACGACTCGGGAACTACCTGGCGAAGCGCCCCCACCTGCACCCGGACCACCTCGACGCGGCGGCCCGCCGCATGGGGTCTGACCACCCCGGCGATCGCCTGGCACAGCGACAACTCATGCATCGCGGCCAACACTACGACTAGCGTGGCCAGGGTGACCGTCCGGGTTCGCCTCGATATCAGCGGTGTGGTCCAGGGGGTCGGATTCCGTCCCGCGGTGGCCCGCATCGCGGCCGGACACCGGCTCAGCGGCTGGGTCTACAACGATGCCGGGGCGGTGCACTGCGAACTGGAGGGCCCGGCTGAGGACGTCGAGGCCGCGGTGGCCGAGTTGCGGGATCGCCCGCCGCCGATGGCCCGCATCGACATCCTGCGGATCAGCAGCATCGCGCCGTGCGGGGGCGGCGGATTCGAGATCGTCGACAGCCGGGGCGACGACGCCGCCCGGACCCTGGTGCCGCCCGATATCGCCGTCTGCGCCGATTGCCTGCGCGAGATGCGCGACCCCGGCGACCGGCGCTATCGGCACCCGTTCATCACCTGCACCAACTGCGGGCCCCGGTACACCGTCATCACCGACCTGCCCTATGACCGGCCGGCGACGACGATGGCGGGGTTCGGGATGTGTCCGGCCTGCGCGGTGGAGTACCGCGGCCCGGCCGACCGCCGCTACCATGCCCAGACCATTGCCTGTCGCGACTGCGGGCCGCAGCTGTCCTGGCGGGGCCCGGCCGGGACCGAGGACCCGCTCGGCGCCGCGAGCGCGGCGTTGCAGTCCGGCAAGATCGTCGCGATCAAGGGTGTCGGCGGCTATCACCTGGCCTGCCGTGCCGATGACGACCGCGTGGTGGCGCTGTTGCGCACCCGCAAGAACCGGCCCGCCAAACCGTTCGCGGTGATGGTCGCCGACCTCGACGCGGCCCGGACTGTCGCGGTGATCGACCAACCGGCCGTCGCTGCTCTGACGAGCCCGGCGGCACCCATCGTGCTGGTCCCGCGCCGCGGGGCGGCGGTCAGCGCCGAGGTCGCGCCCGGACTGACCGACCTCGGCGTGATGCTGGCCTACTCGCCGGTGCATCACCTGCTGTTCGACCGGCTCGGCCGTCTTCCGCTGGTGATGACCTCAGCCAACCGGGGTGGATCGCCCATCGTGTTCCGGGACGAGGACCTGATCTGGATCGACGGACTCGCCGATGCGGTGCTCACCCACGACCGACCGATTCACGTGCCGTGTGAGGACTCGGTGATTGCCGTCGATGACGTGGGCGGCCAGTTGCCGTTGCGGCGTTCCCGCGGCTACGCGCCGCTTCCGGTCACGGTGCAGCTGCCCGGGCCCGAGGTGGTGCTGGCCACCGGTGGGGATCTCAAAACCGCGTTCTGCCTGATGTCCGGTGCGGTCGGTGGGGGCCGACAGGCCCATCTGTCCTCGCATCTGGGCGATATGGCGGATCCCCGCACCCAGTCCTGTTTCGAGTCCGCGCTCGAGCACCTGTCATTCATGACAGGGCAGCACCCCGTGGTGTTCGCCTGCGATATGCACCCCGGCTACGCCACCACCGCCTGGGCACGCCGCGCCGCGGCCTCCCGGCCGGACCGCGCGCCGGTGCTCGCGGTCCAGCACCACCACGCGCATGCGGTATCCCTGCTGGCCGAGCATCAGCGGTTGGACACGGCGATGATTGCGGTGACCTACGACGGCACCGGATACGGCACCGACGGCACGATCTGGGGTGGGGAACTGCTGGCGATCACCGACCCCGCAGCGTTCACCCGGGTGGGGCATCTCGCGCCGTTCGCCCTTCCCGGCGGGGAGGGCGCAGTTCGCCAGCCCGCCCGGATCGCC
>Ga0180429_10002353_pt1 | contig 15642 bp, 14 predicted proteins | sample SS_ome_FD_132428 | JGI IMG/M metagenome (GOLD analysis project Ga0180429, IMG submission 132428) | Hypersaline lake sediment archaeal communities from the Salton Sea, California, USA - SS_1_S_1 metaG | ecosystem: Environmental > Aquatic > Non-marine Saline and Alkaline > Hypersaline > Sediment ...
ATGGAAACCGGGGAACTATCGCCCGGTGTGGAAGTGGATGGTGCGCGCGATGGCCTCGCGGCAGACCCGGCAGAAGGGCTTGCTGCCCTTGGTGAACATAATGCAGTCCAGTTCAGGCCGGTACACGCCGCTGCTGCAGTACCCCGCCCCTTCGTAGGCCCCGACCTTGCCGAAATTCGGGTCCTCGCGAAGCATGGCCGCGGCCTGGTCTGCGGCCTCGCGGCTCATCCGGGCGGCCTGCTCCTCCAGCTCGGCGATCGCCTCGTCATCGGACCCGGAACGCTTGGCCTCGGCGATGCGGCGGTTCAGGGCCCCCCGTCGCTTCTGGTACTCGCGATCGGCGGCGTCGAAGGCCTCCTTGCCCCATGGCGTGGGGTAGACCCCGGCATCGGCCGCCTCGATCCACTTCGGTTTCGGGTTGCCGATCAGACGGGTGATGTTGGGCTCCAGCGGCTCCACCCCGGGCGGGTAGAAGGCATCCTCGTCATAGGCCGTGGACGAGGAGTAGTATTCATCGGCCAGGCCGGCGAAGCTGTGTCCCATCTCGTGGATGAAGAGGTATTCGGCCCACTGGTTGTCCACGGCGTTGGTGGCGTAGAGGTTGTAGATTCCACCCCCGCCGTAGGTCCCGGTGTTGACCAGGATGCAGATCGCGTCATACGGCGCATGGGCCGCCACGTCGCGCAGTGCCCGGTTGTCCTCGGTGAGCAGGTAGCGGGGGGAGCCGAGGGAATAGAAGCTGCAGCCCACGGCGCCGCTGCGGAATTCACCGAAGTGGGGCTTGCTCACGTCGCTTTCGGCGCTGGCCCGGAAGGCGCTGCGAACGTTGATCGAGGCCTTTTCGGCGGCGTAGGGTTCGTAGCGGAAGAGCATTTCCACCATGCGCCGGCAGTCGTCTTCGAATTTTGACTGCTCCTCCGCGGTGTAGCCGTCGGCCACGAGCAGGAAGTCCACGCAGTCATGCGCCGGGCCTGCCTCGTGGTGCGTTTTCACCGTGACCCCGGGGATCAGGGCGTCGCGGACCACGGTCACGGCCGCGGGGTCGATGGTGGTGCTGAACACCGGCTGGAGGTGGTTGTTCCTGTCGCGCCGCTCGAGCGTCCACTGCACCCGGGATCGGGGCCGTGGCATGAGGAAGCTCTCGTGAAACGTGCGGACAACGCCGTTGGCGGCCGGAGACGTGGCCTGGTACTCGCGGAAGATGGTGTCGAACCCGCGGCTGAAAATCAGCTGGTTGGTGGCCGTGTCGAAAACCTTGACGTAGAAGGCGCCGTTGTTCCGCGTGTCGAGCAGGTTCACCGTGTTTCCGGCCCACGGCCCCTGGTCGTAGACCCGGTCGATGGTCACCGTCTCCTGTTCGGCGTCGCCGATGTGGTAGTAGTCGACACGCATGGTGCGGTCGACGAACCATCGATCGAAGTCGTTCGCTGTCTCCCCGGCGGCGGGGATGGTCAGGGCCAGCAGCAGCCAGCCGAAGGTGAAGAATTTTCCTGGACCGGACATTGCCGTCTTCCTCCGTGTGCGTCACCAGAATCGTCCGTGGCCGATGGTCGGCCTGAATGGTGGAGTATAGCATGCTGCCGCTTTTTCCCCCTCGACGAGCGCGGCCGGCGGCGTTATGATTGGGCTGTTTTGCGCCCGGCGGCGCCATGGGACGAGCGGTGCCGGCACGGCCCGGTCGATGCCGGGGATCCAACCAAGGAGACAAGAAGGAAATGGCAATCAGCATCAGCGGCGGCGGCCTGACCATCGAAGACGTGGTGGCAGTGGCCCGTCACCGGGAAAAAGTAGAACTGGACGCGGCTGCGGTGGAGCGGATCGCCAAATGTCGGGGGCTGCTGGAGCGGAAAATCGAGGCCGGTGAGATCATGTACGGCGTGAACACCGGCATCGGCGAGTTCTCGGAGGTGGCGCTCAGCCCGGATCAGATCAAGGACTTCCAGAAATACCTGATCTACAACCACTCGGCCGGGATTGGCGAACCGGCGCCGGAGGAGCACATCCGCGCGGCGATGTTCGCCCGGGCCAACGTCCATGCCCACGGCCATTCCGGTTGCCGGCCCATCGTGACCCAGACCCTCTGCGAGATGCTGAACAAGGGCGTCACCCCGGTGGTCTGCGAGAAGGGGAGCGTGGGCGCCTGCGGCGACCTGGCCCCGATGAGCCAGGTGGCGCTGGCGCTGATGGGCAAGGGGGAAGCCTGGTTCGAGGGACAGCGCTTGCCCGGTGACCAGGCCCTGGAGCGCGCCGGGATCAAGCCGGTCGTGCTGGAAGCCCGGGACGGGCTGGCGATGATCAACGGCTCCAACCTCATTTCGGGCATCGGCTGCCTGGAGATCTACGACATCGAGCGCTGGATCAAGCAGGCCGAGATCGCCACCGCCATGAGCCTCGAGGCGCTGCGGGCCAACATGAGGCCCTACCTTTCGAAGCTGCACGAGCTGCGCGGATTCCGCGGTTCGGTGACCTCGGCGGGCAACATCCGCCGCTGTATCGAAGGCAGCGATTTGCTCGGCGGAGTGAAGACCAAGGTGCAGGACGCCTATAGCATGCGCTCCACGCCCCAGGTGATCGGTGCGGCCCGGGACCACCTGGCCTACGCACGGAAACAGTTCGAGATCGAGCTCAACGGTGTCGGGGACAACCCGATCTTCCTTCCCGACGAGGACATGGTGCTCACCGGGGCCAATTTCCAGGGCACGCCCATCAGCCTGCCCCTGGATATGGTGGGGGCATCGGTGACCATGATCAGCGTGCTTTCCGAGCGCCGGTTGAACCGCCTGCTGAACCCGGCCCTCAGCGTCGGGCTGCCGGCCTTCCTCACCGAGGGCGCCGGGATGTTCTCCGGCCACATGCTCAGCCAGTACACCGCCGGTATGCTCATCGTCGAACAGCGGACGCTCTCCATGCCGGCCTGCGTGCAGTCGATTCCGGCCGCCGCGGACCAGGAGGATTTCGTCAGCATGGGCATGAACACCGCGCTGAAAACGAAGCAGATCCTCGTTAATGCGAACGGCGTGCTGGGTATCGAACTCATCGCCGGCGCCCAGGCCCTCGATTTCCGGGACTACCGGCCGGGCAACGGCACGCGGGCGGCGCATGCCGCCGTGCGCGAAGTGGTGGAGCACCTGGGCGTGGACCGTCCGCTCTTCCCGGACCACAACAACATGTCCGACGCCGTGCGCGACTGCCGGGTGCTGGACGCCGTGGAAGCGGAGGTGGGCGAACTGGGATCCAGCTGGTAGCCGGCCTGGCCGGATATCGTTCTCTGGCATAACGCCGTCACGGGCATCCCCCTGGGACCCTGTCGCCCCGCCGGGCGGGGCTCCTTTACGGGTCCTGCGGCGATGCCCGTGGCGGCGTTTTCAGTTACTGCCCAAGCAGCTCCCGCAAGGCCGGTTCAAGGGTGGGGTGCTTGAACGTGTAGCCTGAGTCGAGCAGGACCTGCGGCTGAGCGGCTACGCCGCCCAGCAGCAGTTCGTCGGCCATCTCGCCGAAGAGCAGCCGGGCGGCAAAGGCCGGCAGTGGCGCTACCGCCGGGCGTGAGAGCACCCGTCCCAGGGTGCGGCCGAACCCGGCATTGTCCACCGGGTTCGGGGCCACCGCGTTCACCGGGCCGGTGATGCCCGGGTTCCCCAGCAGGTGCAGAACCAGGGGCGGCAGTTCCGCCGCGGCGATCCAGCTCATCATCTGCTTCCCGCTGCCCACCGGGCCGCCCAGTCCCAGCCGGAATGGCGTCAGCATCCTGGCCAGGGCCCCGTCCTCCGGGTGAAGCACAACGCCCAGCCGCAGGTTGACCACCCTGATCCCGGCCTCGGCGGCCGGGGCGGCCGCTGCTTCCCACTGGCGGCAGACATCGGCCAGAAAGCCGGACCCGGGCGGGGAGGCTTCGGTGACCTGCTCCTGCGGAGGGCGGTTGCCGTAGAACCCCACGGCCGATGCCGCGATGAGCACGGACGGGGGCCGGTCCTGCCCGGCCAGGGCCCCGGCCAGCAGGCCCGTGCCACGGACCCGGCTGTCCAGGATGCGCTGCTTGCGGGCAGCGGTCCATCGTCCGCCGGCGATGTTCTCGCCGGCGAGGTGGATCACGGCGTCGAACCCCGCCAACCCTTCCCGGTCCAGCTCCCCGCTCGCCGGGTCCCACCAGACCGCTCCGGCCGCCGGGGAGGCGCCGGACCGGCGACGGACCAGCGGCACGGCTTCGTGACCGGCGGCGGCCAGCCCCGGTCCCAGGGTGCGGCCCACCAGGCCGCTTGCGCCGGTAAGCAGAATACGCATCGGTACACCCCCGCAGTGTTTTCGGATCGCGTACACTATAGCATCCCTTGCGGGCCGGACAAGCCGTGGGCCGTGGACGGTCTTCCGGCGCTCGGGTATACTGCCGTCAGATCTGAACAGAGGCCGGGCGGCACCGCCGTCCGTGACAACAGTGAGAGGAGTCATGGGTATCGAAGCCTATTGCGAGGAATACGTGGGGCGTCTCCGCGACATGCTGGGGGAGATCTCCCCCGAGCAGGTGGCCAGGGCCGCCGAGATGCTCCAGGAGGCCCGGCGGCGAGGCAACCGGATTTACATTTTCGGCAACGGGGGCAGTGCCGTCACGGCTTCTCACTTCGCCGTGGACCTGGCCAAGGGCACGGCGGCGCCGGACACGCCGCGTTTTCGGGCGATCAGCCTCAGCGAGAACATCGCGGTGCTCACCGCGGTGGGCAACGACTACAGCTACGAAGAGATTTTCGAGGAGCAGTTGCGCGGCCTCGTGGAGCCTGGAGACGTGGCCATCGGTATCAGCGCATCGGGCAACTCGCCGAACGTGCTGCGTGCGGTGCAGTATGCCGGGAAGCACGGTGCGTCGACCCTGGGCCTGGTGGGGTTCGGAGGCGGTAAACTGGCCGGTCTCGCCGACCTGGCGCTGGTCGTCAGTCCGAAGAACTACGGCCTGTCCGAAGAGGCGCACCTGATCCTGATCCATATCCTGACCCAGTACCTGAAGAACGACCTGGCCGGACACCCCGATGAACGAGTTCCGGTTTGAGCGACTGCGCAAGCGCGGGCGGACGAAGCTGCCGCGGCCGGTGCTCTATGTCGGCGTGGCCATTGTCTTTTTCGCCTTTTTCTCGGTGAAGCTCTTCCAGCGCGCTTCCGAGAACGCACCGCCCCCGCCCCCGGCGCCGGCGCCGGTGGAATCTCCGGCCGTGGATGAACCGGGGAAATGGGTCCAGGACACCTGGGGTATTCCCTCCCTCGATGGCACGGGCCGGCGAATCCAGCCGCCGCGGAAGCTCAGCGGCCGGCTTCCCGAAATCCCGGAGTCACTGCGCCGGGCCGGGGAACTGACCGACCCGAGGATCTACATCCGCATCGACCGGGAAGGCCTGGTCGACGACCTCGGCGTGGTCAGTTCGTCAGGCAGTGAGGCGGTTGACCGCCTCGTGCTCGAGGCCCTCGCCGGATACACATTCCATCCGGCAATGAGCGGGGGCCGCCCGGTTCCCTTCACCATGGCCGTCCCGGTGGCCCTCGACGGGAATGAACCGGCGCCCCCGCCGGCTTGACAGGAACCACGCGGTTCTTTACGGTTCAGTTGAGTTCCCTATTGCCATGGAGGCGAACGTGCGGCCCGTGAGGCGTTTTTCCCCGTCCGATCCCGAGGAGGCCCCGTGATGAGAAATCCGCGGATCGTCAGTCTGTTTTGGCTTACGCTGGTGGTTGTCCTGCTCATGAACCCGGGCGGGCCCGTCGTGCAGGCGCAGGAGGCCGGAACGGCCGAGGAGGACGTGATCGAAGAGATCGAGTTCGTCGAGGAGGTCGACCCTCTCGATTCCTGGGACATCGAGGGGAAAACCCGGGACGAACGCACGGTCAACGTGCTCCAGGCCCGCACCGCCCGCAAGGGGTCGCTGCTCTTCATACTCGATCATCGGACCTGGAAGAGTTTCCTCGATGATATCGCCGGCGATTTCCTCGGCTTCGACAACGGGCAACTGAAGATCGGCCTCGCCGCCCGGTACGGCATTTTCGACGGCCTCGACGTGGGCCTTCAGCGGATCAACGGCACCGCCGATACGTTCAAGACCGACACCTACGACATCGATCTCAAGTACCAGTTTCTCAAGCAGCAGAAGCACCACCTCGATGCCGCCGTCCGCGGCGGGATGACCTGGTTTTCAATCAAGGATGCCGAGGATGACCAGGGGTTCTTCGGTCAATTGCTGATCAACCGCACCTTCGGCAGGCGGGTCCGTGCGGGAACCGGCCTGCTCTATCACTCGGATTCGTACAACGAGAACAAGGATCTGCGCCGCGGCGATCCCGACCATTCCATGGCCGTGCCGGTCACTGTCGATATCCGTTTCACACCCGGCTTTTCCTGGCACGGGGAAGTGGTGGCCAATGTGGACGGATTTGAAGAACGCTACCCCGTGGTTTCCACGTCGTTCCGGGCCACGACGAACAAGCACACGTTCGCCCTGGTCATTTCGAACACCCAGTACTTCGGGGCCACGGGGATCGCCACCAACACCTTCCGCGGCTATGATGACCTGATCCTCGGGTTCACCATCACCAGGGAATTCCGCCTGCTGCCATCGAAGGATTGAGCATGAAGGCCGGGACCACCGATCGACGAGGGTTCTTTCGCCGGCTGGCATCCCTGCTGGCCGGTTGGGGGATACTGTTCACCAGCCGCGAGGCTTGGGCGGGCAGGGTGGCCATCCCCCTGGAACGGGTCAAGCGGCTGGGCCGGGTCGGCGGATCGATCACCATCCGCCTCAAGGGCCGGGAAATGCTGCTCGCCCGGCACTCGGAAGAGGGGGTCAGCGCCGTGAGCCCCATCTGCAGCCACGAAAAGTGCACGGTGGCCTACCGCCGCCGGGTGCGGCGATTCGAGTGCCCTTGCCACGGATCGTTCTTCGACGTGGACGGGAACGTGCTCAACGGCCCGGCCACACGCCCGCTGACCACGTGGCCGGCGGTGCTGCGCGACGGCCGGATCATCGTGGACCTGGGGCCCTGACGTCTCGCAGGCCACCTGCTGCGGCTCCGGATACACACCGATCTGCAGCGGTTTCTCGAATTCGCTCGGTCGACGTAGCCTCCGGCTACGCCTCCCTCGGCTCCTCCATCGAACCCGCCGAATCTCGGCGCGTCTCCGGACCCTCGCGACGATGTCTGTGAGAAGTCCGGGCCCCGGGGCCCTGACGTCTCGCCGGCCACCTGCTGCGGGGCCGGTCACTTTCCGAGATAGGCGGTGAAGAGTTCGCGCAGCTTGTCCAGCTCCCCCTCCACGCTTTCGGGGAGCACCTGGGCGAAGAGGTCGAGGATCACGATGGCATTGATCGTGGAATCGGCGCTGGTCGCCGCACGCACCCGCTCCGCCACCGCCACGTTGATTTCGCACACCGAGTGGTAGAGCCCGAGCAGCCCCTGCAGGGTCCGGTCCGGGTCGAGCCCCTCCCGCATCCTGAAATACTGGGCCAGGGCGTACATCGATGCGGCGCGGTACAGGGTCTCCTCGTAGCTGGCGAAGGGAAGGTGGTGCCGGGCCATGGGCCGCAGGAACCGCGTGTGCGGGCAGCCGCTGGTGGCGATGAGCAGCCCGAGAAGCGAACTGACCCCCTTCTGGGCCGAGGTGTCCTGGGAGATGAACCGTTCCCGTGTCGTGACATCCAGGCGGATGTTGTCGTAGGACATGATCTGGTGGAATTTGTCGATCACTTCCACCAGGCGCAGGGCCAGCGGGCAGTTGGGGTGCTCTTTCTCGTTCAGCGGGCAGTGCGGACACTGGTGAAAACCGAGCCTGGCCCAGGGGGGGGATTTTTCAGGCTCCGGCCCCAGCAGCTCCATGTCCTCCGGACGGAACGAGAGGTCGAATACCTCCAGCACCCCTTCGCCGAGGTTAAAGCGGTAGCGCACGTCGATGGTTTCCATCGATCTCCCTCCACTGTATGGTCCTGGTCCGTTTCGAGCATTGAATCACGGTCCGGCGCCCCGGTCAACCGGGTCCGAGCCCGCGGCAAACGGGAAAATAATCGGGATTTGACCTTGTTTGGCCAAATGCACTGGCCTTGACGTTCCCATGGTGGTAATATCTGCGAATATTTTTGGAGAGACCGGCGACCGGCAACCGGTCGGGCGCCTGTTGTGGACCCGAGCAGACCTGTTCATCTACACCAAGGAGAATGGCGATGGTCAACAAGATCGGACTCGTGGGCGGCGGCCAGATCGGCGGCGTCCTGGTATCGGAAATCGTCTCGCGCGGTCTCGCGCGCAACGTTGGCCTGGTGGATCCCAAGCCCCCCAACCTGGCAAAGGGCAAGTGCCTCGATATCGCCGAGGGGACCCCGACCATCGGCCGCGACGTCAACTTCCAGGCGAGCCAGACTTTCGAGGTTCTGGAAGGGTCCGATTTCGTGATCAACACCGCGGGCGTGCCGCGCACCGTGCGGCCCGACGGCACCTTCCCCAGCCGCGAAGAGCTGCTGGCGATCAACCTCGGCATCACCGATAAGGTGGCCGACGGAATCAAGAAATACTGCCCCAACGCCATGATCATCTCGGTGGCCAATCCCCTGGACGCCATCGTCTACCGTCTCTACAAGAAGCTGAAGTGCCCCAAGAACAAGATCATGGGTATGGCCGGCGTGCTCGATTCGGGCCGCTACAAGTACTTCGTGGCCGACGCGGCCGGCGTTTCCGTGGAAAACGTCGAAGCGGTGGTGCTCGGTGGCCATGGTGACACCATGGTGCCCATCCGCAGCGCCTGCCGGATCTATGGCCTGCCGGTCGAGCAATTCGTCACGGCCAAGAAGCTGGAGAAGATCGAAGCCCGCACCCGCAAGGCTGGTGGTGAGGTTGTCGGTCTGCTCGGCTCCGGTTCGGCATTCGTCAGCCCGGCCTGGTCGGCACTGGAGATGGTCGAGGCGATCATGTACGACAAGAAGAAGATCGTCCCGGTCTGTGCCCTGCTCGAGGGCGAGTACAGCGTCAAGGGGCTCTTCGTCGGCGTTCCCGCCATCCTGGGCAAGGACGGTGTGGAGAAGGTGATCAAGATCAAGCTGACCCCCGAGGAACGGAAAGCCCTGCGGCACTCGGTGAACGCGGTCAAGAAGACCTGTGCCGAAGTCGACGCGATGGCGGAAAAGTAACAGCGGACATTTCATTCCGGCTGTCGGAAATCAGCCCCCCGCCCTGTGGCGGGGGGTTTTTTCATGGGCGGGCCGGACTGCCGTTGACAGGCCCGGAAGGTGTTGTTACATTTTCAGTCAGGACGTGAATCTGCCGAAAAGAGACGTACGATCTGTGATGGCCGCCCCGGTTGCCGGACGTCTGCCCGGCGGGTGTGGGGAGGGTGCCGCCGGTCGGACGTCTCTCAGGAGGGGCCATGATCAAAGAGCAGTCATGCCACGGGCGGGAAACGGACAACGACCAGTTGATGACCGGGGATCGCACCCCGTACGAACCGCCGGTGGTCACCACGTACAGCAGTGAGGAGATCGCGGAACAGGCCGGTCCAGCCCGGGCCTGCAGCCCTTCGCCCTGCGGCATTTTCTGAGGTCCCGCACCCCGAGAGTGACGGGACCGGTATTCCGAGCAGGTAGCGATCGCTCGTGGACGAAAACTCCCCAGTCCAACGGCCGTCCTGGTTCTTCTACCCCGGGACCTCCCCGTCCGGTCGCGGCAATGACCGTCAGGTGATGCTGCACCGGCAGGACCCGCGATGGATGGTGGTCAATCGGACGGCCCGCGAGATTGCCGACGAACTCGCGGGCGGGGCGGATTGTGCCGCGGTGGCTGCGGCCCTTGCCGATCGCTATGGCCTCGGCATCGCCGAAGCGCGTCGTGACGTGGATCGGGTTGTGGGGGAGCTGAAGGCGCGGGGGTTTCTCGATAACGGCATCGATGAACGTCGCCATCGGCAGCCGGCGGCCGATTCCCTGTTCCTGCACATCACCGACCGCTGCAACTTCAACTGCGTGCACTGCTATCGGGCCTGCGGGCACAAGGCCGCGGACATGCCCTTCGAAGCCGTCTGCCGGCTGCTCGAAGAGGCGGGGGCTGCCGGGTGCCGTGGCGTGACACTGAGCGGCGGTGAACCGCTGCTGCATCCCCGGGCCCGGGACATCGTCCGCCGGGCCGCCTCACTGATGCGGGTGCGATTGCTGACCAACGGCTCCCTGCTCGATGCCTGCTGGGCATCATTTCTTGCCGATTGCGGGGCGCTGGTCCAGGTCAGCGTGGACGGGGCCGACGAGGCGACCCACGATGCCATCAGGGCCCCCGGCAGTCACGCTGCGGCCCTGCGGGCGGTGGGGCTGATGCAGGAGGCGGGGATGGGGGAGCGGATCAACTTTTCCACCACGATCATGGAGCGGAATCTTGCCCAGCTCGAAGCGATCATCCACCTTGCCGAACAGCGTGGGGTCCCGCTGGTCCGTTTCCTGCCCCTGTCCCGTCGCGGGCGCGCGGAGCGCAATTGGGAGAGCGTGGGCAATGGCGTCGCGGTTGCCGACCACGAGGCTTTCTACCGCAAGGCCACCGAGGCCCAGAGGAGCGGCCGTTGCACGATAGATGTCAGCTGCGGGCTGAGCGGCTTTCTTCTCGAAGTGCCGGAATCGGTGGCCCCTGACGGTATCTGGTGTTCGGTGGGGCGGACGCTGGTGGCCGACGTGGACGGTTCGGCATACCCCTGTGTGCTCCTCATGCGCGACGACTTCTGCTCGGGCAATCTGTTCGAGGATGGCCTGCAGGCCTGTCTCGAGCACCCCGGACTGGCCCGTGCCTGTGCGGCGCTCACCGAGCGTCGGGAGCGCATCGACGACTGCGCCGCCTGCCACTGGCGAAACCTCTGTCAGGCCGGCTGCATGGGCCAGGCCCTGGACCACCGGGGCACGATCTGGGGCCGGGACGATTTCTGCCGGTATCGTCGTGAGGCCTATCAAGAATCGTTCGACCGAATTCTCCAACGGGAGGAAGCGCGCTGATGCCTGGTTGCAGCGAGTACCGGGCCCGCTACCGTATTCTCGACACCGATCTCAGCCTGTCCAGCGATGCGGAACAGCTTCTCGAACTCTTCGACCGGGATTACGGGGCCTTCAGGACCGCTGAGGCCGATCGTCCCGCCGACCTGCGCATTCAGGCCCGGTTCAGCGGTTCGGATGGGCCCGGTATCCGCTTTCAGCGGGCCACCGGCGGCTGTGACGGGTCGGCCCGGGAAGGTGCGGAACCGCTGGACGGACACCCCACGCCGGTGCACCGCGCCTGGCAGTGGGCCACCCAGGCCCTCTTCGACAGCCTGGGGGATTACCTGTTGCTGCACGCCGCAGTGCTGGTGCGCGACGGCCGTGCCCTGGTGCTCTCCGGGCCTCCGGGGACGGGCAAGACGACCATGGCCCTCGCCCTGGCCCGAAAGGGGTTTACCCTCTACTCCGATGAGGTCTGCCCGATCCGCCGGCTGACCGGGAGGGTGCACGCTTTCCCCCGCAGCCTCTGGGTCGTGTCGGGAAGGCCGGCGTTGGCGGGCAGCCGCAGCGCCGGCCGGGGGAGGGCAAAGGAGCCCGTGGCCCCCGAAGCGGTGAATGGCCCGGTGGGATCCTCGGACACCGCCACCCTCGGGGTGCTGGTGGTCCTCGATCCGGGGCCCGGAGCAGGTGAAGCGAAGCGGCTGGTCATCGGGGCCCGGGACCCCGGATGGAAGCCGTTGATCGAAGCGATCCGCGGACTTCATGCCGGTGTCTCGGTGCACCGGCCCCGGCCCGGGGTGGCCGAATTCCACGTCGACTATCCGCCGGGGGAAGGTCTCTCCACCAGGATCGCCTCCCTGCTTCATCGCCACCGGAACGACCTGCTCAACGCGTTTACGCAGGAGGCGGCAAGACCGGATTTTCGCCGGGTGCCCGCCCTGGACCCGATTCCCGCGCACCTGGCGGCTTTCGGCCTGCTGCCCGGGCTGAAACAGCGGGTCGAAGATGCCGACCGCGGTGCGGCCGGCAGGATGACGGAATTGATCGGGTACCTGGGCCCCGCGGCCTGTTATCGGCTCATGGTGGGTCGGCTGGAGGAGCAGGTGGCATTGCTCGACCAGTTGATGCCACATCGTGATTCGCCGGAGAAAGAGAAGGCATGACATGAAAAACCTGATCCTGGCTGCCCTTCTATTGCTGCTCCCCGTAGCGGCTCAGACGTCGGAACCGCCGGTCAACGTGCCGCAGGGGATTACCGTTCTCGAGCAGGATCGGTGGGGGGCGGTTCTCGAGCTGAGGGTGCCGGCCTGGGAACTGGTTGAGGCGGTGGGGCCGGACGGCCCCTGCCGGCGGGTGCGCCTGGAGGGATGGGCCAGAACCGCACGCACCGGCTGGCCCGAGCTGCCGCTGATCGGCTGCGCCATCCCGCTGGCCGCAACCGACGGCCTGCAGGTCGAGGTGCTGCACGCGTCGTCTGTTCGACTGGCGGCGGAACGTCTCTACCCCGTGCCCCCTTTGCGCGAAAGCGATGAGGCGGTATGGCGGGCCGCCCCGGTTTCAGGGTGCTATCCGTCCGACCTGGTTCGTGTCGATCAATCGGCTGTTCGCCGCGGATCGAAGTCGGTGCGGCTGGTCTTCCAGCCGTTCCAGTGGGACGCCGCGGCGGGGCAGCTGGTCTGCGCCGAGGTGCTGCGGGTCAGGCTTTCCTTTTTCGAGGACCGGCCGGTCACGCCGTCAATGCCGCTGGATGGTGGGCCGACGATGATGGAAGGCACGCCGGGAATCCATCTCCAGGGAGCCCTGCGCATCGAAGTCGAGGAGGACGGCCTCTACGCCATGGATTTCCGCCAGGCGATGCTCGATGCCGGGCTGGACGAGGGCGAGGTGGATGTCATCGACCCGGCGACATTGAAGCTGTTCAACCAGGGGCACGAAATCCCCATGGCCGTTGCCCAGGATGGTCACGAGGCCCCGTGGCCCGGCGGGACGATGTTTTTTTACGGCGAGGGGATTGACAGCCAGTTCACCGCGACCAATGTCTACTGGCTCTACTGGGGCGGTGGGACCGCCGGTGCCCGGATGACGGTTTCCAGCGGTGCTCCGGTGCCCGGTGCGCCGCTGGCCACCGTCTCTACCGAGACCCTGCGCTTCGAGGAGAATCATCGGCTGTGGGAGACCACGCCCGGCGCTCCGGCCAATGATTACTGGTTCTGGGACCTGATGACGGCGCCGGCGACCCGGGACTGCCAGCTCTATGTCCCGCGGCCGGCTCCCGGCACCTGGGAGGGCACCCTCCGGGTCTGCTACCAGGGCCGGTCCACGGCCTCGCCCCATCCCAACCATCACACCCAGGTCCTGCTCAATGCGGTGGACCTGGATGACCAGTTCTGGGATGGCGATCAGATCTTCACCCAGGAAACAGGCTTTTCTTCATCACTGCTCAATCACGGCTGGAATACCGTTTCGGTGGATTGCCCCGGCGATACCGGCGCCACGGTGGACAGCGCGTACCTCAACTGGATCGAGGTGGAGTATCGCCGGCGCCTCGTGGCCGATGACGACTCCCTGCTCATCTCGGCCGGCAACGGGCCCGAGAACATCATCGTTCAGGGCTTCACCGGCCCGTTGGTGGCGGTCCTCGATATCACTGACCCGCTGGCCGTCCGCCGGTTGACCGGTGTGCAGGTCAGCGGTGCCGGGTCGGCGTTTTCGGCGATTTTCGGCAACAAGGCCGCCGGGGGTGCAACCTATCTCGCCCTCACGCCGGACAGCTTTCGCTCGCCGGTGGGGGTGGCTTCCTGGAGTTCTCCCGGATTGCGGTCCGGGGGGACGGGGGCGGACTGGATCATCATCACGCCCCGGGAATTTCTCGCGGCGGTTCAGCCGCTGGTGAACCACCGGATGAATGAAGGGTTTCGGGCCATGGCCGTGGCGGTGGAGGATGTCTACAACGAATTCAGCCACGGACTTGCCGACCCGGCGGCGCTGAAAGCGTTTCTCGGCTGGGCCTACGGCCACTGGCCGGCGCCGGCACCGCTCTATGTCCTGCTGCTCGGCGATGCCAACACCGACTACCTCGACCATTTCGGGACCGGCAAGCTCGGCCTCGTCCCGGTGCACCTCTCGCTCACCGAGCTGGGCCTCACCCCGGATGACAACTGGTATGTCGCCGTGGAAGGGGACGACGTCCTGCCCGAGATGTGCATCGGCCGATTGCCGGCATCGGATGCCGCCATGGCCGAACGAGTGGTGACCCGGCTGCTGGCCTCTGAGCAATCGACGGCCCCGGCCCCGGCGCATGCCATGTTCGTCGCCGACGACGAAGCGGCGTTCGAGCAGCTCAACGAAACCCTGGCCGCCATGCTGCCCAAGGGGCTGCCGCCGGACCGTGTCTACCTCTCGGAATACGGTGACCCGGACGATGTGACCGAGGACATCGTGCGCGGCATCGGCCGCGGGGAGATGATCGTGCACTACAACGGTCACGGGTCGGTGACCGCCTGGGCCGGAGAGGATATCTTCAACAATGACGATGCGGCCGGCCTGGGCAATGACGATCTGCCGTTCGTGCTCACCATGACCTGTCTCAACGGCTACTTTGCCCAGCCGTTCACGTACTGCCTTGGTGAAGTGTTCGCCACGGCGGAAAACGGCGGCGGGCTGGCCAGCCTGTCTCCCAGCGGTCTGAGCTATACCTGGGAACAGGGGTTGCTGGCCCCGGCAATCTTCGACCTGATTTTCACCGAGGGGGAGGACCGCCTCGGTGTCATCGTCACCGAGGCCAAGTCGGAGGCCCACGCCCTCGGGGCCACCGATGAGATGGTCAGCATGTTCACCCTGCTGGGCGATCCGGCCTCCCGGCTCAAATCGTGGGAGTGAGCCGTTGACGGAAGACCCTCACCTTCCGCAACTGGACCGGGCCGTGGTGGCCGCCGTTTTCGAACTCTGGCGTGAAGGCCGGCGGCCCTTCTCCCTGCGTCTTGAAGGGCGGAGCATGCTTCCGCTGGCCGTCCCCGGGGACCGGGTTGAGATCCGTCCCACTGGCGCGGAGGCGCTCCGCGTGGGTGACCTGGTCGCCCTGCAGCTGGGCGAGCGGCTCGTGGTGCATCGTCTGCTGCGCTTCCGGCCCGGCCCGGATGGTGCCCGGCTCCTCTGCCAGAAGGGTGACAATTCTCCGGCCTGGAGCTGGGTTGACACGGCGCTCGCCATCGGCCGCGTGGCCGTGATCACCGGATCTCGCGGCACACTGGACCTGCAGCGTTTCCCCTGGGCCTGGATCAACCCGCTGGCCGGCCGGCTGGGCCGCGCCGGCCTGGGTTCCCACCGGCTGGCCCGGCTGCTCACCGTCCCCCTGGTCCGTCTCGGCCTCCGCCTCTCGAAATGACCTGAACGCAACAAAAGGTGCCTGACCCCATTTTGTTGCACGTTTATCCCATGACGTACAGAAAACCGGCCGCGGCGCGTGGGCGCCGCGGCCGGTCGGGATCAGCAGTGTTGGCAGTTACGCGTCGGTGTCCCCGCCACCCTCTTCCGCGGCAGCGTAGCTCAGTTTGGCCAGCTGTTCGTACTTGCGGAACTTGGCGGAAACGGTGTCCTGGGCGTGCTCCATCAGCATCTTCGCCCGCTCCGGGTCGATCTTCTGCAGCATGCGGTAGCGGGTTTCGTTCATTGCGTAGGACTC
>Ga0180429_10002356_pt1 | contig 15637 bp, 14 predicted proteins | sample SS_ome_FD_132428 | JGI IMG/M metagenome (GOLD analysis project Ga0180429, IMG submission 132428) | Hypersaline lake sediment archaeal communities from the Salton Sea, California, USA - SS_1_S_1 metaG | ecosystem: Environmental > Aquatic > Non-marine Saline and Alkaline > Hypersaline > Sediment ...
CTGGACATCGACCATTTCAAGAGCGTCAACGACCGTTTCGGACACCAATCCGGCGATGCGGTGCTGACGCAGTTCGCGGAGCGCGTCAAGGCGAGCACGCGCAAAACCGACGTGACGGCCCGCTACGGCGGCGAGGAGTTCGCCGTGATTCTACCCCAATGCGGCAGCGCCGACGCGCATGGCGTGGCCGAGAAGCTTCGTCTGAGCGTCGAAGCTCGTCCCTTTGACATTGCCGGGGGACGGACCCTTTCCGTAACCGTCAGCATCGGCGTCGCTTCCCTGGACATGCTGGCAGAGCAGGGGGAGGACGCCGCCGAGAGGGTGGTCAAGCTGGCGGACGAGGCCCTCTACGCCGCCAAAAACGGCGGACGGAACCGGACCGTGGTGGCGGGTCCTCCGTCGGGGTTTTCGCTCGAGGGGGAGTGACGACGGGAGAACGACCCGCGAAACGGGGCCGAGGGAGATTGTCGGGGCTCCGGGGCGGCGGATTTGGAGTGATCGACGGGAGGTATCTCTATGGGAGCGACGCACGTTACGGTTACGGTGCGCAATCCCGCCCGACGGGAACAAACGTGGGAAGGCTTGTTTCTCGTGGATACGGGGGCGGTGGATTGCCTCGTGCCCGCGAAGCATCTGCGGGCCACCGGGATCGAGCCCCGTGCCAAGCGCATCTACGAGCTTGCCGACGGGACCGAAGTCAAGCGGGACATCGCCGCGGGGGAGATCGAATTCATGGGGGACTTGGTGGGCGCGACGATCATCTTCGGCGACGACGATGCCGAGCCGATTCTCGGAGTGACCGCGGTGGAGTCCGTGGGGATCGAGATCGATCCGCGCAGTCAACGGCTCAAGCGCCTTCCCGCCGCACGCTTGAAATCCCTCGGCAAGCAGAGAGATCGGCGGCGAAGCCTTTAGACGGCTCCCGTTCCAGGGCTCCCCTTTCCCCAGTGGCCTACAGAAACACTTGGCTGGGAGGCTCCTCGTCGAAATGCTTGGCCCGTGCCCGGATGCGCCCCTCCATGGGGGAAAGATCCACTTCGATGGCCTTTTCCGGACACTCCCGGGCGCAGTTGTAGCACTGGATGCAGCTTTCCCGGAATTCCGGATAGGGGGAGAGATCCACGGAATCCGTGGGACAGACTTCCGAGCAGATGCCGCACTGGGTACACAGGTCTTCGTTCACCGTGCGCACCGGCATGATGGGCCGCACCGTTTCGATGGTGTGCTTGGCCATTTCCGCTCTGACATCCTCTGGATAATAGGCCAATTTCTCCAGGGGGAGGGGGGCCGAAGAGGCTTTCCACTTCTCGACGATCCTGCGAACGAAGTCGACGACTATGGCGTCGTCGCTTTCGTCGGGATGTCCTGCCCCGAGAGGATCGTCGGACTGCCACATCATGGAGTGAAGGGACAGGACCTTGGCGGCTCCCGTCACCTGGAATCCCTTGTTCTCGAGGGCTTCGGCCATTTCCAGAAGGGCCGTGCCGCTGCAAGCCCCTCCCCAGGTGACGAAGGGAACAGCGAGGGATCCCGTGCTTTTAGGCAGTCCCGAGAGGAAGTCCATCACCGGCGGCGCCGGGTGGGAAACGTAAACCGGGGAGCCGACGAAGAGACAATGGTTGTCGTCGATGCGGGACTCGACGGATGCCGCCCCCTCGGCTTCGGGCCGTCTCGCCAGATTCACGGAGAGGACTTCGATTCCTTCGTCCTCCAGGGTTTTCCCAACGATCTCGGCCACGCGCTTGGTTCCTCCCGAAGGGGAGCAATAGACCACCGACGCTTTCCGCAGTTGTCGTTCCATGTTCTTTCCTTTCGAGCTTGTCGCGGGTGTCGTTCGAGCCTTTCCCGAGAAACGGCGGCGGGGTATCGTCACTCCACGGGCTTCAATTTCTCGTCGAGATTTTTCATGGCTTCCAGGAGAGGGGGCTCGTAGAGCAGATAGCTTTGCACGGGGTAGCGGGTTCCGGACTGGTGAGTCTTCTCCAGGCCTTGGGCAAGAGCTTCCAGTTGGCTCGCCGGAAGGGTGAAGCACATTTCGCCCTCGTCCGTCCCGGCCAGGACCCGCTCGCCCCGTCCCGGATGGACGAAGGACGCCTTGCCCGTCCAATGGGGCTTGACGGCCGACAGGCAGGAAAGACCGAAGGCCGTCGTGGAGTGGATCAGCTCGCCGGTGGCGGCGATGTAGCCCGCCGCCAGCCGGGCCATCTGGGCCGGGCTTCCGTAAACGAGGATCACGTCGGGGTCCATGGGAGCGTCCTCCAGGGGAAACATGGCCACGCCCCTGATGTCGCCCGCCGGGAGCGGGCCGATGGCTTCCACGGCCTTGTCGGCCACGGCGGGGTCTTCGAAGAACCCCATTTGCATGAAATACGTCGCGAGCACGCCCGCGTCCTCCATCTTCTTGAAGCCGAAGGCGGCGAGACAGGGGGAGCAGTTGACGTCTTCGGCCAGGACCATGACGTTGCGCCGCCAACGCCTGGCCAGGGTCGTCCACTGGCAGAGGGAAATCCGGATGCCGTACCTGGACGGCCGGATGAATCCTTTCTCCGGCACCCGCTCCTTGAGCAGCTTCACCCCTAGAACGTGGGACTGGGGGCGAACCCTTTCCGATATGCTTTCGGCGATCGCTCGATAATCCATGTCTTGTTCCTCGAAAATGCACTGAATCCCCTCGATAAGGGATTCAAAACAATGATGAAGGGCACTTGTTCCACAAAGCTCTTTACGCTTGACGAGGCTACAAGATTCTCGAATGTTGCGCAAGGGTATTTCCAGGCTTGAAATCCGGTCGATTTTCCGAGCCTTGCGTTTGGTTGCAACCTTACGGGATCCCCGGGATTCGTCGAATGTGATGCCGTCTTCCAATCCCGGAGAGGAACAGATCCCGGCTTTCCGCTCATCCGTGGAAGAGCACTTGAGAGTGGCTTCGAGCTTGGGCCGGCTTCGAGGGACTCTAAAAAGGCGCCACCCGATCTTCGGGGAATTCGACGCTCACCACTGGCACTGCATGTTCAATTTTCATCTTCTCATACACCACAGACAGGCCGAATATGCGGTGGGAGAAGCTTGTGGACGGTAGGTGGCGTCACGATGCACGGTGCTTTCCTCGTTCTCGGAGGCTTCCACTCTCGCCCCCGCTATCGGGCATCTTGTCGCCAATCCTCCCCCTTCGAAAAGGGAGAGGGCTTAAAGACGAAAAAGCGAGAGTCGTTTCCGGGGGAAAGGTGTTTTTGAAGGGTTTTGGAATCTCGGAGCTTTCCTCAGCGCGGCCCGGCGGGAAGAGCGGCTTCTTCGCCCAGCATGCTGAAGGGGGATTTGCCGTCGGGGAGCCCCGTCTTGTAGTCGAAGATGTCTTCCACGAGGGCGTTCACCCGCTTGTAAAGTGCCCTGAGAGGGATTTTCGCCGGACAGACTTCTTCGCACAGACCGCAGTCGATGCAGCGCCCGGCCATGTGGACGGCTCGAACCAAGTGGAAGGAGCTGTCGGGAGGAAGAGCGCCCGCGGGGATGAGGGCTTGGTGCTCCAAGCTGCACTCGGTGCAGAAGCACACGGGGCACACGTCCCGGCAGCCGAAGCACTTGATGCAGCGGTTGAAGTGGGAGAGCCACCAGTCCAGGCGCTCCTGGCCGGGCTTTTCCCGGATCTCCTCCACCCGCCGGCTTCGGGGCGTGCCTTCCGCGGGCTCGCCGAATTCCAGATGGTCCGGGGAAGGCTTCCAGCACTCGCAATATCGAGCCAGCTCTTCCGTGCAGGCTTGGCCGAGCACGACCACCTGTCGGGGCTGGAGCTGATTCCATTTGAAAAGCTCGTAAACGGCCCGCTCCTCGCACCCTCGCGCGACGACCCCGTAGGTATTCCCGGGGTGTTGGCGAGCTTCCATCAACAGCAGCTTGGCCATGGGATAGCGGGCTTTGAAGGGCTTCCAGGGCTCCAGCTCTTCCATGTTTTCCCGCGTGAAAAGCCAGGGGAACGGGGAGCCGTTGACGGTTTTGTAGGCGAAAACGCCATGGACCCGGCCTTCTTCGAGAAGCTTCTTGACTTTGACGTTCATGATCGCATCCTGTTTTGGCCGTTGACGATCGCTTGAAGCTTTTGGCATCGCGATCGTCGTTGAATATTGCAACCGCGGAAGCGGACAGGGGAGCAAGCCGACAGGGTCCCGACCGGCGGCGAGGAGCATCGACGACCGGCTTTCCCCTCAGCCTACCGCCTACCGCCCGCTGCCTCGCCTTTCAAGCCCCCGCAGCCATCATCGCGGGGGGGACGGCCTGCCAGCGGGGAGCCGGACCCAAGGCTCGGACCTGTTCGGTGAAGTCCCGGATCACCTCGGCGAACTTGACCCCCTCCGCCGACGAGATCCATTCCAGACGCAGCCTCTCGCGCTGGTAGCCGGAAAACTCCACGAGCCCTTCCACGAAGCTCACTCGCTTGAGGGTCATGTAGTTTCCCTTGATGTAGTGGCAGTCGCCGATGTGGCAGCCGGCGACCAGAACGCCGTCCGCCCCTCGGTGGAAAGCCCGGATGATGTGATGGGGGGAGACCGTCCCCGAGCACATGACGCGGATCACCCGGATGTTGGGGGGGTATTGCAGACGGCTCACTCCCGCCAAGTCGGCCCCGGCGTAGCTGCACCAGTTGCACAGGAAGGCGAGAATTTTGGGCTCGAAGGAATGTTCCATGGTTCGACTCTCCTCGTCCGAAACAGGCAAGCCCGTCCGGGACCCGGGTCTTGGCTGCACTCCGCCCGGAATGACGGGGTCGTTGGAAGCCTGTAAAACCAAGTTGACGGCCCCCTAAGCCGAAAGGGCTTCGTCGATCTGGGTGTACAGCTGCAAGTGGGTGAACCCCAGAAGGGATATGGCTTCCGAAGGGCACGTGGCGGCGCACGTTCCGCAGCCCTTGCACAGGGCCTGGTTCACCTCGCAGCGAGCCTCCCCCTCCAGGTAATCGATGGCGGTGAAGGGGCAGCACTGCACGCAGGCTTGGCAGCCGCAGCACAGGTCCTTGTCGATGACGGCCACGACGCCCCCCGCCATGATGGTGTCCTTGGACAGAACCGTGGCGGCGCGGGAAGCGGCCGCTTTGGCCTGGGCGATGCATTCCTCCACGGGCTTGGGATAGTGGGCCAGGCCGGCCACGAAGACGCCGTCGGTGGCGAAATCCACGGGCCGAAGCTTCATGTGCGCTTCCAGGAAGAACCCTTCGGCGTTGACGGGCACCTTGAACTGCTTGGCCAGCTCCTCCGTGTCGTGGGAGACCACGGCGCTCGCCAGCGTCAGAATGTCGGGCTCGATGGCCACGGGATGCCGCAGAACGGGGTCTTGCACGGTGACGCGAAGCTTGCCGCCCTCCCGGACTTCCACCTCCGGCTTGTTCTCCAGAGAGAACTGGATGAACACCACGCCCTTGGCCCGCGCTTCCCGATACAGGTTCTCCCTGGAACCGAAGGTCCGGATGTCCCGATACAGGACGAAAACGTCCATGTCCGGATTCATCTCCTTGAGGCGCAGGGCGTTTTCGATGGAATGGCTGCAGCACACGCGACTGCAGTAGGGGCGCTCCGGCTCGCGGGATCCCACGCACTGGATGAAGGCGGCGGAGCGCGCTCCCGTCACTCGCTCGTCCTTTTCGGCGATGGCGCGATCCAGCTCCAGATTGACGAAAACGCGGTCGCTTCGACCCCGGCCGTATTCCTTCGGCTCCAAGGACTTGGCCCCCACCGCGATGATGGCCACTCCGTGGTCCACCTCGCGCGCGTCCCCCGACGTGCGGACGGCGGTCTTGAAATTGCCCACGAACCCTTGCACTTCCTGGATCTCGGAGTCGAGAAGCACCTCGATGTCGGGGTGGTCCTCCACCTTCCGGACCAGCTCCTCCAGATAGGGGGCCACGGGCCGGCCGTCCCACGCGGCATGGAGCTCCCGGCCGTGTCCTCCGAGGGCGGGCCCCCTTTCCACGACGGTCGCTGGATAGCCCCTGGCCGCAAGGGAGAGGGCCGCCTCCATCCCCGCGATGCCTCCCCCCACGATCAGGGCGCTTTTGGTGACGTTGAGCCGGCATTCTTCAAGGGGCTGCTGCAAGGCGACTTTGGCCACGGCCATGCGCACCAAGTCCTTGGCCTTTTCCGTGGCCGCTTCGGCGTCGGACCGATGGACCCAGGAGTCCTGATTGCGGATGTTGGCCATTTCGAACAGATACTTGTTGAGGCCGGCTTCCCGGATGGTTTGCTGAAAGAGCCCTTCGTGGGTTCGCGGCGAGCAGGCGGCCACGACGATGCGGTTCAGGCGATGCTCTTCGATCACCTCTTTCATCTTGTCCTGAGTGTCCTGGGAGCACGTGAACAGGTTTTCCTCCACGTAGGCCACGCCGGGAAGGGAGCGGGCGTAGGCGGCCACTTGGGGGACCTTGACCACGCCCCCGATGTTCGTTCCGCAGTTGCAAACGAACACCCCGATGCGGGGCTCTTCCGAAGAGACGCTCCTCTCCGTCGGCTCCGTCACTTCCTTCACCCGCGTGCCTCGAGCGGGAGCCAGAAGCTCGGCGCATCGGGACGCGGCGGCGGACGCTTCCATGACGGAAACGGGAATGTCCTTGGGGGCCTGGAACGTGCCGCAAACGAACACGCCGGGCCGCGAGGTCTCCACGGGACGGAAGGGCGACGTGCTCGCGAACCGGTCCGGCGTCAGCTCGATGCCGAGGCGTTGGGCCAGCTCCAAGGTTTCGGGCGAGGTCTGGAGCCCGATGGAAAGCACCACCAGATCGAACTCTTCGGCGAGGGCCCGACCGTCCGCCGTGGCGAAGTGGACCACGAGGTTGCCGGTTTCGGGAATCGGCTCCACTTTGTGGGGACGCGAGCGAATGAACCGCACCCCTTTCTCGTCCTTGGCACGGTTGTAGTACTTCTCGAACTCCTTGCCGGGAGTGCGCATGTCCATGAAGAAAATGGCGGCGTCCAGATCGTCGCCCGCGTGCTCCTTGGAGATCGCCGCTTCCTTGATGGCGTACATGCAGCACACGGAAGAGCAATATCCGTTGCCGCAGTGATGGGGATCCCGGGACCCCACGCATTGAATCCAGGCGATCTTGCGGGGCTCCTTGTGGTCCGAAGGCCGTACCAGATGGCCCTGGAAGGGTCCCGAAGACGACAGAATCCGCTCGAATTCCATGGAAGTGACGACGTTGGGGGAATCCCCGTAACCGTAAACGTCGTAGGCCGCCGGGTTGTAGTGCTCGGATCCCGGGGCCAGCACGATGGAGCCCACCTCCAGGGTGAATTCGCGATCCCGCTCGTCGAAATTCACCGCGTTGGTGGGGCAGAACTTCTCGCAGGCCCGGCATTTGCCCTTTTCAAAGTAGATGCAGTGGTCCTTGTCGATGACGTACTTGAGAGGGACCGCCTGAGGAAACTTGACGTAAACGGCTTTGCGCTTGGCCAAGCCGGAATTGTATTCGTCGGAGACCTTCCGGGGGCATTTCTCGGCGCAGGTCCCGCAGGCGATGCATTTGTCCATATCGATGTAGCGGGCTCGTTGGAAGACCTTCACGTCGAAGCGACCCGCTTGGCCTTCCACGTCCACGATGTCCGCCATGGTGAGAATCTCGATGTTCAGGTGCCGGCCGACCTCGACCAGTTTGGGCGAGAGAATTCACATGGCGCAGTCGTCGGTGGGAAACGTCTTGTCCAGGGCCGACATGGCCCCGCCGATGGCCGAGGTTTTCTCCACCAAATGGACGAAATAGCCGGAATCGGCCAGATCCAGCGCAGCCTGCACGCCGGCGATGCCTCCGCCTACCACCATCACGGACCCGATCGCATCCGCCGGGGAAACCTTCGTCTTGTCCATCATCATCGTCTCTCCTTGCGCAACTTTCCGAAGAGGCCCGTTCTCGTCAGCGGCGAGGACAGGCCGGCCATCCCTCGAGGATGGCTGCCGGACGGCGACTTTCTCCAATGAAATCGCCGATTCCTCAATCTCGAACGCCCATATTCCTACTCTCAAAAGCACCAAACGGCAACCAAAAAAAACACCAAACCGTTACAAGCCGACATGCGGTAAGTGTCCGAGCGCGCCATGGGCCGCAAATCTTCCCTCGCGCAAGGCAAGGATTTCAGGAGGATGCGCGCGGCGTCGATTCCTTCCGCTCCGCTCCGGCGTCTTCGTGGTCGAAGACGTAGCCCACCGAGCGCACGCTCCTGAAATAGACGGGTCTTTTGGGATTGTCCTCGAAATACTTGCGAAACCGCACGATGAAATTGTCCACGGTCCTCGTGGTCGTGGCCTTGGTGTAACCCCACCCGATGGCCAGCAGCTCGGCTCGCGAAAGGAGCTTGCCGCGGTTGGCCACGAACAGCTTCAGAAGCTTCGCTTCCTGCTCCGTCAGGCTGATCTTGCCTGCCTTGCCATGGGCCGTGAACGTGTCGAAATCGATGCGGTTGCCGCCGAAAGCGTAGAAGCCCGGGGACGAAGGCCCGGAATCCCGAGAGACGAAGGCGGAAGCGGCGCGAAAGAGAAGCCTCTCCACCCGCAGGAGGAATTCTTCCAGGTGGAAAGGCTTGGCCATGTAGTCGTCTCCTCCCCGGGACAAGCCCGCCACCTTGTCGTCGGCGGAGCCCTTGGCGGACAGGATCAGAACGGGGACCTTTTCGTCCTCCAACCGGATGTTGCTTAGAACGGACAGCCCGTCGACGCCCGGGAGCATGATGTCCAGAACGACGAGGTCCGGACGGTGCTCCTTCCATTTTCTCAGGGCCGAAGCCCCGTCCTGGGCAACCATCACCCGGTGGCCCTGAAGGGAAAGATTCAACTTCAGTCCTTCGGCGATGTGCTCCTCGTCCTCGACGAGCAGGATCAGCTTGTCCCCGGACCTTTCTTCGCTCATCATCGACTTTTCCTTCGGGAGCCCTCGATCTTCCATGCCCCCTTCATCTCGCGGCCTTCCCCGCCTGCGGGAGGATCAGGGTGAATACGGAGCCTCGCCCCGCTCCTCCGCTTTCCGCCTGGACCTTTCCCCCGTGCATGCGGGCGATGCTCTGCGCCAGGTAGAGGCCGATGCCGCTGCCCCGGGCCGATCGGTCCTCGGCACGCCCCACCTGGTAGAATTTTTTGAAAATCTTCTTCATTTCGGTCTTTTCCAGCCCGATGCCGTTGTCCCGGAACCTTGCCCAGATGCGGCGGTTGCGCTTTTCCAGCGAAATGTCCACGCGGGGGATCGGGGATTCGTTGTATTGGACGGCGTTGACGAGCAGGTTCATCACCAGCATTTGCATGAGAGGCACGTTGATGCGGCAGGGATAGGACTGATGATCGGGATTGTGGATGTCGATGACGCATCCTTTGAAAAGGTGCTTGTTGTTTTCCAGAAATTGCTCCAAGGCGTGAACCAAATCCCACCTTTCGACGGTGCCCCCGTAGCTTTTGCTTTCGATCTTCGCCAAGTCCAGAATGCGCATGGTGTTTTCGGACAGGCGCGTCACGTCCTGAAGCATGTATCCTATGTATTTGAGCTGCTTTTCCCGGGGAAGCTCGTGACGCAGAAAGGTCTCGAGGTAAAGCTTCAAGGACGTGACGGGGGTTTTGAGCTCGTGAGTGAAATTGTTGATGAAGTTGTGCTGCATTTTGTAAAGTTGAAGCGTTTTTTGATGATAGACGAAAATGGTGAATATTCCCATGAGAATGATCCCCACCAGAACGGAAAGCACCAGGATCACCACCCAAGTCTGGGACTCCAGCACCTGATCGGGATCGAGTTGGTATTTCTTCACCATTCCCTCGATACCCGCGCTGACCTCCACGTACCAGTAGATGTAGAGAAACAGGGACGCGCCCAGGGCCACCACCGAAAAGACGAAAACCGGAATGGGGTGGAAAAGCCAGGAGGATTCTTTCATGGATCGCCTTCGCCATCAAGAGGGGGAGCGGGTTTGTAAAACTTTTGTAAAAGTCTTCGACAATCCTGTCCCTCGAGGGCCGCTTCGAGTAACGTTCGCGGAACAAGCTTCCTTTTTCAACAACAATCCTTCGAGGAGAGCGTCATGAGCGCCGTCCAACAAGTCCATCCCCTTGGAAAAAAAGCCAAGCTCCTTCTTTCGAGCGTTTTCGGGCCTTTCGCCCGGGACGACGAATACGGCAGCCGCCGCGTCAACCCCATGGAATTGTACCACAACCAAGTCACCCGGGTGCAGGGGCCCTTTTCTCTGCGCATGTTCCATCGCAGCTTCGGTCTCCTGCTTCTTCAGGCCAACGTGGAAGCCCCCTGCACGGTGCTGGACTTCCCTTCCCTGGAGCGCTTCACCCAAGAAATCGCCACTCGACGGTACGACGTCGTCGGCATAAGCGCCATCGCCCCCAACATCGGCAAGGTCCGCAAGATGTGCGAGCTGGTCCGCGAGCATCAGCCCGGGGCCGTCGTCGTCGTCGGGGGGCACATCGCCAACAAGGGGGGAATCGAGTCTCTCGTGGACGCCGACCACGTCGTCAAAGGGGACGGCGTCGCCTGGCTCCGTCGCTACCTGGGACAGGACGAAAAGGCCCCCGTGCGCCATCCCGCCGTGTATTCGGGCTTCGGCACCCGCATCATGGGCTACACGCTTCCCGAGGAGCCCGGAGAGACCGCCGCCGTGCTCGTTCCTTCGGTGGGATGCCCCGTAGGGTGCAACTTCTGCTGCACCTCGGCCCTTTTCGGCGGCAAGGGGCGGTTCGTGAGCTTCTTCGAAACCGGAGACGAGCTGTTCGAGGTCATGTGCGATCTCGAGAGGAAGCTCGGGGTGCGGTCCTTCTTCACGCTGGACGAGAATTTCCTTCTCCACCGCAAGCGGGCCCTCCGCCTCCTGGAGCTCGTGGAGGAGCACGGAAAGAGCTGGGCCCTCTACGTCTTCAGCTCCGCCCGCGTCCTGAAATCCTACACCATGGACCAGTTGACGAGGCTGGGGGTCTCGTGGGTCTGGATGGGCCTCGAGGGAGAGAACAGCCGGTACGCCAAGCTCAATGGCGTGGATACCCTGGCCCTCGTCAGGGAGCTGCAATCCCACGGCGTCCGGGTGCTGGGCTCCTCCATCGTCGGCCTGGAGGATCACGCGCCCGAGAACATGGACGAGGTCATCGACCGTGCCGTGAGCCACGGCGCCGATTTCCACCAGTTCATGCTCTACACCCCCATGCCGGGCACCCCCCTTTACGAGCGCCACGAGAGGGAGGGGACCCTCCTGCCCGAATCGAGCTTCCCTTTGGCGGACACCCACGGGCAGTATCGGTTCAACTACCGTCATCCCCGCATCCGCGACGGGATGGAAGAAGAGTTTCTGCTGGAGGCCTTCCGCCGCGACTTTCAAGTGAACGGTCCCAGCATCGCCCGGCTCGTCGCAACCACCTTGAAAGGATGGAAACGGCACGGCGCACATCCCGACGAGCGGGTGCGCCACCGCTTCGCCTGGGAAGCGAGGTCCCTTCCGTCCACCCATGCCGGGGCCGTCTGGGCCATGAAGCGGTGGTATCGCAAGGACGCCCGCCTCCATGCACGACTGGACCGTCTCCTGAGGGACCTCTACGAGGAGTTCGGCTGGAAGGCGAGAATGCTCGCCCCTCTCTACGGGAGCTTTTTGCTGGCCACCCTGACCCTGGAGGATCGAAGGCTGGCTCGGGGATGGACCTACGAGCCTCCGTGCGTTTACGAAAAGAACCCGGCGGCCGAGGCCCTGGAGCGGCCCGCCGAAAGCCGGCGCGAGGCCGCCCCGGCGGCTTCCCCGGCAAGGACCGTGCAGCCCGCCGCCCGTTGACGGGCCCGGGGCTCGGCCTCGGTCGTTGCCGCCGTTGCCGGTTGATGGCTGCGGGAGTGCGGGAGCGTCGCCGGCCCCGCCGGGAGGATGCTCTCGCAACCTCCTCCAACGAGTGCCGAGGAGCGCTTTCGTGGCGTCCAGTGCCTGTTCGAAAGCCCCGTGGCTACCCTTTTGCGAGCCGAGCGTTCGGAGGGGGCTTGGGGCGGGCCTTTAAAGGGGCTGCTTGGCTCGCAATTCCAGGCGGTCCAAATCGACGATGGCTTTGGTCTTCAAAAGAAAGCCGGTTCCGATGATTCCGTCGAGATCGAAGCCGTAATCCATCGCGCCGATCTCGATGCGGAATCCGTCCGGGCCGAAGCTCCCGACAGCCAAGCGGTCGACGACTTTGGTAAAAACAAGCTCCGATCCCCCGACTCCCGTAATCCGGCAAACGGGATCGTCGGGCCCGGGCAGGATTCCCGTGGAGGCAAGACGGTCGATGGAGAAAACCGTTCCGGCGGATCCCGTGTCAAGAACAACGTTGTTCAAGCCGATCCCTTTGTTCGAATGTATCAGTGTTGCCTTTGTATAAAGCAATCCTTGATCTATTCGAATTTTCATGGAATCTCCTTATATGCCTATTTTTTTTCTTTCAAATATGTTAGGCGTCTCCTGATCCGTATGTAGAATGTAAAATTCGCGCTCTGGAAAAATTTTATGTATCTTTCCTTAATGTCCCATTGCCGTGACGGGATCTGGGAAAACATTTAAAACCGTAATTTCTTCCAATATGCGTTTTTCAGACTCAGTGTATGCACTCAGCGCTTCTATCGGAATCCATTGATGAGGGTGAGCTTTTCTGATGTCTTTCCATTTCATTCCCTTGATCTCCTCGTTGGCTTTCGTCGTCTTGATGAAGACGAGTATTCCGGTGGCGACCTTCAAGCCGTCGCCCCGCTTTTCGGAAAGCACCATGCAAAACGGGCGCGCTGGCACGTCCCGGGGCCTTTCAACGGGGCGACAGGGAAAATTCTACTCTTTCGCCGGGGCATCGTCAAAGCGCCTTTTCGAATCTCCGCAAGATCGTCCCTTCACCAGCAAATAGTCGTCGCTCAAGGAGCCGTCGCTGAACAAGTTGAGACATTTCAGGCGGCTGCGGGAAAAGTCCCACACCGTCGCTTGCAGGCCGCCCCGGCGGTAAACGGGGCTTCCGGCGAAGTCTCCGACGAGCTCCAGGTCCCCGGGGACCTTCCAGAGGCGGACCTTCCCGTAGAGGGTCCGCAGCGCCGCGCGCCTCACGCCCCCTTTCTCGCAACGGTCGAGAATCTCCGGGACCTCCTCGGCGTTGTCTTCCGTCACCAGCACGGAAATCTTGACGGGAACGCGGGCCTTTTCCAGGATGGCCTCCAGAGGGAGCGTCCATGACCCGCCCGTCATCTTCCGGCAGGTTTCCGGACGAAAGGAGGGCAGGGAAACGGCGGCGCGGTCGTACAGGTTGAAAGTCTCCATCTTTTCCAGGGCCAGGACCCCGTTGGTGTGCAGGGAGATCCGAGCGCCGGGGACCCCTCGCCGCAGGCGGGCGAGAAGCTCCCTTTCGTAGGGGTAGAGCTGGGGGTCCGTGTTGGTGCCCGTGACGGAAATTTCGCGAATCCCCCGCCGGTGCAGCTCTTCCATGAGCTCTTCCAGGTTTTCGGGAGGAAACCGGTGGAGGTTTTCCGGCAGGCCGCGAAGCTCGGGACGACGCCCGATGCAATGGGGACAGTTCAGGTTGCACGGGCCCGTGAAAAGAATGTTGGCGAAGTCGTAGGCTTTCATGGCTGATCCTCCAGGGAAAGAAGGTGCTCCTTGACCGCGTCGGAGTAGAAAAGAGCGACGACGCCGTTGAAGCGAGCGGCGCCCTTTTCCGTGAGCCCCAGGGTCCCGTCCCGGTATTCCATGAGCCCTCGGCGGAGGACGAAGGCCGTTTCGCGGGGAAACCGCTCTTCCAGCGTCGTGCCGAATCGCTGCCGGAAGGCTTCCAGGTGGATGGCCCCGAAATAGAAGGAAACGGAGATCATCTTTCCCATGCCTTCTGCCGGAGGAAGCCGATACAGATCCTGGATGGGCGGGCGGCCTTGCTCCACGGCTCGCAGGTAACCGCCCAGACGCTTGGACGCCGCCCCCAGGTTGTAGGCCAGCAGGTGGTTGGTGAAGGTCTGGGCCCCCAGCCCGAGCCCCGCGTAGGGAGTGCTCCAGACCACCCGTTGGGTCAGGTATTCGCTGGCTCCCGAGTCCCCGGGGACGCGGCTGAAGCCCGTCTTGCCGGGGGGCGCCTGGTATCCGGCGGATAGCAGAAGGCGGCGGGCCTCTTGGTACGTCTTCGTCGTCTCGGCGAGATCCACCAGAGGGGCTTCTCCGGCGATGCGCGTTCCCTTGTAGCGCATGCGGTACAAGGTGACGTATTCCGGCCGCAGCTTCAGAGTGTAGCTCACCGTGCTCAGGAAGTCGTCCGTCTTCTGGCGGGCGAAGCCGTACATGAGATCGATGTTGAAGCGGCGGAAGCCGGCTCGGCGGATGTTTTCCGCAGCGCGAAGATTGTCGGTCGGGGGACCCGGGTCCCGGCCGTAGCGCCGAAGCAATCGCGGGTTGGCCGTCTGGAGCCCCATGCTGATGCGCTCGATGCCCATGGATCGGTACAGGGCCAGGCGTCGGGGAAAGGCCGCCGCCATGCGGGGCGTGGTCTCGATGCTGATGCCGAACCCCGATGCGGGGCGGAACCGGCGCATCACCCGGTCCACCAGCTCTCCCATGCGGCGGGGATCCACGAGGGACGGCGTGCCGCCGCCCACGTCCAGGCCCGTCAAGGGAGGAGGCGAGCCGTCCGGAAGGTCCGCGTAGAGGTCCACTTCCTTGAGCAGGGCCCGGTGGTAGGCTTCCTCCCTTTCGAGAGTGTGGCCGTCCACGACGGTGTATTCGCAAAAGGCGCAGCGCTTGCGGCAGAAGGGGATGTGGAGGTACAGCCCCATGCGGTCGGCGGTTCCCAGGGCCTCGCGCAGCAAGGGGACGTGCTCCGAGGCTTTGCGGCGATACGGAAAGACGGTTTTGCGGTGGGCGATGGGATAGGCGGTGTTGGCCAGATGGTGGTGGCGCAGTCCCGCCCGGAAGACCGCTTGGGGCGGAAAGGCGGAGGAAGTCTCCTCGGAAGCTCGGGGGAGCTTCTCGCTTCGGGCAGCGATGTCGGGGAGCGGGGCGGGAGGGGGCTCCGCTCCGATGGGGGCCTTGGGGGAGCGACGGATTTGGGCGAGCATGGCACTCTCCTTTTCGAAAGGTTCCGCCCTAGTTTAATTTAAAAAAAATAAAACTTCAAGGGCCGGAGAATCCTATTTTTCAAGAACACCGGGAGAAGAACGATTTTGTTTGAATTGAAAAAAAATAAAATCTCGTTGGAAAAGGTTTCGAGCTTTGGTTTCGAAGAGGGAAAACGTGCCGTCCTCATTGCACCCACCTGAGGGCGGTGCCCGTGGAAGCCTCTTCCTCGTCCACTCAACGGGAAACCCAAAGGCGACTCTCGTTGACACGAAGCCCGGCATCCTTCATAGTTGAATTGCGATTCAATAATACGAGGGAGGAAAACCGTGGAGCCGGCGGGTCTGGAGCGGCCCATCCTGGCCGTGGACGTGGTGGTGTTTTCCGTGAGTCGAGGTCGGTTGCGGGTGTTGCTGCACCGTCGCGGCCAGGATCCCTTTTCCGGGGCCCCGGCCCTGCCCGGAGTGGCGGTGCAAGTGGACGAGACCCTGGAGGACGCCGCTCGCCGGGCCCTGGCCGTCAAGGCCGGATGGCCGCCCGACGCCCCCGAGGACCTCTACGTGGAGCAGTTGGCCACTTTCGACGGCCTTTACCGGGAC
>Ga0180429_10002359_pt1 | contig 15628 bp, 8 predicted proteins | sample SS_ome_FD_132428 | JGI IMG/M metagenome (GOLD analysis project Ga0180429, IMG submission 132428) | Hypersaline lake sediment archaeal communities from the Salton Sea, California, USA - SS_1_S_1 metaG | ecosystem: Environmental > Aquatic > Non-marine Saline and Alkaline > Hypersaline > Sediment ...
GAAAAACAGTCGATTGAGTCTTCACGCTCTCTTCACGAAGAAAAGATGGAGTCAGAAAATGAACGAAGACAGGGCCCGCTCAAAGGGCGCGGGCAGAAGACTCGGGCTTCCGGGACGATTCGCGCTCGGCGCCGGCCTCGGATTGACGTTTTTGCTCGTGGCCTGCGCGTCGCCGCCCGAAACCCGGTACTACGACATCAGGCTGCCCGATCCGGGCTCGGTCGCGGGGGCGTCGTTGGGAAAGGTCATCGTTGACGCCGTCACCGTGCCCGACCATCTCGACGGACCGGAGATCTTCTATCGCACCTCGACGTACGAGGCCGGCTACTACGGTTATCATCTCTGGGTGAGGCCGTTGTCGGAGAGCCTCTCTGACGAGATCGTCGCCTATCTCAAAAGCACGGGCCGCTTCGAAAGGGTTTCCGCCCCGCCGGAGACGCCCGGCGCCGGGGGCATCCACCTGAGTCTCGCAATCCGGGAATTTGCCGAGATTGATGGCGAGGGCGATGTGTGGACCGCCGCTATCCATGTCGATCTCAAACTCGGAGACGGATCGGCCCGCCGCCCCGTGGAACGGACGATCAGGCGCTCCGAGCCGATCGCGCCGCGGAACGCCGGCGGAACGGTGGTGGCGCTCAACAAGGCCTGGTCCGAGGTGGCCGAGGCGATTCTCCATGAGATTGTGTCGTTCTCCGCTGAGTGACAGCTCGACCGCCGTGGCAGAGCGGAAAAAAAGTGCCGCCTTCTCGATCGAATAATTCCGAGCAATTCGATCTGGGCGGGAATATAATCGCCCGATAACTATCTAATTGTCAGCACCATGCGGACTAGTTGTCGGCACCATGCGGACAGAATCGGACCGTGTGCAGCAGAGAGGAATCCTTTTGAGAGCTTGGGTCTTATTACTCCTTATTGTTTCGATGGTTACAGTCTTCGGCTGTTCGAAGACCAATGTGGGCTCCCTCTTCAACGTGGGGATCGTCGAGGGCGATCCGGCGGAGAGCGGTTTCGGCGATGCCGATGCCAATGGCGCCTACGACGTGCGCGCCCTCATGGCGGGAGCTCTTTTCGTCGACGGGGCGCCGGAACTCAAAGGGATCTACCCCCGAGACGGCGCGACCGGTGTCGACGTGACGGCGCTCATCGTTCTCCGATTCAGCGAGACCCTGGGTACTGCCGAGACGGCGCTTTCCACGGCGATCACCGTGGAGTCGGCCGATCCCAAGGCGGCGGTTGACGGTGAGTTTTCCTACGTCGACGGATCGGCCAACAGGATCGTTGTTTTCGATCCGACCGACGATCTCGCCGACGAGACCGAATACGCGATCTCACTGACCTCGACGCTCGTCGACGCTACGGGCGACCCGTCGACGAGCAGCGGCACGGTGAGCACCTTCACCACGGGCAAGGCGGGCGATGCGGTGGCCTTCGAAGTCATCGATTCCCTTTCCCTTCCCGTGGCACAAGCGACGGGAGTTTCGGAGCGGGCCGAGATCATCGTCTTTTTCACCGAGGCCGTCGACACCGCATCGGTGCAGACCGAGCTCGCTGTGGAAGACCGGAGCGGCGTTCTCCAGGCGGGAACCTTCTCCTTTCCCTCCGATTATGGCGACCGCGTCGTTGTCTTCACTCCTGCTGCGAATTACCCGATCAACAAGCGCATCGACGTGACCGTCGACGGGGACGCGCAGAACGCCGACCAGAGCGAGGAACTTGGGAGCAACTACACTTTTTCTTTCACCACCATCGCCTTTCCCCGTGTCTCGGCCATCGGTTTCAACGCCGGCGATCCGATCGTGGCGCTGCCGGCGAACTTCTACGAGGGCACGATTCTCACCACCAATCAGGAGGCCTTCAAGATTACCGTCACTCTCGCCGGGCCGGGGAAGTCGGAGCGGCTGGTCCTGATCTTCCGCGATACCAGTTCCAAGGCGATCGTTGTCGTCGACGAGGCGAAACGCAGTGCGGGAACGTACACCTACACCATCGATTTCAAGCCCGAGGAGACGGACGCGATCTCCGACGGCAAGATCACCGTCGGCGCCTACACCGTCAAGAACAGCGTGAATTCGCCCGTGGCGCCCGCCCCGACTCTGCCCAACCTCCTCAAGGACCTCGTGGCGCCCGAACTCGACTCGCTCGGGCCGCCCTCTGGAATCGCCGCCGGCAACAGGCAGATCCTCCTCGACGTGGGCAGCGCGGGCATTCACGGCAGGGCGTCGGAGGATCTTGCCGATCTGTCGATCACCGTCGACGTAAACGGCGTGCCTCAGGTTCTCGATGGGCTCGTCTTCTTTTCGATGGAATATCCCACGGGCTCGGCGATCTACTCCCAGGAAGTGACGCGCGGCAATGACGATCTTTTTATCACCGAACCGCTCGTCGGCATCGACGTCGACAGGGCGTCGCAGAGCGTTCCCTTCACGGTGACCGAGGTGGTCCTCACCGACCTGGCAGGGAACGTGACGACGCTCACCGACCCCGCCGACTCGAGCGTCGACTATCGGGGGTACATCGACTCCCTGGCCGCGGCGGCGAACGAGCTCGAAGTCTTCTGCTACGATGCGTCCACCCTCCTTCCGGTGGAAAATGCCGACGTTCTCGTCGATCAGCACTCGGACGACTATGGGTCGCACAGCGCCGACCGGCTCGGCGCGCATACGGGCGCTGACGGCATCGCCACATTCGCCATTGTTTCGGCCCTCCTACCGGAGAACGCGATCACGGTGACCGTGATCCGCGACAACTACGAGATTACCTCGATTCTCGGACTCGACAAACCGCTCGGCGGAACGGGCCTCAAGCTCAGCGTGCCGCTCAGCCCCATGACGGGCGGCACCTCGCAGGCGACCGTTTTCGTGAACGATGCCGGCGGCGCCGCGCTGCCCAACGTCTATTTCGGCGGAAACCAGTTGCAGAACGCCGGCGGCGCGGTGCTTCACGACGCGGGCGTCGACCCGACCGATCCCCTCAATCCGGTCGTTCTCACCACAGGCGGTACGAAGCTCCAATTTGTCGAGGCGCTCGGCGTGGAGAGCTCAACTCCCGAGGACCGCTATCAGTGGGCGTGGTCGAATCCATTCCTCGCCGACGGCGGGGTGGCGACGGAAGCGGTCCTTTTTACCGACACGCTCAGCGATGTGGCCGACCTCACCGTGCAAGACCTGGAAACACTCAACCTCATCGCGGGGTACAGCAGCGACATCGAGGCGCGCCTCACGGCGCGGCTCGACGGTTTCGGCCGATCGCTTCCGTTGGCCGTCGATCTTGCCGGGTTGAGTGTGGGGGGGGGCGAGTATTCCTTTGTCGTGCCCCTGGTACCCTCGCTCCTCGTGAACGAGGTCATCGGCGGCGATCTTGCCGATGCGGCCTTCGATCCGCCCTACGAGGTGGTCATCGAACCGGCGCTCGGCCCCGCCGACTACGCGGGCGTACCCGATCAGACGCTCCTCGAAGGTGCGCTCTTCTTCGGGGTGGAAGAAGCCAACAGCGAAACGCCGCCGCGGATCATCCGCAAAAGGATCGCCTACGAGGAGGCGGGGATCGGAACGACGCGGACCGTGACCTTTCCCGAGACAGGCGGCTCTCCGATCGAACTCTGGGCCATCTTCACCCCGTCGGTCTTTCATCCTCTCCGGGTCTACTGGAACTCGTCGATCGATCTGGCGGGCGGGGTGGGCGCCTATATCCTTTGGTACAGCACCCTTTCCGGATCGCGGACCTGGAAGGCCTACGTGCCCCACACGGGCCATACCGCTTTCACGAGCCAGGTTTTCTTTCCCGATCTCTCCACGGCGAGCCTGCCCGCAGGATTTACGCCGCTCAATGATTTGAGCGACTACACCGCCGACGACGACTACACCTTTTACGCCGAGGCCTTTGAGCTCCCAGCCGGCTTCGATCTCCACGAGGCCTTTCTCTCGGACATCGAGCGCGACTGGGTGACCTACTGGCGCGGCAATCTTGCCACAGGGTCGCTGGAGAGCCCTTAGTCCGGGGTTGTGGAAAGATTTTCTCGCCAGGGCGCAAAACGTGCGCCAGGGCGCAAAACGTGCGCCAGGGCGCAAAACGCGCCAAGAAGGATCAAAACAAAAATTTAGGTGGCAAGAATCCGGACCGTGGGGATCTTTTTACAGGTTCGTTCCGAGAGATTTTTTGTCGAGGATGAACGTCGGAAAGATATCATGGCCGGCGGGTGATCTGTTTGTTCACCCTGAATCTCATACTTGGCGTTCTTTGCGCCTTGGCGAGAAAAAAAAACTGTCCACGATGAGGAGAAGAGCATGGGTGCTGTGGCCCTGCTATCGGGCGGTCTCGATTCCACGGTGGCTACAGCGTGGGCCGTACGCAATGGGGGCGTCGACCTTGCTCTGACCGTCGACTATGGCCAGCGCTGCGCGGCGCGCGAACGCACGGCGGCGGCACTTGTCGCGTCCCATCTCGAGGTCGATCACCGCCTCGTGGAGATTCCTTTTCTGCGCGACCTGGGCGGCTCGGCGCTGACCGATCGTTCGGCCGTTTTGCCGAGCCTGGCGAGAAACGATCTCGATGATCGGCCGAAAGCCGACGACGCGGCGCGCGCCGTGTGGGTTCCGAACCGGAACGGTCTGCTCGTCAACGTGGCCGCCTGCTGGGCCGAGGCGATCGGTGCCGCGCGCGTGGTGGTGGGATTCAATGCCGAGGAGGCGGGCTCCTTTCCCGACAATTCCGACGATTTTGTGGCCGCCCTTTCGGCGGCTCTCGCCTACTCGACGGGGAACAAGGTCGAGGTCGAATCGCCTCTCGGGGGGAGAAACAAGACGGAGCTCGTGAAACTGGGCCTTGAAGTGGGAGCCCCATTGGAGCTAATCTGGTCGTGCTACGGAAGCGGCGAGACGCACTGCTGGCAGTGTCCTTCGTGCCAGCGGTTGAAGCGCGCCCTGGAGGAGAACGGGATCTTGGAGAGTTTTCAGAGGAGGCGGGATCGATGAACAGAGTCGTATCGCTCATGGCCGTGTTGATTCTCTTTGCCGCGGGGGGCGGATGCCTGCAGGTCGAAAAGAAATCCCCCCATGTGGATTACATGGATATCCACGAAAACTACGCCAAGATCGCACCGGCCGATATTGCGGTGATTCCCGTCGATGCGGTCCGTTCCATGGACAGGGACTACCGGAGCAAGATCAGGTTCGATCTCTACGATCTGCTCCTCAACAAGGGATATGCCCCCGTGGCGCTCGACTATGTCGACGAAATCCTCGCCGACCAGGGATTGCTCAGCACCGAGCCCGCCCCGCCGCGGACGTGGAAAACAGCCCCCCTGCGCGACCTCTTCTTCTCCGACGCTCTTCTCATGGTGTCGATCGAGAGTTTCGCCGAACCGGGCCTGCCCGACAACGAGGGAATCGAGATCTGGGGCAAGATCGCCCTCTTCGACGCCAAAACGATGGATGTTCTCTATGAACATTATATCCGGCGCAACCTGATCCTCTCCGATCCGGGAAGTCGCGAGAAGTACGTATCGCAGGCGCTCAAAGTCTTTTCCCGCGAACTCCTCGCCTATCTGCCCGACAAACCGTCGCGGCCGGTCGAAGAGGTCGAGGCGGCGCCGGGGCTTCGGGCCGAGTGAGATTATCCGGCCAAAATTCGTCGGTATTTGCCCGGATTGCGGTTGACCCGCGCGATCAGATTTCTGTAAGATGTCACGGCCTTTTTAGATAACTGAGAAATTTGGACCTGCGACTCGGTTCAGGGAGTAAGCCCTTTACTTGGTTGCAGGATATTTTTGTTTTTACCCCGGCTCTCGGTGCTGTTTGCCCGCCGGCTGGGAGCGATCCCTTTCGGAAAGGAAGGAAGAACCGATGGCAACGGATATTGCAGACAAGTCAAAGCAGGAAATTATAGACGAATTCAGCACCCATGAGGGAGACACCGGATCGCCTGAGGTCCAGGTGGCGCTTCTCACCTCAAAGATCAAGCAGTTGACGGAGCACTTCAAGGTCCACAAGAAGGACCACGCTTCCCGCCGCGGCCTTCTTATGATGGTCGGCAAGAGAGCGGCCCTTTTGAAGTACCTGAAACAGAAAGAATTCGGTCGGTACAAGACGCTCATCACTAAGCTGAACATCAGGCGCTGATATAGGAGGTTGTTTCTGTGGCATATTGTAAAGTAGAACGCGAAATCTTCGGCCAAAAATGGACGATCGAAACGGGCAAGATGGCCAAGCAGGCCGACGGCGCCGTGGTCGTTACCTTTGGCGAGACCAAGGTCTTCACCGCGGTCCAATCGGACGATCCCAGGCCGGGAATTGATTTCTTTCCCCTCACCGTCGACTACCGGGAGCGGACCGCCGCCTCGGGCAAGTTCCCCGGCGGGTTCTTCAAACGCGAGGGACGGCCGACGCAAAAAGAGATTCTCACCATGCGCCTGACCGACAGGCATGTGCGGCCGCTCTTCGCCGACGGGTACAACGACGAGGTCCAGATCATGAGCCTCGTTCTCTCCGCCGACATGAAGAACGATCCCGACATCCTCTCGATGATCGGGACCTCGGCGGCTCTGAGTATTTCGAAGATCCCCTTTCTCGGACCGACCGGCGCCGTGCGGATCGGTTACAAGGACGGCGAATACCTCCTCAATCCTCTTCGCGAGGACCGGGAAGTTTCGCAGATGGACCTTGTCGTCGCCGGCACGAGTGAGTCGGTTTGTATGGTCGAGGCGGGTGTCAAGGAACTGGACGAACAGATCGTCCTCGACGGAATCGCCAAGGGCCACGAGTTCATCAAGGAGATGACGGCCATGATCTCCGAGCTCCAGGAGAAGGCGGGCGTCGCCAAGATCGACGTCGAGCCCCCTGCGCCCGACGAGGTCATCGCCGAGCTCACCGAGACCCATTCGGACAAGGTGCGCGACTGCCTCCAGGTGACGGGCAAGCATGAAAAGTCGGCTGCCGTGAAGAAGCTTCGCGAGGAGTTCCTCGAGGCCAAGACCGCCCACATCGAAGACGAGGATCAGAAGGCGCAAGAGATCAAGGCGCTCAAGAAATCATTCGGCGCCTTCGTCTCCCTGAGAGAACGGCGCATGATCTGCGAGGAGAAGATCAGGTCCGACGGCAGAGGTTTGACCGATATCCGTCCGATCGACGTGGAAGTCGGCTTCCTGCCCCGCACGCACGGCTCGGCGCTCTTCACGCGCGGCGAGACGCAGGCGATCGTTTCCCTCACCCTGGGAACGTCGTCCGACGCCCAGCTCATCGAGGGGCTCGACGACGAGTATTATCAGAAATTCATGCTCCACTACACCTTCCCGCCCTATTCGGTCGGCGAGGTACGTCCGATCCGCGGCCCGGGCCGGCGCGAGATCGGCCACGGCGCCCTGGCCGAACGGGGCATTCTGCCGATCCTTCCCGACCCGGAGGATTTTTACTACACCATCCGCATCGCGTCGGACATCCTCGAGTCGAACGGCTCGTCGTCGATGGCGTCGGTCTGCGGCGGCACGATGGCGCTCATGGACGGCGGCGTGCCGATCAAGCGCCCCGTCGCCGGAATCGCCATGGGTCTGATCAAGGAAGGCGACGACGTGCTCGTCCTCTCCGATATCCTCGGTTCCGAGGACCACAACGGCGACATGGACTTCAAGGTCGTCGGATCGGGTACGGGCATCACCGCGCTGCAGATGGACATCAAGATCAAGGGGATCACCATCGAGCTCATGAACGAGGCGCTCTCGCAGGCCAAGGAAGGGCGCAAGCATATCCTGAGATGCATGATGGAAGCCCTCGACGCGCCGCGTGAGAGGCTCTCGGTCCATGCGCCCAAGATGCTTCGCAAGATGATCAACCCCGAGAAGATCGGCACCCTGATCGGCCCCGGCGGCCGCATGATCAAGAAGATCCAGGAAGAGTCGGAAGTCAAGATCGATGTGGACGATTCGGGCGAGGTGCTCATCAGCGGAATCCGCCAGGAATCGGTCGAGCAGGCTTACGCCATGGTCGAAGCCGTCACCGATGACGTGGAGGTCGGCAAGGTCTACAAGGGAAAGATCGTCTCCATCAAGGATTTCGGTGTTTTCATGGAGATTCTGCCCGGCCAGGAAGGGCTCTGCCACGTTTCGGAACTCTCCGAGGACTTTGTCAAGAACGTCTCCGACGTGGTCAAATTCGGCGAGATCCACGATGTGAAGGTCATCAATATCGACGACTCGGGCCGGATCAAGCTCAGCATCAAGCAGGCCAAGGAAGACCAGCGCCGGCGTTAGGCGCAACTTTCTGCCGCCGCGAAAACTTCAAGGATAATCAAAAACCGGTCTCCGCCCTTTGCAGCGGGGGCCGGTTTTCTTTATTGTTGGATCGGTTCGGATTCTTAAGACGATCGAAGGCCGGCGTGGTTTTTCGATGAGCCAGTGATTCATTCGGACGGACTAATGGCGGTTTTGATCCTTGCCCTCTGCGTCTCTCTCGCGGTGACCGCGTCGGGTCAGTCCGATCCTCCCGATCAGCTCCGCATCGTGGGCTATCCCGTGGCGCAAAGTGTGGTCGTCGACGGCGATCTCTCCGAGTGGACCCGCGAAGGGGCTCTCGAACTCTGCCGAGAAGACCAGCTCAATAAATTCGAGAATCAGACGATCAGCACGCGATGGGGGGGGGCGGAGGATCTCTCGGCGACCTTCTTCATCCGCCACTCGCGAACCGCCCTCTACCTCGGCGGCCGGGTGATGGACGACGAGACGCACTATCGCGACGTGCAGTGGTGGCTGGGAGATGCGATCGAGGTTTTTGTCGATACCGACTACGAGGGAGATCGGGAAGAGAATCAATTCAGCGACGATGATTATCAGATCTTTCTCATGCCCCACAATCCGGGCCGGCAGTGGGGCGTCTCCTTTCAAGGGCGCAGGAGCATTCTGGGCGACAATGATTTCGTGGGAGTCGAAGTCGGCTATCAGGCGATACCCGGCGGATACACCTTCGAGGCCGTTTTTCCATTCATCAATTTTCCGCTGATGCCCGACCGGTGCACCACACTCGGTTTCAATATCGCCATTACCGACCACGACCTGCTCGAGGAGGGGACGGAGCGCCACAATTACATCACCGCCAACGGCGCGACCCGCATCTACCACTACCCCTGGAACATGTGCCGTCTCGACCTCGTGGGAGAACCTGTCGAGGCGGGGGGCGCTCTCGAGACGAAGGGCGCATCCCAGGCGCGCAACTATCTGCTCACAGTCGCTCTTTCCCTTCTGGCGATCGTGGCGGTGACTTTTTTTTCGGTCAAGATCTACAATGCCGCACAGAGGTACTTTCCCCGCTGGCGCTATTATGGGGTGGGGCTTTTCTTTTTCTTCATGTTCTTCATCCTCGTCGTTCCATCGGGGATCGTGCGGTGGCGCGCCGCCGGGGTGCGCTCCATGCTGACCGAGTGCACGGCGACAGTGTCGGCCATCGCGGCCGAACTCTGTTCGGCCGACGTGGCCCGCGGACGCGGCGGGATCAGAACCGCCGCGTCCCTCAACGCTCTGCTCGCCGGTGAAACGATTCGGATCGACGACGACTACACCTATGACGTCGTCGATCTCGGCTGCAACCCGACAACCAACAGCTACTCCTCGGGGATCCCTTTCTTCGACTACGGATTCAACCTGCCCGAGGGAAGAGAATTCGTCTTCGCCGCGCGCGAGGCGGCGCCTCTGTCGGAGATCGCCCTGTCACTCCGGTCGGCGTTCAAGACCCCCCTCGCCCAGGGAGTGGCGCAGGGCGGCGTGATCAACGATGGCCTCGATGTGGGAGTGCGCTTCGCCGACGGCGAGGAGCGCATTCTTCAGTCTCTGAGCCTGCTCGACTGCAAGCGCTCAGCCCTTCCCCTGGCGGATTCGGACTGTTCGCTCGCCTGGGAGAGGAACGGAGAGCAGTGGCACCAGCACCTCGTGTCCCTTTCCGAGGAGGAGGCGCAGCGGCCGGTGAGCGCCGTCGTGGTCCGTCTCGTCAATCCCAACGTCGACGTCGATCTCGCGGGGATTACCGCTCTCCGTGCGGCGCGCGGCGCCGATCCGCTTCTCTTCTATCTCGGCAACAGGACCGAGAACGGTATTCCCACATGGCTGCGCGACGGCATCATGCCGCGGGGATGTGCGCGATCGATTCTTCCGTCAGCCCACGGTCCGAACGAGAGCCGGGCGGGTGCATTCAGTTTCAAGGTGAGCGGCGCGCCCGATGTCCTCTTTCTCGTTTACACCTCCAAGGATATTACGCTGTTCGAAAAGGAGAAATATGGCTCCGAGGTGGCCCGTTTCGTCCTCCGCTTCGCCGACGGCCGGGAGGAGAGCCAATCGGTTCTCGCAGGGGTTCATGTCGATCACTGGACAAGAGATCATCCCGAGGCGATGGAGAGCCGCAGAGCCTATCAGTGGCTGGAGAGCGGTGAGGAGAGGCACTACGACATCCTCCGTATCGAACTCGACAGGACGAATCCTCTCGATGAAGTTCTTGTCCTCAATTGCGGCGAGTCGGGCAGCCCATTCATCCTCGCCGCTGCGACCACCGGAATTCGTATCGATCGGACGCCGGTGACGAGCGGCTTGCTCCTCGAGGAGCGCGACGCCCTCTCCGTGGCGCAGAGCCTTCTTGCCGGATCGCGGAACTTGAATTACACGATATTCGAGGATCAGAGGGCGCGCGCCTGCAGCCACGGCAGGGAGGTCTCCGACCGTCTCATCGGAACGCGGCTTCCGGCCGAGGCCCTGTCGCTCATTCCGTCGGAGGATTTTGTTTTTTCCGATCCCCAGGCTTTTCAGGCGGGAGGCCGCCAGTTCCTGGGCGTCTACATGGGTGTTCCCGCCGCCGACGGGGGCCGGCTGGTCCTGCGGGCGGCTCTCGAGCTGCAGCCCGCCATGGCCGTTGGCGCGCTGCAGAAGACGATGACGCTCGTGGCGGTTTTCCTCTTTCTCCCCTTCTTTATCATGTTCTTCGTCGATCTGCTCGGCCGGATCAGGCTCGTCCGCCTCAAGTTGACCTCCCTTTTCATCCTGACCTCGGTGGTACCCATCGTTTTCCTCTCCCTCCTCATGTTCAACCATCTCAACGGGGTCCGTGAAGAACAGATGAAGCAGCATCTGCAGCGGGCGGTGGTCGCCGCGAAGAGCGAGCTGGAGAAGCTGGTGACCGACGCCTCGGCCGTGGGCGGGGCGGGCCTCCAGGCGTCGGAGCTGATGGACATGGTGAGTGCCATCGAGCTCAACGACGAAATCCTAACCCCTTTCCTGAGAAATTGGCGCGATGAGAATTTTCCCGCCGACGGGATCGAGAGGGCGGTCCGGCTCGAGGTGATTCTCGATGACGGTGAACGCCGGGTCTTTTTCGACTCCGACGAGCACATTCACAGCAGCCTCTTCGATGACACGGAGAGCGGGCTCTATTTTTACTGGGGAAAGGTCTCCTTCGTGGGGACGGCGGAGAGACAGAGGGCTCCCAGGCTGCGCCTCTCCGTTGGAGGCGTGGTGGGCGCCGACTATCTGCAGGGACTCTCCGAGAGGGCCGAATGCGACGGAATGGTGATCGCCGACGCCCGGAGAGGGCTCCCCGTGGTCGACGCCGGTCTCAGGGAACGATCTGGAGAACGCCGGAAGCGGCAGTGGAGGATCAACGACTGGTTCGAGAAGCGGAAGGAAACCTATCTTGGAGAGCGCGCGGACAAGGTGCTCGTCGCCTGTGATCCGCTGACCGCCCGAGGTCGCGCACTCATGCTCGAAGCGCAGAGTCTCAAGAGGGGATCTCTCTATCCGGTGACCGTCTTTCTCACCGAAATGGAGATCGAAGACTTCTTTCTTCTTTTCGGGGCGATCATTCTTGCCGCGGCGATTTTTATCGGATCGGTCACCACCGATGGAATCATCAGACCTTTCGAGAGACTCAAGGATGGGGCCGACGCGGTCAGCCGCGGCGATCTCGCCTATCGGATCGACACGGAAGGCGGGACCGAGATGGGGCGGCTCGCCCAAGCTTTCAACTCGATGACGGGGCAGCTCGAACTGAGAATGGACGAGCAGCAGCGCCTGACGCGCAACATGGAGGAACTCAGCGCCGGTCTCGATTTTCAGGGAAAGGTGGCGGCGGCCCTTCGAATGCTCGCCGATGATTTGCAGGCCGAGAGAGCGGTCTTTTTCTTTTTCGACCAGCAGACGGGGCGTTTCTCACTCGTTGGTGACAGCTCCGGACGGGTCGAGGAGGGGGCTGCGTTCAGGACGGAAAAGTTCATCCCCGGCGAGAGCTTTCTGGCGGCCAGTCTCAGGAGCCGGGAGCCGAGAGTCTTTGCGCGTCCCGGTGAATCGGAATTCTACGGCGCCGCCGAGCGCCCCGTGCACGACGTGATCGTACCCGACAAACCCCTCGTCGTTCTGCCCCTCTCGGTGCAGCGCCGGGTTCTGGGAACGATTCTGGTTGTCCTCCGCGAAGAGCCGGGAACCCTCGATCTGGTGAACAGGGATTACCTGGCGAGCATGGCTCAGCAGATCGCCGTCTCCTTCGAGAATGCCCGTCTCTACCTCATGGCGATTCAGGATCCGACCACGGGATTTTATTTTCGCGCCTTCTTCCGCCACCGGCTTGCCGAGGAGCTTGACCGGACCGTTCACGGCGGGGGGAAGCTCGCTCTCCTCAGGATTTCTTTCGAGAACCTCGAACAGGTCAGGTCTCAAAACCCTCACAGCGCCGACGCGGTTCTTGACCGCATGTCGGCGATCATCAAAAAAATCTGCCGCGACATGTACATCGTCGGACGGAATGCGCCCGGAGAGTTCGACATCCTGCTCTCCGACGCCGACCGCCGCGTGGGCACGGCGCTCGCACGATCGGTGCTCAAGGAGCTCGAGGTCGGAAAGACGACCGTCGATGGCGAGCCGCCTCGCTTCGAGTCGGGCCTCGCCTTCTGCCCCGACGAGGCTTCGAGCGCCGAGTTCCTCTTCGCCCAGGTCGAGCGGTCGTTGGAAGAGAACAAGCGGGGGCGCGCCGCGGGAGAGGACTCCGACGCCTCCGATGCGGCCAAGATCGCCCGCTCGGTGGAGACCTTCGGCTATGTTTTCTCTTCGGCTCCGATGAACGAAATCCTGGCGACCATTCCGCGCATCGCCCAATCGTCGATCTCGGTGCTGCTTCTCGGCGAGACGGGCGTGGGCAAGGAGGTGCTCGCCGAGATCATTCACCATCAATCGGGCCGGGCCGACCATCCCCTCGTGCGGCTCAACTGCTCGGCCCTGCCCGAGTCGCTTCTCGAAAGCGAACTCTTCGGCCACGAGAAGGGCGCCTTCACCGGCGCCGAGAGGCGAAAGGCCGGGCACTTCGAGGCCGCCGACAAGGGAACGCTCTTTCTCGATGAGGTGGGGGATTTGACTCTCAGAACACAGGCCAAGCTCCTGCGCGTGCTCCAGGACAAGACGATCGAGCCGCTCGGCAGCAGCGGGAAGCCGCTCAAGGTCGATGTGAGGATCATTGCGGCGACCAATCGCGACCTGCCCGCCGAGATCGCAAAGGACCGCTTCAGGGAAGATCTCTACTTTCGCCTGAAAGTCATCACCCTTGCCCTCCCGCCCCTGCGCGATCGCAAGGAAGAGATCCCCGCTCTCGCCCAGCGTTTCATCGACGAGTTCAATCGGGAGAACAACCGCAACATCCGCCACATGTCGCCCGCCGCGCTCGATCGGTGTTTTCGGTACAAGTGGCCGGGCAACGTGCGCGAACTCAAGAACGTCCTCAACCGCGCCATGCTTTTCGCCGAAGACGATCTGATCGAGCCGGCCCATCTCGTCTTCGAGAGCGCCGAACTGGAGCATTCTCTGAGCGCCCCTCTTCCCGGCCAGGAGGAAGCGGTGCGAAAACTCAACAGCCGGCAGGCGCGACTTCTCACCCACCTCCAGGCGAGCGGTTCGATCACCAACAGGCAGTACATGGAGATGATGGGGATCTCGTCGCGGACCGGATTGAGGGATCTGCAGGAGATGATCAAGATTGGACTCATCGTCCGCTTTGGTTCGCGCCGCGCGGCGGTCTACAAGCTCAAGAAAAATCGCGGACAGTGACGAGAGCAGAGTCAGGGAAATCGCGACCGAAGCAACCCTAACAGAGGCCTAATAAATCGGTCTCTTGGCGAACTATTCCGCCAAAGTGCACCTTGTTGGCGAAATTGCGCGGAGCCGACGCGTGTATTCGTCGGCTGAAGAAGCATCAATTTATTTTTTTAATACTTGAAAAGAAAGGTGGTTAGGTATAATTCACAACCAATGTGCGATATTTTGCCATTTTCCCTGTTTTTGGACCCTCTTTTGTTGTTATCAAAGTCAAAGAATTAGGGTCACAAAACTTTTTAAAAAGTGAGGTGAGTGCGGCACATTATTCTGCCGAAGAACTGAACATGAAAAATGGGAGAAAAATAATGGCAATGGCAAGCATCAAACCCTCCACGGGACGCACGGTTCTGTGCTTCGCTTTTCTCCTCGCCTATATGATTACATTTTCAACTCCGGCCATGGCTGCGACTCTCGAAGACGTCACCTACAAGATCACCGGCGATGTCTACTCCGGCAACAAGGATTCTTTCAAGAAGCCTTGTACCCTCAATCGGAAGAAGGTTTTTGCAGCGATTCCGGCGATCAAGACGATCAAGCGGGAAAAGGTGGAAAAGAACTCGGCCCGCTACACCTTTCTTCTTCAGCAGGCCAACAAGGTCTTTCGTGAAACAGTGAGCAGCGTGGCCTCCGACAAGGGCTACGATATTTCCGTCGAGCGGGGAGGGATCAAGGCATCCCAGAAGGGCGTTCGCATTCCGGACATAACCAAGGCCGTCATCAAGGCTCTTCCCAGTTCTTGACGCTTTTCAAGGAGGTCTCTCCTTGACGAATCCGAAAAACCGCAGGGCCTGTCACGTCAACCGAATGGCAGGCCCTTTTTGCTTATTACCCTTTGGCGGCGCGATGATCATGCGATACAAGCGAAATCTGACTGCGTTGATACTCGGGTGCCTGCCCCTGCTCCTCATGGCCACCGGCTGCGTGACCGAATCGAGGTGGCCCCAGGCGTCATCGGAGGAGCGCTCTTCCATCTTCGCGGGGGAGGATTCGGTTTCGTTTATCAAGTTCCCGCCGCGATACAGCCTCGATCCGCCCATCGGTGAGGACACGATCGCCCCGCCGGCGGGCGAGGAAGAAAAAAAGTATCCCATTCCCGACGAGTCGTCGCTCGGAGCGTACGATCCCTTCAAGCGCTATGCGGCGCAGACCTATTATGGCGACGATGGATCGGTCACACGCCATTACTACCTCGATAGTGGAACGGGGAGCAATATCTCCCAACTGCTCACTTCCCAGATCGACGGTCTGGTACTGAAGGGCGCAGGAGACGTCAACGCCGTCAAGAGTGCTCTTAAAGATCAAAAGGTGGGCGAGGTCGTGGTCTGGGCTGGATTCATGGCCGACCTCCGCCCCGTTACCAAAGCCGCGCCCACGTCCTTCTCGCGCTACGCTCACGGGGCGACCAGAGCGTCCGATCTGATGGTGGTCAAGGCCACTCCCGAGAAACTCAAGGAGGCGGATTCCTATCTCGGCTGCCTGCAGAACGAGATCCCCATGATCGAGATCCAGGTTCGCGTGGCTGAACTCGCC
>Ga0180429_10002364_pt1 | contig 15606 bp, 11 predicted proteins | sample SS_ome_FD_132428 | JGI IMG/M metagenome (GOLD analysis project Ga0180429, IMG submission 132428) | Hypersaline lake sediment archaeal communities from the Salton Sea, California, USA - SS_1_S_1 metaG | ecosystem: Environmental > Aquatic > Non-marine Saline and Alkaline > Hypersaline > Sediment ...
CTGGTAGGCACGATTGGATTTGAACCAACGACCTCTACCGTGTCAGGGTAGCGCTCTCCCCCTGAGCTACGTGCCTTTATACCGCCGTTGATAGCACCCGGAAATTTTTCTGTCAAGCAAAATGCGCTTGATTGCTTCAGATCCGGCCGCTGTTGTCCTGCAGGATGTTCATGCCGAGATAGATGTAATGAAAGCCTGAAATGAGCGTCAAGCCGGCCGTTGTCCAGAAAAGAGTGGTTTTCAGTTCTGTGAGTCCCATGGCGTTAACGCCCATGAGGGTCACGATGATGGCCGTTATCTGGGAAACCGTGGTCAATTTGCTGACGATGCTCGGTTTTACCTTGTAGCTTTTTTCGGTTATCGTGAAAACGGCGATGCCGATGACAATCAGAACATCCCGGCTGATGACCACGACCGCCAGCCAGGCCGGAATGATCTTTAAAATGCCCAGACTGACGAAAGCGGAGATCAGCAGCATTTTGTCGGCGATCGGATCCAGATAGGCTCCCAGAGCGGTTTTCTGGTTGAAATAGCGGGCGATGAAGCCGTCCAGGCCATCGCTGATGCCGGCGACGGTAAAGACGATCAGCGCGGGCACAAAGAACTCCCGCAGCAAAAAGATCACGAAAACGGGTGCCAGTAGAATTCGGATAATGGTCAGAATGTTTGGAATGCCGATGGTCATTATTCCGTCACCAGTTCCACACGCAGGGTATCGGGCGTCACATCGTAAATGTCGATGCCGAAGGCGTCGAAGGTTTTGAGCAGCAGCGCCTCCGCCAGGGATTTGGATGTGCCCTCGTATTCAACTTCAATGGTCGATGTGTCGGCTTTCATTTCTTGGATGTGCAGCGCGGTCACACCGGAAATCTGGCGCAGGGCCCGGCGGAATTGCACAAAATTGATCAGTTCTCCGGTGCCGTCCACGATGATGTCGATGCGGCCCTTTTGGGCATCCGACTGCCGTATGGCCGCTGTGATCTGCTGCGCCACCGCCTCACCCGCCATTTTTCCTGCCTCGTACAGCGCCTGCCGGCATCCGGCGACCGGATCGGCATCGGCCGCCACCGCGCTTCGGGAGGCGAATGCCAGTTCCCCGCCCGATTCCACATCAAAGGCTTTCACCGAGACCGAGGCTTTGTAGGATTTGAGCTCCTGGCCCATGACATTGGTGGCCTGTTCGGCAATGGCTTGCCCGATGATGACGACGCCGGCCAGCAGTCGATTGCCGATGGAAACGGCTTCTTCAGGGCTCAGGTTCAGGCTCAAATTGAGTGGATCGACGAATTGGGTGTGATTGATGACGTCAAATCCGCTTTTCTGCAAACTTTCCGCCATGCCTTCTTCAGCAGACGGCACGACAAAGACCGGATCTTCACCCCACCAGTAGCGCGGCAGAATATCCGCCACCGTTTTTTCGGAAACGAAAAAAAGCACCCGGGGCAGGGTTGCCTTGCGGGTGGCGACACCGGCCGCCTCCAACGCCCGGACGATGTTGTCCACGGAAACCGTGGCCTGCAGAATCAACCGATAGTCGGCGTCATTTACAAACTCGGCCAGCACTTTGTAGCCCTGAACGTATTCACCGGTACGGTTGTACAGGGCCTCGTTGAAAACACGGAAATTGTCAACCTGGGACGACAACGGCACCAGATCTTCGACCGCGGCCGCCACGGCTGAAACCAGGCAGTCGGCAATGGCCTTTTCCCGGGCTTCGGCCATGTTGCTGCTTCTCATGGACTGGGACCCGATGACATCGACGACTTTTACCGTTTCCTCCGGCAGCGCCGTCGGCAACCCTGTGAAAAACGTCGACAGGAAAAACACGAGGGCCGGCCCAACCGCATACCGAAACCGGCGGCGTTGAATGTATTTGAAAAAGAGTCTTTCCATCATTTTTCATCCTGTTTTCGGTATCCAGCACCCCTGTCCCGGCCATTCCCTGTGAAGGTGGAGGGGGTGCTTGTGAAGATGGCCTTCTAAGCCCTGCGCGAGAGTGTATAGGCCGCGATGTCCATCAGCAGGCTTTTGGTCGGCGAAGGCTGAAAAACCGTCAGGGCCTGTTCGGCCGCCGCCACGTGTTGCCGCGCCAGCTTCAGGGTATCGTCGATGCCGTCGTATTTTTTCAGCAGTGCGATAAAATCAATGAAACGCCTTTTTGTGAAAACCGGATCTGTGATGATTGCAGTCATTGTGGTGCGGTCCTCCGCGCTTGCCCGTTGCAGGGCATAAATGACCGGCAGGGTTAATTTGCCCTCCTTGAGGTCGGCACCGAATTTTTTCCCAAGCGTGTTCGAATCCAGGGTGTAGTCCAAGAGATCGTCAATCATTTGAAAGGCCATACCCAGGTGCAGGCCGAAGGCGGCCAGGGCGGATTCCTCTTCGGGGGATGCCGCGGCCAGTATGGCGCTGATGCGGCAGGCGCCCTGAAACAGAACCGCCGTTTTGCAGCGAATGATGGCGTGGTATTCCTCTTCGGTGAGGTCCACCGCGCCGCGGCGCTGCAGCTGGTGGATTTCTCCCTGGGACATATTTTCGGTTATGTCGGCGATGATGCGGATAATGCGGGCGTTTTCCGTTTCAGCAGCGATGGAAAGCCCTTTGGCCAGCAGAAAATCACCCACCAGCACGGCGGTGGCATTGTCCCAGACGGCGTGGGCCGCCGGCCGTCCCCGGCGCAGGGCAGCCCCGTCCACGAGGTCGTCGTGGAGCAGGGTGGCGGCGTGCAGGTACTCGAAAATCACCGAAAATGTCTTGTCGTAATTTCCCCTGTAGCCGCACAGGCGTGCCGACAGCACCATCAGCAGCGGCCGCAGGCGTTTCCCACCGCTGAACAGAATGTGATGCGCCACCTGCTTGACCAGATCCAGATGAGGGGTCAGGTTCTCAAGCAGCGCGGTTTCAATGGCCGTCAGATCGTCCGCCGCCGCGGCCAGGATTCTGTCCTTGAGCTCCGGCATCAGGTGTTTCCAATCAAATCGTATTCCAGCGCGTCGCTGATGTGTATCTCGGCAAAGCAGCCGACGGCGAGATCCTGCGCCTGAACAAAAGTGACGCCGTCGACCTCGGGGGCCTGAAACGCCGTTCGGCCGACAAAGACACCGGCTTCCGGGTTCTCCTCCACCAGGACCCGACAGGTTCTACCCACGTAGCGACGGTTCAGATCCGCGGCGATATCGGTCTGCCGCTGCATGAGCTGGTCGTAGCGCTCCCGGGCCACCCGCTTGGGCACGTGATCCGGCAGGCGGTGCGACGGCAGGTCTTCGCCGTCCGAATAGGTGAAGGCGCCCAGATGGTCAAAGCGCATCTGTTCCACAAAGTTCATCAGGCGCTGGAAATCTTTGTCCGTTTCGCCGGGAAAGCCGACAATAAACGTGGTCCGAATTGCGGCATCGGGAATACGGGTGCGGATTGTTTCAACCAGGGCCCGCAATTCGTCCGCACCGCAGCGCCGTCCCATCCGCTGGAGTACGCTGTCGCTGGCGTGCTGCATCGGCAGGTCGAAATAGCGGCACAGCGGGGCCAGCTCCCCGACAGCATGAATGGTTTGCCGATCCAGACTTTCGGGATGGCCGTACATGACGCGGATCCAGACATCAGGCACTGCTTCCGCCAGCCTGGCCAGCAGGCCGGCCAAACCGCCGGACCACCCCAGGTCCCTGCCGTAGGCGGTTGTGTCCTGGGCGACCAGCACGAGTTCTTTGACACCGGATCGGGCCAGTTCCATTGCTTCGTTCAGGATCGTCTGCATCGGGCGACTTTTCTGACGTCCCCTCAAACGGGGGATGATGCAGTAAGTGCAGCGCCTGGAGCAGCCCTCCGCGATTTTCAAATATGCCAGATGGGGGTCGGTCAACCGGCGTTGTGCACCGGTTTTCAGTATTCCCGCGTGGTCAGGAGACGGCAGGACGCACTTGGGCGCTTCCCTGTCCCCCTGGACGGCGGAAACGATCCGGTCGTATGCGCCCGTCCCCAGAAAAACATCGACTTCCGGCAGTGCGTCGACGATGGCTTCGCGGTAGCGTTCCGGCAGGCAACCGGTGACCACCAGACGTCGACAGCAGCCGTCGCGCTTGTGGCCGGCCAGATTCAAAATCACGTCAATGGATTCGTCCGCCGCCGACTCGATGAAGCTGCACGTGTTGACGACGATGACATCCGCTGCCTCCGGGTCCACGGTGACGATCATGCCCGCTGCCGAGAGTCGTCCCGCCATGACTTCGCTGTCCACCTGGTTGCGGGCGCAGCCCAGGCTCACAAGGTGAACCTTCATTTCATTTTTTTGATTTCCTCGCCAATCAGCGGGACCATTTCAAACAAATCCCCGACGATTCCGTAATCCGCTTTGGAAAAAATGGGTGCCTCCGGATCCTTGTTGATCGCCACAATCACCTTGGAGGACGACATGCCGGCCAGGTGCTGAATGGCGCCGGAAATGCCCGATGCGATGTAAAGTCCCGGCGAAACCACCTTGCCGGTCTGCCCCACCTGATCGGCGTGCGCACGCCAACCCTCGTCCACAGCCGCTCTGGATGCACCCACGGCACCGCCCAGAAGCGCCGCCAGCTCTTCGATGACGGTATAGTCGTCGCCGCCGATGCCGCGGCCGCCGGAAACGACGATGTCGGCCTCGGTCAGGTCGATCTTGCCGCTCTCGAGCGTTTTTTCCAGCAGCTTCTGCCGGCTTTCAGGAACATCGAGGGTTAGGTTCTCAACGGAGCCGCCGGTCTGGCCGGCCACGATTTCAAAGGCGTTGGGGCGCAGGGTAAGCAGTTTGAGCGCCCCTTCCGGCACCACGTCCGCCAGAACCTTGCCTCCGTACATGGGCCGTGTGGCGCTCACGGTGCCGTCCGCGCATTTGAGGGTCACACAGTCCCCGGCCAACGGCGCCTTGAAGCGGGCGGCCGTGCGGGCGGCCAGTTCCTTGCCCAGCACGGTGGCGCCGAAAAGCACCAGACCGGGTTTGCGTTCTTCGATGAGCTGTGCCAGCACTGCACTCTGACCGTCGCTCAAATATTCCGACAAAGCGGGCTGGTCAACCACCAGGGTGGTGTCCGGGCCGTACGGCGCCAGTTCCCCGGCCATGTCGGCGACACCGGATCCCATCAGCACCGCCGTCACTTTTCCGCCGAGTTCGGCGGCGATTTTTTTGCCTTCGCTCAGTGCTTCAAACGTGACCTTGCGAAAAGCCCCCTCTGCCTGCTCCGCTACGACAAAAACGTCCTGGGACATAATCTTCTCCTGTATGCACTCAATATGTATTGTTAAATCACTTTGGCTTCTTCGTGCAGCACCCGGACCAGCTCAGCGGCTTTGGCCCGGGGCGAATCGCCTGCGATCATGCGGCCGGCCTTGCGTTCCGGCGGCGGATTCAGCGCCGTGATGTGGAGGGCGCAACCGGCGAAATCACCAACATCCAGGCCCAGATCGGCCAGCGTCTTGGTGTCGATGGGCTTTTTCTTGGCCTTCATGATGCCCGGCAGGGAGGCATAGCGCGGTTCGTTGAGGCCCCGCTGGGCCGTAAACAGCATCGGCAGGGATGATTCGACCACCGCCGTCCCGCCGTCCACTGTTTTGTGGCAGACGATGGCGCCGTCCTTTATTTCCTGTTTGATGACCATGGACACGCAGGGAATGTTCAGGGCTTCGGCCACGGCGGTCCCCACCAGGTAGCCGTCGTCGTCCACGGCGCGCATGCCGGCGGCAATCAGGTCAAAAGACAGGCCTTGGGCGGCCTTGGCCAGCGCAGCGGCCACTGCCAGCGAATTACCCGGGTCCAGCTGGGGATCGTTGATGAGCACGCCCTTGTCCGCGCCCATGGCCAGGGCCGTGCGGATGGCTTCCGCAGCCTTGTCCGGACCGGCCGTCAAAATGGTCACGCTGCCGCCCTGGGCGTCCCGAATGCGGATGGCCTCTTCCACGGCCAGCTCGTCGTAGGGGTTCATAACCCACTTGATGTCGCCTTTTTTGATGGATTTGCCGTCAGCCTCAATTTCAATAATAGACTCCGTCGAGGGAACCTGCTTCAATAAAACGATAATTTCCACAATGCGTCCTCCCTTGTGTGTTGATGTGAGCGAATGGCTTCAACCCTGCCCCTATAGCATGAATGCGGCAAAAAGAGAATAGCTCTAAAAGCGCATGGCCTTGAAAATGGTTTTGAAGTGGATTTTAAGCTCCTGGCGCGTTTCGGTGAGACGATCGAGATAGGTTTTGGCCAGATGGGTCATGATGATAAATCCCAGGTCGGGATCGGATCGACCAAGCGTCGTCAGATCCTCCTGATTGATGGTGTAAAAGACGCAGTCGGTTTTGCAGCGCGCCGACAGACTGTACACGTGCGGTTCGATCAGCGCCGACGTGCCGAAAAACTGCCCTTCCGACCGCAGCAGTGTGATCGGCAGTTCTACGGTTTCGTCGACTTTCGTCAAAAGCTCGATCTCCCCCTTTTTAAGGCAGTAAAGAAGCCTGGCCGGTCGGCCTTCCTGAAAGAGGATGCGCCCTTTCGAACTGGCGGCCTCCCTTGCGATGGCGGCCAGAGATTGCGTCTGCTGTTCTGAAAATCCTTTGAACGCAAAGCAGGTTGTCGATTTCATGATACCGTTTCCTCGATGGTTTTCTGTTTGTTGAACAGGGCGGCGGTGGACTGCGCCAGCAGCGTCTCCGCCGGCAGGTCCGCCCGTGTATCCAGTTCGCTGATGTTCAGGCTTACGTGAAGACACAGCCCGTCGACATCAAGACGGCGGCTTTTCAACATGTCTCGCAGCCGTCGGCAGACCGGCTCGGCCTGCTGAAAAGTGGTCTGCGGCATGATCAAAGCAAAGGTCCGGTCGTCGATCCGCCCCAGGGCATCGCTTTTGCGGATCAACGCGGACAGGGTGTGCCCCAGCAGGCGGAAATTGCGGTCCTTGACATCATAGCACCGGCCGGCTGCATTCATCTCGATGTCGATTCGCATCAGACCCAGCGAGAGCGGCGATGCGTAGCGCCGGGCGCGCTGATATTCCTGCTCCAGCCGTTCGACAAATCCGCGTCGATTGTACCATCCGGTGAGATCGTCCACGATGCTCTGGCAGACCACTTCATTGGTGGTGGCCTCGATGCGGTTGCACAGAATGGTCATCAGGTTGAAGAAAAAGCGATTGGCCGTCGGTGGATACAGCCACTGGAGGCGTTGTATCATTTTTAAATTGATTTCAAGATATTCACTGGGTTCGTTGGCGACCACCGTGGCCGATCGCGGTGCGGTGCGGATGAGCCCCATTTCACCCAGGATGTCGCCGGTTTTGAGCCGGTTGATTTGTTTGTAAACCGCATGCGCGCCCTGCGCATCCCCGTCGGCGATGTCCAGCACGTCCATGCTTCCGGCGATAATGGCGCACATGGAATCGCTGGGGTCCCCTTTTTTAAACAACACCTCGCCGGCTTCGATGCGCTTGATGGTCCCGGCCATGATGATATAGTGAATCTGGGTGCGCGACAACCCCTTGAAGAGGGGGATGCCGTAGCTGGGCTCGGCTCCCAGCTTCAGCCGAATCAGATCCCAGAGGGTCACCAGTTCGATGTGCAGCAGCAGCGAAGGCAGCAGGATCAGGTCCCCGATCAAGGCCGAAAACATGGTCAGGGCCATCATGATGCCGAAAATGGCGGTGGGCTTGAAGTTGGAAAAAATCAGGATCGAAAAACCGATGCTGATGGTCAGGGTGGTGAAAATGATCGGTCGTCCGATGTGGTGGAGTGTTTCCGCAAGCGCCCGTTTTTCATCCAGATCTTTTCTGAATTCGCGGTTGTAGCGCACCAGGTAGTGGATGGTGTCGTCCACCGCGAGGCCGATGGCAATGCTGGCGATGAGGCTGGTGAACATGGAGAGCTCGATGCCCAGCCACCCCATGATGCCGAAGTTGACCACAATGGGAAACAGGTTGGGAACCAGCGCGATCAAACCGACCTTGGCCGAAAGAAACAGCAGGAACATGATGCCGAACACGATTCCCATGGTGATGGAAAGACTTTTGATCTGCCCGGCGGTGAGCTGATGGCTGCTTTCGGAGATGACCATGCCGAAACCGGTTACGTCCCACTGGATATCCCTGGAAAAATTGGCCGCGGCGAAATCCAGGATCTGTCGGCGGGTTTTCAAGAAAGCGCTCGAACTGGAGATGTGCGTCAACAGCAGGATGTTGGCGCACGAAAAATCCGGGCTCATGAAGCGGTTCAACATGTCGTCTCCCAGAAGGGAGCGATAGCTGTTGATGCGCATCCGCAGCTCCCAGTCCTCCGCCGGCAGCTGGTAATAAGCGGGATCAAAGCCGTTTGAAACATAGCTGACCAGCATCAGGTAGTCGGCGAAGGAAATGGTTTTATCGACGCCCGGCAGGGTTTCCATAAACCGCTGTATATGGGCGATGTCGGCGATGTGGTCCACGTTTTCAAAATAGTCGGCGTTTTCATTGGCCATGGTCAGATTGATGGGGAAGCTGCCGGCCAGGTGCTGGTAAATATCGTGAAAATGCCGGCTGATGTCGGTCTCCTCCTTGAAATAACCCACCGGGTTGCTTTCCACCGGAACCTTGAAAATACCGACAATGCAGAAAACCACCAGCGCGCCGATGATCGGCAAGGCGATTTTCTGGTGCCGCAGATTGATGCGTACGATGACGGCGATCAGATGTTCAAGAAACGACCGCCGCCTCTGGCGCTGTGTGTTTTTTGGGGTGGGCATGACAGCCATGGCCGCCGGCATGAAGCTGAGCAGGATGACCAGAAAGCTGCCGATGCCCATGCAGGCGAAAACGGCAAATTCGCGGATGGCGGTGATGCGGTTGACCAGCAGTGACGCCAGGCCGATCAGCGTCGTGACGGTGGCCAGCACCGTGGGCAGGGTAATGCCGGCGAAGGTGGCGGCGGCCGCTTCCCGGCCGGATGCGCCACGGGAAGCATTCCGACGGTATTCGGAGACAATGTGCAGACAGTAGGCGGTGCCGACCGCGATGAGAAATACCGGGACGATCATGGTCAGCATGGAGAGCGGAATGCCGGTCACGGCCATCAGCCCGAAATTCCAGATCAGCGCCAGCGCCACGCAGACAAGCGGCAGCAGGATGTGCAGCATATGGCGGTACAATACCAGCAGCACCAGAGCAATCAGGGCGAAAGTGATGGGCGGCAGGCTGAAAAAATCTTTCTGGGTCAGGCGTGCCAGGGCCTGGGAAACCAGCGGCATGCCGATTTGATAAAGGGACAAACGTTGCGGCGCGTCGGCGATCATGGCATCGACCGCAGCGATGACCGCCTCAGGGTCGGCCGCGTTGGACAGCACCAGCGTGAGCACGGTGGACCTGCCGTCCGGTGCGTATAGGTTTTTTTGGAAAAGCGGGATGCCGGATAGAACCTCCCTGAATTTGCCCAGGTCCCAGTCGCCGGAAAGATCCACCGTCTGCTTGACGACGGGAAGGCTGATCACCCGGCGCACCCCGTCGATTTCCTGGGCCTTCTGCGACAGTTCGGTGATGGCGGCGAAGGTGATGTCGTCAAAAATGTCATCCGCCTTGACGACCACCCGGATGAGTTCGTCGGAGCCGAAGATATTCTTGAAAGCCCGGTAGCGTGCGGTCTCAGGTAAATCCTCGATAATCAGGTCATAAATGGAGGTCTGAAAAGACAGCCGGGGAATGCAGCTCGCGAAATATGCGCTCACGAACAGAACGGCCAGCATGGTGATCCACGGGTGCAGCAGCATTCCGTTCAAGGCTTGTTTGAAAGACAGCCGCCTGATGTTTTTCATAAATTTTCATGCCCTTTCGCGCACAACAAAGCGTGAAACGACGTCTTGTTGTTGAATGTCCGCATTGCCCTCAAAAAAGGCATGAAAATTTGCGGTTTTTAAAAAGATTTTTTTGGCAGCTCCAGTTCATTTTTTTAAGGGGTTGGGTGCAATGAGGTTATAATCCCATGGAATTTTTTCAATAAAAGGAGGTGATCAATCCATTATTCCAATTGTGCGTGCAGCGAATTAAATTCTTAACCGAAGTGCATTGAATGTGTCAACCGAATAGCACGGCGGCTCACCGCGCGTTGGATACAAAGCGATCGAAGCCGCTGCTGGAACGTTCGGTGATGCCGTTGTCATCGACGGCCAGCACCAGACCTTCCACCGCCGCAAGGCGGTTGATGAGCGCAAGGCCTTTTTCGGATCCCAGGACCATCACCGCTGTGGCCAGACCGTCCGCAAGCGTGCAGTCGTCGGCTAAAATCGTGGCGCTCACCACCTGGTTGGCTGCAGGGCGGCCGGTGCGGGGGTCGATCACGTGTGAGTAACGGACGCCGTTTTTTTCAAAGTAGTTGCGATAGTCGCCGCTGGTGGCCATGGCGCGGTTGCTGATGTGCACCACCCGGTAAACGTCGTTTGCGGAAGCGTCCGGAGCCGGTCGGTTGATGCCGATGCGCCAGGGGCCGCCGTCCTTGCGGCGGCCGGCGGCGAAAACCTCGCCCCCGATTTCCACCAGAAAATTTTCATAACCCCGTTGCCGGATGACCCGGGACATCGCGTCGACCGCATAGCCTTTGGCGATGGAGGCCAGGTCCAGCGTGACCAGGGGGTCGTGTTTGCGTACAGCGCCGTTTGGGAGAAGCTCGATGCGGTCGAAGCCGACCCGGCGGCGGCCGGCAGCCACGGCGGCATCCGGCGGCGGTTCGTTCGTCCGGCCGGCGGCGCCGAAACCCCACAGATCCACCAGCGGCTTGACGGTTCCGTCCCAGGCGCCTTCGGTCATCTGGTTCAGCTTTCGGGCCGCCTGCAGCACCCGGAAAAAATCCGGCGACACGGGGAATGCGACCAAAGCTTCCTGCAGCCGGTTGAAGCGGCTGATTTCGCTGTCCGGATCAAAGGTTGACATGCTGCGGTTGATGTCCGCCAGTTTGGCTTCGATCTTTTTGTGCAGGCCGAAGGGTCGTTTAAAAAATCCATGGCAGACGGTGATGTGATAAGACGTGCCCATGGTAGAGCCGGCATAGCGTGTCTCAATCCGACCGCTGCAGCCGGAGATAACCAACCCCAGCATCATAAGGCACCCGGCGGCCATCCACTGCGCTGGTGGCCGCGGTATCGGCTTGTCCGACGGAACGATCCATTTCAAGTTGAATGGCCGGAACCACGAAATTGCCCGCAGGGCGCGCAAAAAAGATGGATAGGGCTTTCCGGTTAATAAAACATTCATTATTTCCTGCCGAAGGGACATCGGCCCGGGGCTGAAAATTCAGCAGATCCGCGGCAGCTGTTCCCCCGTCAGCATGTCGACGATGCGCAGCCCCTTGATCGCGGTTTCCATCACCACCCGGCCGGGGTTTTCAGGCACCACTTCACCGATAATGCAGGCATTCCGTGCGACGGCAAAGGTATGCATGGTTTTTAAGACGTCCTGCGCCATGTCCGGCGCCACAAAAGCCACCAGTTTGCCCTCGTTGGCGAGATACAGCGGGTCGAACCCCAGCAGCTCACAGGCGCCGGCGACATCCGGTCTCACGGGGATGCGGTCTTCAAAAATGCGGATGCCGACGGCCGACTGGGCGGCGATTTCGTTCAGGGCCGTGGCCAGACCGCCGCGCGTCGGGTCGCGCAGCACGTGGACGCTCTCGGCGTACACCAGCATGCTTTCCACCAGATGGTTGAGCGGGGCGGAGTCGCTTTTAAACGGCGCATCGAACTGCATGCCTTCCCGGCGGGTCATGATGGTGATGCCGTGATCGCCGATGGTGCCGCTTAAAATGATTTGATCGCCGCTGCGGGCCCGGTCGGCGCCGATGCGGACATGCGCCGGAATCAGACCCACACCGGAGGTGTTGACAAACAGCTTGTCCGCCGCTCCTTTGGGTACGACCTTGGTGTCGCCGGTGACGACCATGACGCCGGCTTTTTGAGCGGCGCGGCCCATGGTGGCCAGAATGGTTTTGAGATCGGCCACGGCAAGGCCCTCTTCGATGATCAGGCCCAGGCTGAGATAGCGGGGGACGGCCCCGCACATGGCGATGTCGTTGACCGTGCCGTTGATGGCCAGGTCGCCGATATTGCCGCCCGGAAAAAAGAGCGGATCCACGGTGTAGGTGTCGGTGGAAAATGCCAGCCGTCCTTTTTCCACCGCAAAAACCGCCCCGTCGTGCAGAGCGTTGAGGACGTCATTGCCGAATACGGGCAGTATCATATCCCGGGTGAGCTCATGGGAGAGCCGTCCCCCGCTGCCGTGATCGAGTCGGATTTTTTGATTTTCAGCTTTGGTGTTCATAGTGCGCGCATGTTGTTTGTCATTTGGTGCTTGAGATTTGTGATTTTTTCATCGGTCCAACCGGCCGCTCCGCCGCCGCCGGCAGGGATGACACTTGAAACCGCTAATGCCCTCCATATCGAAAATAGGCCGCACAGGTTCCCTCGGTGCTGACCATGCAGGGTCCCACCGGGTTTGACGGGGTGCATCGGGAGCGGAACAAAGGGCACATGGGCGGCGTCTTGGCGCCGGTCAGGATTTCGCCGCAGGCACAGCCCTCGGGCTCGCGGGAGGCGGGCACGCTCAAAGAAAAACGGCGGCGGGCGTCAAAAGCGGCATAGGCCGCGCTGATGTAAAGACCGCTGCGGGGAATGCGGCCGATGCCGCGCCACACGGCGTCACCGATGTCGAAAATTTCCGCCATCAAGCGCCGGGCAGACGGGTTGCCGTTTTCGGCGACCGCACGTCCATAGGCATTGGCCAGCTGCGGCGTATTGTTTTCAATCTGATCGACCAGCTGTTGGACCGCGTAGAGGATGTCCACCGGTTCAAATCCCGCCACGACGCAGGGTACGCGATAGCGCTCAAAAAACGGACGGTAGGCCTGCAGACCGATGACGACGGAAACATGACCGGGCAGGATAAAGCCGTCGATCTTTACCGCGTCGGCCTGCATCAGGGCGTTAAGAGCCGGGGGCACGCGTTTGTGCGCTGCAAAAACGCTGAAATTGGAAAGGCCCATTTCCTCGGCGGTTTTTATGGCCGCGGCAATGGTCGGCGCGGTGGTTTCGAAGCCGACCCCGAGAAAAACGACCTGCTTTCGGGAATTTTTTTGCGCCAGCGCCATGGCGTCCATGGTGGAGTAAACCACCCGAATGTCGCGGCCTTCACCCTTTTGCTGCTGGAGTGAAGTGCCGGACCCCGGCACCCGCATCAGGTCACCGAATGTGGTGACAATGACATCTTTGATATCGCTCAAAGCGATAAACGCGTCGATGTCGCTCTGGTCGGTGACGCACACCGGGCAGCCCGGCCCGGACAGCAGGGAAATCGTCTCCGGCATGACCGACCGGATACCGCTGCGGAAGATGGAAACCGTGTGCGTGCCGCACACTTCCATCAGGCGTGCGGGACGGCGGCCGGCGTTTTTGATCTGCTGAATCAGACTGCGGGCCAAAGTTGCATCCCGGTATGCCGCCGTGTGCTCCATGGACGTCCGTTGACCTCATCTTCCGCGTTTTAAAACAGCGTCGGCCGCCACCGCCTGGCCCAGAGCGATGCCGCCGTCATTGGTTGGCACGATTGTGTGGCTGTAAACGGCAAATTCCTTTGCGTCAAGCTCTCTTAACAGCTGCGACAGCAGGCGGCTGTTCTGGAATACGCCGCCGCTCAATACAACCCGGGCAAGCCCGGTTTCCCGCTTCAGCCGCTTGCATACGTCACCGAACATCACCGCCAGGGTTCGATGAAAGGTTGCACTGACAGCGTCGGCCGCCACACCTTCGATGACATCGCGGACAACGCCTTTGATGATCGGCCGCGTTTCGATCTGAAGGGGCGGACCGTCCCGCCACTGATATTCATACGTTTTACGGGTTTCTTCTGCCGCCGCCATTTCCAGCTCCATGGCCGCCTGTCCTTCGAAGGCGATGATGTTCCGCAGCCCGGTGATGGCAGCCACGCCGTCAAACAGCCGGCCGAGGCTGGATGTCAAAGGGGCGTTGAAGCGCCGGTGCAGCATTTGGATAACGGTATTGCGCTTTTGGGCGTCGATGCGTTTGAGAAACGGCAGCGGTAGATCCGCCCCCTCTTCGCCGAAGGCGTCGATCAGATAACTCAACGCCATGCGCCAGGGTTCCCTGATGGCGGCGGCGCCCCCCGGCATGGGCACGTATGCCAGGTGGCCCACCCGGTCGAAGCGGTGCGCCTCCGCCACCATGAATTCACCGCCCCAGACGGCGCCGTCCGTGCCGTAGCCGGTGCCGTCGCAGGCCAGCCCCAGAACCGGCCCCTCAATACGGTTTTCCGCCATGCAGCTTACGATGTGGGCATGGTGGTGCTGAACCGCGATTTTTTCAAGCCCTGAGGAAAGCGCGTATTTTGTGCTCAAATAATCCGGGTGCAGGTCATACGCCGCGCATTGCGGATCAACGTCCAGAATTCGGCGGAGATGGGCGATGGTGTGTAAAAAAAAGTCATAAGTGGCGGCGTTTTCAAGATCACCGATGTGCTGACTTAAAAAAGCGTGCTCCCCCCGCGTCAGACAGATCGTGTTTTTCAGTTCGGCGCCGCAGGCCAGGATGGGGGCGGTTTTATCTTTCAGGAAAACAGGGGCGGGCACGTAGCCCCGCGAGCGCCGCAGAAAACGGGTTTGCCGTTCGACGACGGCGGTTACGGAATCATCGGTGCGCAGGTAGATGTCCCGATTGTGGATTAGAAAAAAATCGGCGACGTCTTTCAGCCGCGTAAAAGCGTCGTCGTTGTCAACGGCGATCGGTTCATCGCTCAGATTGCCGCTGGTCATGACCAGCGCCGTTACGTCCTGCGCCAGTAGAAGGTAGTGAAGCGGGGTGTAGGGCAGCATGACGCCCACGTAACGGTTGGCGGGTGCGACCGCCGCGGACAGCAGCGTCGTTGAGCGCTTGGGCAGAAGTACGATGGGCCGGTGCCGGGTGCAGAGCAGGGCTTCGGTTTCCGGGGCCAGATGCGCAAAGCGAGCGACAGCCGCGGGATCCCGGGCCATCACCGCCAGCGGTTTTGCCTCGCGCTGCTTGCGCCGTCGCAGGCGAATGACGGCGGCATCGTTGCCGGCATCAACCGCGAGATGAAATCCACCCAACCCTTTGACGGCCACGATTTTTCCTTTTTGCAACAGCGCGGCGGTGTCGGCGATGGGGTCGGCGGCGTTGATTCGACGCCGGCCGGCGTCGTACAAAGACACTTGCGGGCCGCACACCGGGCAGGCATTGGGTTGCGCGTGAAACCGCCGGTTTTCGGGGTCTTCATATTCGGCCTGGCAGCGCGCGCACATGGGAAAGTGCTTCATGGACGTTTTGGGACGGTCATAGGGGATGTCGTCGATGATGGTGTAGCGGGGGCCGCAGTTGGTGCAGTTGATGAAGGGATAGCGGTAGCGCCGGTCATTTGGATCGAACAGCTCCTGAAGACAGTCCTCGCAGACCGACATGTCCGGCGAAATCAGGGTGAAGCGGGTGTTCCCCGCCTCGCTTTTGACAATGGAAAAGTCGGCATACGCGGTGTCCGGGTGTGCGTGGATGGCAATGCGGGTGATGTGCGCAAGGGGCGGCGCTTTGCGGGGGATTTCCTGGTAAAAGCCGTCGATGGCCGC
>Ga0180429_10002365_pt1 | contig 15589 bp, 11 predicted proteins | sample SS_ome_FD_132428 | JGI IMG/M metagenome (GOLD analysis project Ga0180429, IMG submission 132428) | Hypersaline lake sediment archaeal communities from the Salton Sea, California, USA - SS_1_S_1 metaG | ecosystem: Environmental > Aquatic > Non-marine Saline and Alkaline > Hypersaline > Sediment ...
CCCTTCGCCTTTGTCCCCGATACCGCCAAAGATACCATCGGCCTCGTCGCCCTCGTCACCACCCTGGTCTGCTTCATCGCCGCCATCGTCCTGCTCCTCATCTGACCCCACGTCACCGACGCCCTGCCCCTTGACCAACCTCCCGATCCCGGTTAAAGTCTCTCGATATGTACGATCAACAAGACATGGATGACGGCTCCGCCCCCCTGATCCGCCAACGCCTGAGATTGGCCATGCTCATGGTCGCCGCCATGCTCGTCGGCGAAATAGCCTTCCTTATCCTTATCCTGACCCTGCGAGCTTCCTCGCAGCAGTTCTTCACCTCGACAATCGACCTGCCCCCCTTGCTCCCGCTCGGCCTTCTCCTGGTCGTGACCGTCATGGCCCTGCTCGTCCGCAGCCTCTTCGGCCGAAAACTCGCCGTCGCCCACGATCTCGCGCAAACACTGCAGGTCTATTTCACCATGACTATCGTTTCCTGCGGCCTCTTCGAAGCCGCCGCCTTCTTCTGCATTATTACCCTCTTGCTCGCCAGCCCTTCCGTGCCGCCCCTTATCGGACTGGCCCTGGCCCTTATCGCCCAAGGCTGCTTCTTCCCCACACCCGCCCGCTTCCACCGGCTACGCCAGCAAGCTACCCAACGTCAGCAGCTCCGCCACACCCCAAAATAACCAACCTAACGCGTCTCCTTCCAGTACAGCACCGTCGGCCCCGCGTCCGTCCGCGCCACCACCGCCTCTATGTAATGGGCTAAACCTGTCCGCGACGCACGCCCGCAACTGCGAATCGTAAACGCACTGCTCCGCACCGTGATCTCCCCCACCATTTGCTGAAATATCTCCACCGTCATCCCCGGCACCAACAGCACCTCCGCCACGCTCGTGAACCCCTGCCCCAGCGTCTGGCGATACGGCACCATATTCTCCGCCAACTCCTCCGTCACACCGCTCAGCGTGGCCAGCACGGTCGCACTGGCCGTGTTCACGTTGATTCGCCCACGTATCACCGACTCCTGACGCGTCGTGATCCGATCCGCAATCCGCCGAAACGTCCCCCAATCCAACGGCAACGCCCCCGCCTCCTCCGTGCACTCAGCCGCCGGCCCCTCCGAGAGCGCATCGTCCATCAGTAACGCCCCAATGTTGCTGAATCCACTGCCCCGATGTTCCTCGATCCACTTGATCTGACACGGATTCAAACCCAACTCCTGACCCAACTCCGCCGCACCGGCCGTGTTCACATTCACCCGCCGACGTCCCAAACCGTCCCGGTTATACTCAAACGAATACACCGTCACCATCCCCAACAACCCACGATCCAAAAGACCGTCCCCATTATCCACCGGCGCCGACGCCTCCCCGTCGTCCTCGTTGGCCTCCAGGAGCCCGTTCAAATTCAGGTCCTCCCCGTAAAACACCCGCCCCGTAACCTCCGGCACCAACGCCAACTCCCGCACCGTGGCAAAAGCCTGCGCCGCTGCACCCGTGCCTTCTTCTGACGCCGCCGGCTTGGTCGTCATCGCCATCGCCTTGGCCTCGCCCGCCCCCTCCTGGCTACGCCAACGGACGATCCCATCCGCCATACTCTCCGTCATCCCCGGCAACGCCAGCAGCATCGCCCGTGACGCCGTGTTCAAATTCACCTTGCTCGCCTCGTCCTCGATGCCATAACCACCATGCCGACTCCCCGCTGACTCCCCCTGTGCGTACACCGTAAACGTCCCGTCCTCCAGACTCACCTCTCGAAACGCCTTCTCATTGTCGTACCACGTGTCCAGCATCGTGTCCGTTGGCCCCAGATCCCTGCCCACCTCACTGATCGCCCGATGCACCCCCGCCCGCGCCAGCCAACGCGCCGTCACCCGGTCCGCTCCCGCCACGCGTACCGCGTTGTCCAGACGCGTCGTGTGCGCCAACGCCAACGCCAGCACCGTCACCAGCATCAGAATCCACAAAATCACCACCAGCACTATGCCCGTTCGCCTGCTCACTGACGCCACCCTGCCCTCATCCACCCATCCGCCTCTCTACGCCATCACTCATCACCCTTCTCACCCCCCGTGCCAATTGCTGGTGAGTCCCCCGACGCCTCCAGCAACATCAGCCCCACGTCCGGCAAGGGGCCCAACGCAATCTCCTGGCTCAACGTGATCTCCCTGTCCTCCGCCTCCGGCCCCGCTAACCCCACCGTCACCCGTACCAGTGACGGATAATCCGCTCGGCCACCCCACGTCCGCCGCCACGTCCGACCGTCAAAATAGTCAAACTGCAACACCCGCACATGGCGGCTCACCTCGCTGAGCAGCCCCCGATCGTTACCCACGGCCGTGTTCGACACCGGCGCCACCCGCCGCGTCAGATACCGCTGCTCACCCCCCGCCTCCTCCCGCAACCCATACTCCACTTCGTACACGTCTCCCTCCCTTAGTCGCTCGCCCACCGCTCGGTCCGACACCACAAACGCCCGCAGACGATCTGCCGCCATCGCACCGCTGCCCCCGCTGCGACCCTCCAGACACATCTGCCTCGCATCCAAACACCGATAAAAATTAGCAAGATCATTGCGTATCTGATTTATCGCATAACGCCCGTGCGCCAGCATCTGCGAATAATACTCCGCCTGCTCTCGCCCTCGCGCCACACTCCGCAGCGTCCCCACCGCTACCGCGATCACCAACGCCCCGATCACCGTCGCCAGCAGCAGCTCCACCAATGTGAACGCCCGACGGGGCCCAGCCTGCCTCGCCCTTGCCGTACCGGCCTCGCCGCCCTCAGAATACCCACGCCGCGTTGTCACGCACCTCATCAACATAGTGGCACCGGACTCTCAAAAACTCTCTGGTTTCATGGTCAGTCCGTCGATCCCGTGACCTCTGCCTCAGCCGAGCTCGCCACCGGCTCGAGCACATAACTCACCCCCGCCTCCGTCTCAAATTCTACCATGCCCGCATCCATCCTCAGCACCGCCAGCGACGCGTTCGCCGTGCGTATCTTCATCGGACGCTTCGTCCGCACCCGGCACGTACGCCCCGCCAACGACCGTATCGTCGCCTCCGCCAGCTGACCCTTCTCCCACCGCATCGCCACCTCAAAGCCCCCCCGCGCCCGCAACCCCTTCACACTGCCTCTCGACCACGCCCCAGGCAACGCCGGCAACAATGTCAACCCACCATCATGACTCTGCAGCAGCATCTCCGCTATCCCCGCCGTCCCCCCAAAATTGCCATCAATCTGAAACGGCGGATGAGTGTCAAACAGATTCGGCAACGTCGATTTGCTGAACAGCACCCCCAGGCTCTCATACGCCCGCTCCGCCTCGCCCAGCCGTGCCCAGAAATTCACCACCCACGCCCGGCTCCAACCCGTCCCCCCTCCCCCGTGCGACAACCGACGCTCCAGCGACCGCCGCGCCGCCCCCGCCAACTCCGGCGTCCCCTCCAGTGTAATCTGCCGACCCGGGTGCAGACCAAACATGTGCGACATGTGCCGATGACCCGGCGAAGGCTCCTCGTAATCCTCGATCCACTCCTGAAGGCAACCCGTCCGCTCGCTGATCTGCACCGGCGCCAGCCGCCCCAATGCCCCCTCCAGCTCCGCCCGAAACTCTACCTCAAACCCCTCCTGCCCCTCGCCCAGCACCGCGATCGCCTCCAGGCAGTTCGTAAACAAATCATGCACAATCATCAGATCCATCGTCGCCGCATACGTGAACGAAAACTTCCCGCCCGTCTTCGTCCGGAACACATTCTCCGGCGAGTGCGACGGATTCGTCACCAGTCGGCCCGCCCCTGCTGCCCCCGCCGGCGCCTCCACCAGAAAATCCAGCACAAACCGCGCCGCACCCTTCATCAGTGGATAACCCCGCTCCGCCAGAAACGCCTTGTCCTGCGTAAACGCGTAATGCTCGTACGGATGCTGCGCCAGCCACGCCGCCCCCATAGGCCACACACCCCAGATCCCGTCCGCCGGCACCGTAAAGCCCCACACGTCGCTCAAATGATGCACCACCCAGCCGCCGCACCCGTAATGCACCTTCGCCGTGTGCTCGCCCGAAGCCACCAGCGTCTCCATGTAATCCACCAACGGCACATGGCACTCCGACAAATTGCCGACCTCCGCGGGCCAGTAATTCATCTGCAAATTGATGTTCGTATGATAATCACTGTTCCACGGCGCCCGCATATGCTCATTCCACACCCCCTGCAGATTCGCCGGCATGCACCCGCCCCGCGAGCTGCCCATCAGCAGATACCGCCCGAACTGAAAATACAACGCCGCCAACTGCGGATCATCCTCACCCGCCGCCACCCGCTTCAACCGTTCATCCGTCGGCAGATTCGCCGCCTCCGTACGCCCCAGGTCCAGATCCACCCGCCCGAACATCGCCCCATGCTCCGCCTCGTGCGCCGCCTTGAGCTCACCGTAATTCTTACCCGCCAGTTGCGCCAGATACCCTTCGCACAAAGCATGCCCGTCCGCCGACAAGTCCCCCGGCCCCTGGTAATTCGTCCCTGCCACCACCAGCACCGTCGCCGCGTCTGCACCTTCCACCACCAACGCGTGCTCGCCCGCCTTGACCGTCCCCCCTTCCGCTCGCACTTCCACCTGCCCCTCGAACGCCACGCCCTTCGGATTGCACACCCCCCGCAAGATCAACCGGTTACTGCCCGCCACCTCACACGCCGCCGTCTCAGGCCGCGTCAAACCCACCGTAAAACTCACCCGCCCCGGCTTGCTCCCCTTCATCCGCCACACCACCGCCTGATCGACCGCGCTGACAAACGCCTCTCGCACAAACTCTGCCCCCCCCGCCTCGTAACGCACCGTCGCTACGCCACGGGACAGGGCCAGTTCCCGCCGATACCCCTTCACCTCCGACACCTCCCCAAAATCAATCATCAAATCCCCCAAAGGCTGATACGACTCGATTTTCGCAGGCCGGCCCATCATCGTTCTGCCCGCCAGCGCCTCCGCCTCCTTGTTCTTGCCGGCAAACAACAACGCCCGCACCTTGGGCAACGCCTCCAACGCCGCCGGATTCGTCCTCTCGCTCGCACGACCCGCCCAGATCGTCTCCTCGTTCAACGCCAGCCGCTCACGCTCAACACCCCCAAACACCATCGCCCCCAACCGCCCATTCCCAATCGCCAACGCCTCCACCCACTTCGCCGCCGGCTGTCGATACCACAACACCCACGCCCCCTCAAGCCGCGACGTAACGCCCTCCACCGCCACCGCCGCCCCGATGCCAGGTCCCGCCCATACCCCCATCATAACCGCCAACACCACTGCCACTAACAATGCCGATCCGTTCTGCTTAGCCCTGCCCATGCTTCACCTCGCTGTGTGTCCCCTGTCCTTGCCTGCTCATGCTACCGCCGCCAATCATACAATAACGTCATCGCACTGACCTGCTTCTCCGCCTCCTCCGCCCCCCAAACCACCGTCGCCCTCACCTCCCACAGATTCACACCCCCCTCCCGCTCCTTCACCTCCACTTTGTACCGGTACCCCTCGTAGCGCTCGCCAAAATCCCCCCGGACTTTCGTCTGCTGCTTGTAGCCCGCCAGGCCCATTGCCGCCACCCGATCCAGACACTCATCCACCAGCCGATAGGCCTGCTCGTATTCCATCCCCTCGCGACTGTTCACCAGACACCGACGGCTCAAACCGCACACCACCACCGCTCCCACCGCCAGCAGCAGACAGCTCGCCAACGCCTCCACCAACGTAAATCCGCCTGTCGATCTGCTCTTGAACATGCCCCCATGGTACGCCTTGCCCCCACCCCCGTCAACGCCCCTCCCTTGCTCACCTCCCATCCACCCTGTGCACCCCACACCCATTGAAGCCCCCCATCTTGATGGGGGGTTAGACTCCCGACCACATTGACCCTCCGCATTTACCTTCAAAACCCCAACAAATTGAAGCCTTGCGATATCATCGCGGGGGCAGACCTCCAAGTACCTTGTGCGAACAATATGCCGATATCCAATAAGGCCCAGCCTGGAAATGCTGACAAACCCTCCTAAAGACAGCCCCCCCTTGTGAATCGCCTATCCGAAGGGCGGGCGATAATGCAAATACACCACAAAAAACGACGTCATTGCGGCGGTGCCATTTTCTCAAATGCACTACTCAGGTTTTTCGCCATGCATCGTGAAATCCGGGCCCCAGGTAATGCGTGTCTATTACGCACAGACTTCAGCCATGTGAACCTGTCAAAATAGAATACCCCAGCATAATTCCCTACACAACCCTTGCCCCCGTACTTACCAAGGTGATCCCTCACGGCAGACAAACCACTCTCGTGAAATGGCAGACAACTGTACTGGCTCAATACGAGGACGTTAGGTGCGTCGTGAGCGAAACGACGGAACTTTTCTTCCATCTTCTGCACTACTCTGCCTTCCCCTGTCCCTGGAAGCCCTCCGACTGCTGTCCCCCCGCTTCTGTACGCTGCCTCAAAGATTTTCTTGTCCGCGTCGCTGAAGCTTATTACGCTGGCCTCAAAATATATCCTCATTCCTTTCTCATTTAGGCGCACCTCCCCACGTTGCCCGTTGGGCAAGCTGGGGTACGCTGTTACCGCCCGCTCTCCAAATCTTTCCACCAGTGCCCCGATAATCGCCAATTCAAAAACGGTCCCGGTGCTTCCGATGTCTCTCAGCCGACCAACAAAATCGCTTCTCACTTGCCCTTTGGTAGTGTTCGATGCGAATTCTAGACCACGCTCTAATGTCATCAAGTTGACTCGTGTGCCCTCAATCAAGCAACAGTATATTTCAGGCACTTTCGGCCATTTGTCTCCTGCTTCCTCTATTTCACCCTTAATCCCTTCGAGCATTCCCTCGTCAAGTACGTTTTTGAAGACAGGGTGCCCCTCTACGTAATTAACAACCTCGTCGTGTTTACGTATCCGAGCCTCCGTATCCATGGCTACTCCTCGAATGACGCATCACTTGTGCCCTTATGCTTGATGGCCTCCCTGATCTGCGCAATCCGTCGCAACTCATTGCTCGGCCTTGTCTTCTCCGACTGTTTCTGCCTCGTCGTCCTTGACAACCCGCGCCACCGCCACCAGCTTGTCCCCGTCGTCCAGCCGAATCATCTTGACTCCCTGCGTGTTACGCCCGATGGCTCGCACCTCATCCAGACCCGTCCGCATCATGATACCCCCACCACTGATCAGCATCAGGTCGTCCCCATCGTCCACCGCCTTGAGCGCCACCACCTTGCCGTTACGCTCCGTCGTCTTGATATTGATCAGCCCCAGCCCACCACGCTTCTGCCCCCGGTAGTCCTCCAGGTCCGTCCGCTTGCCAAACCCGTTCTCGCACATCGTCAGCAGCGACCCCCCCTGACGCGCCACCACCATGTCCACCACCTTGTCGTCCCCTTTGAGCTTGATCCCCTTGACCCCGCGCGCCGTCCGACCCATCGCCCGCACATCCTGCTCGTTGAAACGAATCGCCATCCCCTCCTGCGTCCCCAGAATAATCTCGTCCTCGCCGCTCGTGATCTGCGCCCCGATCAAGTCGTCGCCGTCGTCCAGCGAAATCGCCGCGATCCCCACACGCCGCACGTTCCCGAACGCACTCAGAATCGTCTTCTTCACCGTCCCCTGCCGCGTCGCCATCACCAGCATCCGATCGTCAAACTCCCGCACCGCCACAATCTCAGCAATGCTCTCCGCCGACTCCAGGTTCAACAGGTTCGCAATGCTCCGACCGCGACTCGTCCGACCCAGCGAAGGCACGTCATACACCCGCTTCCAGTAGCAACGACCCCGGTTCGTAAACACCATCAGATAATCGTGCGTGCTCGCCGTAAACAAATGCTCAATGAAATCCCCCTCCTTCGTGTCGCTCCCCTTGACCCCTCGGCCTCCGCGACCCTGCTTGCGGTACGTGTCCAGACCCGTCCGCTTGATGTAACCGTCGTGACTGATCGTCACGATTACATCTTCCTCCTCAATCAAATCCTCTATGTTGAAGTCCGTCACATCACCCGCAATCTCCGTCTTGCGAGGCTTGGCGTACTTCTCCTTCACCTCGTACAAGTCCTCCCGAATAATATCCAGCACCAACGCTTCATCCCCCAAAATCGCCTCGTATCCCGCTATCTCCTCCGCTAACGCCGCGTATTCCTGACCGAGCTTCTCTACCTCCAGCCCCGTCAGACGCTGCAGCTGCATCGTCAATATCGCGTCCGCCTGCACCGCCGTCAAAAACTGGTCCGTACCGCTCTTGGCCCGCACAAACTCCGCCGGCAACAAACGCACCAGCGTCCCGTGCTCCTTCAGCCGCAACGGCTTGGCCATCAACGCTTCCTTCGCCGCCGGCACGTTCGGCGCCGCCTTGATCAACGCGATAATCTCATCAATGTCGCTCTGCGCCAGCAGCAACCCCTCCACCAGATGCGCCCGCCGCTGCGCCCGCCGCAACAGAAAACCCGTCCGACGACGTATCACCTCTTTGCGATGCTCTACGTACAGCAACAGCAACTGCTTCACGTTCAGCGTCTGAGGACGATTACGCACCAAAGCGATATTGATAATGCTGAATGTGCTCTGCAAAGGCGTATACTTGTACAACTGGTTCATCACCACGTTCGCGTCCGCGTCACGCCGCAACTCGATTACCACCCGCATCCCCTTGCGGTCCGACTCGTCCCGAACGTCCGTAATCCCCAATATCGTCCCGTTCGAGACACACTCCGCAATCTTCACCACAATCTGCGACTTGATCGTCTGGTACGGTATCTCGTCCACCACGATCAGCTCTTTGCCCCGCTTGGTCGTCTCCGTCCGCATCTTTCCCCGCACGCTGATCGTCCCCCGACCCGTCGTGTAACCGTCCACAATCCCCTTCCGCCCGCAAATGCTCCCGCCCGTCGGAAAATCAGGCCCCGGCATGATCTCCATGATCTCACGAAAACCACAATCCGGATTCTCCATCACCTTTATCAACGCGTCGCACACCTCCCCCACGTTGTGCGGCGGCATGCTCGTCGCCATCCCCACCGCAATCCCCATCGCCCCGTTCACCAGCAAATTCGGAAACTTCGCCGGCAGAACCACCGGCTCCGTCGTCGTCTCATCATAGTTCGGCACGTAATTCACCGTGTCGTACTTGATGTCCGCCATCATCTCCGACGCCGCCTCCGTCAGCCGCGCCTCCGTGTAACGCATCGCCGCCGGCGGATCACCGTCCACCGATCCGAAATTCCCCTGCGGATTCACCAATGGCACCCGCATGTTCCACTCCTGACCCATCCGCACCAGCGTCGGATACACCACCTGCTCACCGTGAGGATGGTAATTACCCGACGTATCGCCCGCGATCTTCGCGCACTTACGGTGCTTCGAACGAGGACCCAGGTTCAAATCCTGCATCGCCACCAAGATCCGACGCTGCGAAGGCTTCAACCCGTCTCGTACATCCGGCAGCGCCCGGCTGATGATCACGCTCATCGCATAGTTCAAATACGAGTCTTTCAACTCGTCCAGTATCGATAGATCCTTGATCTGTCCCTCTGCCGTCGTCACGCCCTGCAACCTCTTTCCAGTAAACAACTTCCAATTCCGTCGGAAAATCGGCCTGTCGGACCCTGCCCGCCCCCCCATCCGATCACGCCCTGACTCACAGCATATACACCCCGCATTCTAAGCCTTCCAACACCCCATAGCAAACCTTCTTTTTTTCCCTGGCATGGGCCTCTCGCCCATGATTCCACGCCCCTGCCACCGTCTGCCCGCGTCCATCCCGTCTCGCGAGCATCTTGCCCGCGTGTCCCCCGTGTCGCGAGCATCTTGCCCGCGTGCCCCCCGTGTCGCGTGCATCTTGCCCGCGTGCCCCCCGTGTCGCGTGCATCTTGCCCGCGTGCCCCCCGTGTCGCGGGCATCTTGCCCGCGTCTTCACCTTCTGCTATCATCCACCCATACCAGACCGACCGAAAACGAACCTCCTGCAAAGGACAATCCCATGCACACCCAAAACGCCACCTATACCCTCATCACCCTCACCCTGCTTACCCTCGCTCTGCCTACCCTGGCCCAGACACCCACCGACACCCTCGCCCTCATCCCCCTGCCCGTCTCCCTCGAACGCACCGGCGGTGCACCTTTTACCCTCACGGCCGCCACCGCCATCACGACCTCCGACCACCCCGAGGCTCAGCGCATCGCCCGCTACCTCGCCGATCACCTTCGCCCCGCCACCGGCCTGCACTTGCCCGTCGTCCCCCCTAACGTCGACCTGGACGCCGCCAGCTCCGTATCCCTCATCCTGAGCTCTGACGTGTCCACTCTCGGCTCCGAAGGTTACCAACTCACCATCTCCCCCAATGCCGTCCGCCTCACTGCTTCGGCCCCTGCAGGCCTCTTCTACGCCGTCCAGACCCTCCTCCAACTGCTGCCCCCCCAAATCGAAGCCGACACCCCACAACCCAACACCGCCTGGACCGTCCCCGCCCTCAAAATCACCGACCAACCCCGCTTCGCCTGGCGCGGCATACTCCTCGACGTCTCCCGCCACTTCTTCACCAAACAAGAAGTCATGCAATTCATCGACCGAATGGCCCGCTACAAACTCAACACCCTCCACCTCCACCTCACCGACGACCAGGGCTGGCGCATCGAAATCAAATCCCGACCCAAACTTACCGAAATCGGTGCCTGGCGCGTCCCCCGCGTCGGCAACTGGTGGAAATTCGACCCGCCCCAACCCAACGAAAAACCCACCTATGGCGGCTTCTACACCCACGACGACATCCGCCAGCTCGTCGCCTACGCCCAGGACCGCTTCATCACCATCGTGCCCGAAATCGACGTCCCAGGCCACAGCCTCGCTACCCTCGCCTCCTATCCCGAACTCGCCTGCACCGAAGGCCCCTTCCACGTCAACCCCGGTTCGCCCTTCTACGGCAAAATCCAAAACACCCTCTGCGTCGCCCAGCCCGAAGTCTACGACTTGCTCGACGACGTCTTCGGCGAAGTCGCCCAACTCTTCCCAGGCCAATACATCCACATGGGCGGCGACGAAGCCCACAAAGGCTTCTGGGCCAAGTGCCCACGCTGTCAGACTCTCAAAAAAGAAAAAGAACTCCAGAACGAAAACGAACTCCAAAGCTACTTCGTCAAACGCTGCGAAGAAATCATCAACCGCCACGGCAAACGCCTCATCGGCTGGGACGAAATCCTCGAAGGTGGCCTCGCCCCCAACGCCACCGTCATGTCCTGGCGAGGCCTCGCCGGCGGCGTCAAAGCCGCACAAATGAACCACCACGTCGTCATGTCCCCCAGCCCCCACTACTACCTCGACCTCTTCCAGGGCGACCCCGTCATCGAACCGCCCACCTACAGCCTCAGCCGACTCAACACCTGCTACACCTTCGATCCCGTACCCCCCGGCGTCGACCCCGCCCTCATCCTCGGCATCCAGGGCAACCTCTGGACCGAATCCGTCCCCACTCTTCGCCACGCCCAGTACATGATTTGGCCCCGAGGCCTCGCCATCGCCGAAACCGCCTGGTCCCCCGCCAGCCGCAAAGACTGGAACACCTTCCACCCCCGCGTGACCAACCACTTCCAACGCCTCGACGCCGCCCACGTCAACTACGCCCCCTCCATGTACGACCCCATCTTCACCCCCCGCAAAGACGCTGATGGCAACCTCCTCATCGAGCTCGCCACCGAAATCGACGACCTCACCATCCACTACTGCTTCGACGGCACCTTCCCCGATCAATTCTACCCCAAATACACCCAACCCCTCGCCGTCCCCCGCAACGCCCTCGAACTCCGCACCATCACCTGCCGCAAAGGCCAACCCATAGGCCGCCCCATCACCATGCCCATCACCGAACTCCAAAACCGCGCCAAATAATCCTGTGGCATGAGCGTCCCGCCCATGATTCCCGTGTCGCCGCCATCTTGCCCGCGGTTAAATCACTTGTCGCCACAGGCGACACCGTTGTCATTCCCGCGAACGCGGGAATCCAGATATCCGCACACCCTTTGTCCCCGCTTTGTCATTGCGAGGAGGCGTTTCGCCGACGTGGCAATCTCAACCTGCCAACCACCTTGTGCAAACAGTACCCCCACACACCCAATAAAGCCCCGCCGAATTGTCATTCCCGCGAAAGCGGGAATCCAGATATCCGACCACATTGTCCCCTCCCATCCCCCCATCCCGGACAAAAAACACACCCATGCACCCTTTATTCTCCTTGACTCCCCCGGCAATCCCAATACAATGACCCCATGTGCACATTATCGGCTCGGGAAGCACCGCCCCACGCCCTTGTACCAGGCCAAGCCCGTTGCACGTCCAGAATTTTGACATTCAGGTAATGCCCTTGATTTCGGAGACGTTTCTGCTTATACTTTGAGCGTTTCGGCGAACAGGAGGCTCTATGCCGCGCTATACTAATGAACAGATCGTTGAGATGTTGAAGAACCTTGCAGAAAGGCTGGGACAGCAAAGCCTTTCGAAGAATGAGATCGCTTCAGTCATATCACCTTCCACCATCACAGGACGTTTTGGCAACATCGGGAACGCACTGGAAGCCGCAGGCCTGCAACGAGTCGAAAGTGCCGCGCATTTCCGAGGACGAGGCCTGCAGATTGAAAACGACGCCCTTTTTCGGGGTCTTTACACTGTCGAAAACAAGATTGGTCACGAGCCAGGTTACAATGAATGATCCGCACATTGTGAGTATTCCGTTAGACCCTATAGGCAACGATTCGGGAAATGGCCAGAGGTGCTTGCGCACTACAGAAAATGGAAATCGGATAACAAACATGTGCTACCCTCCATTCTTCTAGAAGAAGCGGAAGAAAACAGAGAGCAAAGGACCGCAAACTGCGAAAGAGAGTGGGTTGACAATCGCACGACTATGCTTCCCATTGGACGAGCAGAAAGAACGCACCTGAGCAATTCTACGGTGAACCCATTGACTTTCGGGGCTTGCGGCACGCTCCCATCAATGAACAAGGGGTGGTGTTTCTCTTTGCCATGGTAAGCCGAGAACTTGGTTTCAACATTGAATCTATACAACAGGGTTTTCCCGACTGTGAAGGGAAGTATCTTTACGATTCAAAAAAGAACCTTTGGGCTAAGGCTCGGATTGAATTTGAATATAAAGCATCCAATTTCGAACAGCACGGTCATGATCCAAATCAATGCGATTTCATTGTCTGTTGGGTGAATGATTGGCCAGACTCCCGAGTGAATGTCATTGAGTTAAAAGCTGAGATTTTGAAACTTCCCTCCCGTTAATGACAGTCCTTGTTCCCTTGCAGCCCCCCCCTTACCTCCCCCCCCAACCCCATCCTCCCCCTCCCAAATCTGCAATCTCAGCTTCCCCTTGGCCTCTCTCCCGCCGCTATCTCTGCCCCGCCGAAGGCCTAAAAGCGATAAACTCCCACCGCGCAGCGGCGGTTCTGTCTCTTCATTCATCACTCATCACTCACAATTCTCTTCTCGGCTGAGCCCCCCTGCTACTCGGTAGGCCAGGGGTGTGCAATTCTCCGCCGTTTCCGCTAAGATGACCCCGACGAGTAACACTAAAGGAACCAACCCATGCCCCACGACATGTTAACGACCCCCGCCGCCGAGACGCTGGCGCCCATCGAACGTAAACTCCTTGCAGGCAAACGGTTAAGCCTCGACGACGGCCTTGCCCTCTACCACTGTGCCGACCCGTTCCGCCTGGGCCAGCTTGCTCAGCAGGCCACCTTCGACCGCGTGGGCCGACGGGTCTACTACGCCCTCAACCGCCACATCAACTACAGCAACGTCTGTCGCCTCCGCTGTGCCTTCTGCACCTTCCGCCGAACCGCCGACGCCCCCGACGCCTACACGCTCAGCCCCGACGAGATCGCCCGAATCGCCCAGGACGCCCAACAGGCCGGCGTCACCGAAGTCCACATCGTCGGCGGCGTCCACCCGGACCTGCCCTTCGAGTACTACCACGACGTCATCAGCCATATCCGATTGTCCTGTAAAGACTTACACATCAAAGCCTTCACCGCTGTCGAGATCATCGACCTGGCCGAAAAGGCCGGCCTCTCCATCGAAAAGACCCTCGCCAGCCTCATCGAAGCGGGCCTGGGCGCCCTGCCCGGCGGCGGCGCCGAAATCCTTTGTGACGAGTACTTTACACAGTTTTGCCCCGCCAAGCCCGGCCCCGACCAATGGCTGGACGTCCACGAAACAGCCCACCGCCTGGGCCTCAACACCAATGCCACCATGCTCTTCGGCTACGGCGAAACCATCGAACAACGCCTCGCCCACCTGCTCCGCCTGCGCGACCTCCAGGACCAATCCCTGGCCTCAAGCCAGGTCGGCCACTTTGACTGCTTCGTCCCCCTGCCCTATGTGCCGCCGGGTAAAGGCTTGCAAAATAAGGACTTAAAACAAGCATCCGGCAGCGCCGTCGACCAGCTCAAGACCATCGCCATCAGCCGGTTGCTGCTGGACAATTTCGATCACGTCAAGGCCTTTTGGCCCATGCTCGGCATCAAGATCGCCCAGATTGCCCTGACTTTCGGTGCCGACGATCTTGATGGCACCGTCGAGGACTACCGCGTCGTCGAAAAGAATGATCAGAACCTCCCCACGGCCTTAAGCAGACAGGCCATTGCCCAGATTATCAGCGAAACCGGCAGGACTCCCACCCAACGCGACGGCTTTTATCGCCCCGTCTCTGGGCCCTAAGTGTTGACCTGGCAAGTGCTTGCAAGCAACTAAGTTGTAGCGCCCAGGACGGCTTCTTCCGTTTCTTCTGCCGGCTTGAGCGTCGCCACGACGTTTCGACCGCTCCGCTTGGCCTGGTAAAGGGCTCGGTCCGCCATATCCAGCAGCTCCCGCGGCGTCCGTGCTTTGTTGCCCTTAACCGTTGCTATGCCTATACTTAGCCGAGGCTGCCTGGGCATCTTCGGAGCCTCGTTCTCACGCAGCGCCAGCCGGATCCCGCTCTTATCGCACGACTGAGAATCTTCATAGAGTTCCGGCAGCAGGCTGGCGACCTCCCGGGCAAACATCCTCCGGGTGCGTTCGGCAATCCAGTGAGCCGCCCGCGCGTCGGTGTCGGGCAGGACCAGGACAAATTCATCGCCGCCGAGCCTGGCTGCGACGTCCTCATCCCGGACCGATGCTGCTAAAAGCTCGCCCAGAAAGGAGATAACGGCATCGCCGACGCAATGGCCGAAGGTGTCGTTGACGGCCTTGAAGTTATCCATGTCGATCATCATGCACACCAGGTCACCGGGCTGGGTCAGGCACTCGTCAAAGAGGCTGGCCAGGCGGGCGTCAAAGTGCCCACGGTTGGCCAGGCCACTGAGGGGGTCAGTCCTTGCGGTTCTTTCCAGCCTGCGCAGGGCCAGCCTCAGGGATCGGGTGCGGTCCATGACCTTGCTTTCGACGCGGGCGTATTGTTTTTCGAGCTGTTGGTTGGTTTTTCGGTAGCGTTCGAGCAGGGTGTTGCATTGTGCTATGAGCTTGTCGTACAAGGGGTTATCGAGCTTAGGGATGGTTGTTTGCCCACGGGCGTTGCTGGCGTGTGCGACGTTATCGGCGAGCAGG
>Ga0180429_10002366_pt1 | contig 15582 bp, 14 predicted proteins | sample SS_ome_FD_132428 | JGI IMG/M metagenome (GOLD analysis project Ga0180429, IMG submission 132428) | Hypersaline lake sediment archaeal communities from the Salton Sea, California, USA - SS_1_S_1 metaG | ecosystem: Environmental > Aquatic > Non-marine Saline and Alkaline > Hypersaline > Sediment ...
CGTGGAATAGATGGTGTTGTCCGGGAGGATGTCCCGCGCGCGACAGACGCCGCTGATCTCGATCAGCTGGCGCTCGCCGTTGATGTCGACCATGCGCGTGCCGGCCAGGCGGTAGTCGCCGTTGTGCAGGACCTCGACGATGCGCGCGGTGATCTCGGCGTTCAGGTTCCCCGTGCGCTGGGTCCGGCCGTCGCCGGTGTACTTGTTCTCCGTGTCTATGCCCCAGCTGGTGATGATGTCCAGGAAGCCGAGACCCGGGCCGCCGCTCACCTCTGACTTGTTGTTGGCATCGGTCTTGGCCGTCGCGTTGGCCGTCGACTCCTCGACGATCATGATCGTGATGATGTCGCCGACGCGGTGGGCCTTGTAGTTGGACACCAATGAGGCGCCGCTCTCCAGGTCGACCAGCGGCTCGCCGGCGACGCAGGACGCCGCCGAAAGGGACGCCAGGCCGCACAACACCATGATCCAGCGCTTGCGCATGTCTCTCACCTGCTCCAGGACGCCCGGCCCTGACCCGTCACGCGGGCCCGGATCAACCGGCCGTCGAGTTCGTTGCGTACGTAGACCATCTCCCCCTGGACACCGTCCTCGCGCGCCGTGCCGCGCAGGGTCACGGCCACGCCGCCGCGGTCCAGGACCAGTTCAACGGTCTGCCCTTGTCGGATCAGCGGCTCGGGATGGATGTCCGCCCGGCGCAGGGACTCGCCGGCCTCGATGCGTCGCCGCGCCGTCATGCCCTCGACGGCGCCACGCCCCACGACGAGGTCGGACGCCACCTGCGTGAGATCCCGCCACTCCCAGGCGAAGCGATCCGCGGCCAGCTTCTCGTCGAGCGGCACGTTGCCCAGGGCGCGCGCCACCTCTCCGTAGGTGTGGCAGGTCACGGTGGCCGTGAAGCGGATCACCCTATCGTCGCCGACGATGCGGCAGCGGATCAGGTTGCGGCCGGGGTCCAGGCGGGCCGGCTCGACCAGTTCCAGGCGCCAATCGCCCTCCACGGTGGCCTGGGGCAACGCGCTGCTCACCTCGACCCAGCCGGCCGGTGCGCGGTCCGGATCGCCGGGCAGCCAGTTCCCCAGCTCCGCCAGCAGTCGCGCCTCCAGCTCGTCGACGGCGAGCCGGCGGCCGGCGAAGGCGATCCGGCAGCTCTCCGGTCCGCGGCAGACCACGTCCCCGGCGAGCCGCTCCGTGACCAGGCGCCTGAGGATCGAGGCCCGGCTGATCTCGACGACCTCCCCCGGCGCGCCGCCCGTTCGCAGCACCAGGGCGCCGACGGTCGTCGGCGCCTCCGATGCCACGACGTCCGCCAGGCGGACGACCGGTCGGTTCAGCGTCACCTGCGGCGCGAGCTCGAGCACCCAGGCCCGGGCGCAGCCGGCAGACAGGATGAGCGCTGTCGCGATGAGGATGGTGCGGCTCAAGTCGGTCTACCTCTTCAACTGGTTGACGGTCTGCATCATCTCGTCGGCCATGGAGATGGTGCGGGCGTTCAGTTCGTAGGCCCTCTGGGCGCTGATCATCTTGACCAGCTCCTCGACGGTCTCCACGTTGCTCATTTCCAAAAAGCCCGATGCGATCTCGCCCATCCCGTCGATGCCGGCGCGGCTGATCAGCGGCGTGCCGCTGTTGGGCGATGCCTGGTAGATGTTGCCGCCCCGACTCGACAGGCCGGCGGCGTTGGCGAACTTGGCCAGTTCGATCTGCCCCAGGTCCTGCACGGTCGAGGTGTCCCCCGCCAGGAGGACAGAGACGGTGCCGTCCCGGGCCACGTAGATGTCCGTGGCGTCCAGGGGCACCTGGATGGCCGGTTCCAGCCGGTAGCCGGCCGAGGTGACGATGTTGCGATCGGCGTCCATCTTGAAGGAGCCGTCTCGCGTGTAGCCGATGGAGCCGTCGGGCATGCGCACCTGGAAGAAGCCGTCGCCCTCGATCATCAGATCGAGCGGGTTCGAGGTCTGAGAGATGAGCCCCTGCGAAAAGATCTTGTTGGTCGCCACCAGCTTGACGCCGTGGCCGACTTCGACGCGCGTCGGCTCCGAGTCGCCCGAGCCGCGCCCCGTCGGCACCACCGATTCGTAGAGAAGATCCTGGAACTCCGCGTGGCTGCGCTTGTAGCCCACCGTGTTCACGTTGGCCAGGTTGTTGGAGATGGCGTCGATGTTGGTCTGCTGGGCCTTCATGCCCGACGCCGCACTGGTCATCGCTCTCAACATGCGTGCTCCACCCTTTCGCTTAAGCCTTGCGGCTGAGTTCGTTGACGGCCTTGTCCAGGCTGCGGTCCGTCGCCTGCAGGACCTTGGATTCCAGCTCGAAGGCGCGTTGCGCGGCGATCATGCCCACCATGGTGTCGATGGGATTGGCGTTGCTGCCCTCCAGCGCGCCCTGCACGACCTCGACGGCGTCCGCCTCCAGGGGTTGGGCCGGCATGTCGCTCGGCGCGTCGAAGGCGGCGCCGCCGACGTGTCTCAGCAGGCCGTTGTCGGCGAAATCCACCACGGTCAGACGATCGACCTCCGCGCCGTCCACGAGGATCATCCCGTCCCGACGTACGACCGCCTCGCCCTCGGGCAATTCGATCGGTCCCCCGGCGCCGTGTACCGCGGCACCGTCGGAGGTGACCAACCGCCGGTCCTCGTCCAGAGAGAAGGACCCGTTGCGCGTGTAGTACTCCCGCCCGTCCCGGCTGACCTTGAAGAGTCCCTCGCCGCGCAGGGCCACGTCGAGGGGCCGACCGGTCTCGCGCAGCGGCCCCTGCGTCATGTCCACGGGCGAGCGCATGTCGAGGATCTGGTCGATGAAGCCGCGGGACGTGTTCAGGGTCGGCGCGGGCGCCGCCTCCGACAGGTCCTGCTCGGTGACCTGCGTGAGCACCTGCTTGAAACCGTCGGTATCGACGTTGGCCAGGTTGTTGGCCATGACGTTGGTCTTGGCCAATTGGATGTTCATGGCGGTCTCGGCCGCCCGCAGTCCCTTGAGCACACGGACTCCTCACGGTCTGGGTACGTCGTGGCGACGACCCCTTCCGCAAGCCACATGCCACTCAGGTGGCCAGTAGCGCCGCTCCGGGGTGTACGGGGTGAAATCAACGCGTCTGACGTCCCTCACGCCCCCGCAAGCGACGGAACGGTCACGCGGGTGGCCGCATCGGGTCAGAAGGGCGTCGGGAATGGGATGGGAACTGGAAGAATCGTTGGCAAAGGTGTCCAGGTATCAGCCGGAGCGGCCACGGGACGCCGGTGGACGGCGCCCCCGGGAATGGGCCGGCCGAGGCGGGTGTCGCCTAGCCCACGGCCAGCAGCATGTTGATGTGGTCGGAGAGGTGGCGCATGCCCTCCTCGCCGATCTGCGTGAAGAAGACGGCCACCTCGTAGTGGGAGACGTCGGCGCCCTCGGTCTCGGGCAGCACGCGCACGACGATGCCTTCGCAGCGGGCCGTCGCGAACTCGTCCGGATTGCCGTCGGCGTCGCGGTGGGTCGGCAGTTCCAGGGCCATGCCCAGCTTGGTCATGGGCTCGATGAAGTGGTCGGAGCGGAAGTAGATCCCGGAGGAACTGATGTTCAGGGTCTCCATGGCGACGGGCGCCTGCGTGCCGTCGGGCCGGGGAATGCTGACTTCAAGCTTGAGGTTGGCCTCGACACGCTGTCCCTTGCGCCTGTCGTGCGTCGCGTCGCTCATGTGGACTCCTTTCCCCCGGGAGCTTCATGGTCCCGGAGCCGGCGGTGACGAACTCCAAATGCACGGCTCGTGCCAGCGGACCGGCCCGGGCTGACAAGAAGAACCGGCACTCCGAGAAGTGCCGGTTCAGGCATCACTTCTTCTTGTGCCTGTTCTTGCGCAGGCGCTTCTTGCGCTTGTGCGTCGCAATCTTCTTGCGCTTGCGCTTACGTCCATTTGGCATCGCTACTCGCCTTTCCTCTCTTGCCGATGTTGCCGTCGCCGATCATATGAAGCCATGACATAGGTCCAGGACGACCGGAGGCCGTCCGACCTGCCGATGATTCCGTGAACTGGCGAGACGGCAATATAACAGAGTGTGGGCCCACAATCAAATGCCGGTGGTCTCCACGGGCTGTCCTGTTTCCTCCGACCCCTTCTCGTTGAGCTTCGATTTGAGCTCGTTCGAAGCCTTGAAGTAGGGAACCTGCTTCGAAGGGACGTGCACCGCCTCTCCCGTGCGGGGATTCCGCGCCAGACGGGCCCGCCGGTTCTTGACCTTGAAGCTGCCGAAACCGCGGAGTTCGACCTTGTCGCCGGCCTCGAGCGCCTGGCCGATGTTTTCGAGGATCAGGTTCACGACGATCCCCGTGTCCTTCTTGCTCACACCGGTACGTCCGGCGATCATCTCGACCAGTTCGGCCTTGGTCATCGTCCCACCCCTCTGAAGCTCATCCTTGGCAACTTCAAGCGATATAACCCGTTAAGATGTAGCATAGGGATCGGGGGCTGACAAGTCTTTTTTGTGCAAGCGACTGCGACCAAAGACGATGCGGCGGATCGGAGAAAAGGCGGGCCGTACGGGATCTCGGGGCGCATAGGTAAATGTTTCCCGCGATTGCCGCGTGCCGCTTCAACCAGGGATCTACAACACGGAGAGCGTAGTAGGTCGATTCGACAAAGCGCCAGCAGCGCAGGAAACATTGTAGGCGGAAACCCCATCAAGGGGAATGCCAGGCCGGCGCTATCGTGTAAAAGCATAGAATGATGTGCTGTATCGGTTTATATTAGAAATGGTTGGCCGGTATCATTAATCCACGACATCAATGGACATGCGCCCGTTTGATGCCGCCGCGACATTGCAGGTTGAAAGGGGGCCATTGCATTCGGACGGCTTGCGGAGGGCGGCGGCGCTTGTCTCAGGCGACCCGGCCGGACGGTCCCGCCCTGTCGGCCAGGGCGCGGAAGAGCGCGGCGTGGGCCTCGGTGAAGCGGCAGTCGCGACGTGACATCACGATGCGAGCCACCTCCAGGGCGCGATCGACCTGGAAGTGCCGGCGGCCGCGTCCGTCGCCCCAGGTGAAATTGTCGAGGCAGGTGCGCGGAAAGCCCGCCGCGAACACGTTGCTGGCGAAACCCACCGTGGTGCCCGTGTTGAAGGTCGTCCCGATGGCGCTCTTGGCGTGCTCGGCGATCATCAGACCCACGAAACGCGAGCCCGTCTCGACCGGCCCGAGACCGTAATTCACCTTGATGTCGCCGTAGTTGTTCTTGAGATCGCTGTTGGTGGTGTCTGCGCCGAGATTGACCCAGCTCCCCACGACGCTGTGGCCCAGGAAACCGGCGTGCTGCTTGTTCATGTAGGGCAGCAGTTGCGATTCGGCGATCTCGCCGGACACGCGGCAGCCCGCGCCGACGGCGGTCTCCCCGTAGAGCGTGGCGCAGGCCTTGACGCGTGCACCGCAGCCCAGGTAGAGCGGTCCCTCCAGGTAGGCGTTCGGCAGGACGCGGACGTCGCGGTCGATGATCACGGGACCGGCGGAGGCATCGATCGCCACGCCGGGGCCCAGGACGGCGCCCGGGCCGAGCCAGATCTCTCCGCCTTCCGCGACGACACCGCCGAGGGGCGCCCCATCGGTGACACGTGCGAGATCAGCTCCGATGCGCCAGGCCGGGGCTTCGCCGTCCGCCTCCAGGCCAAACAGCGTACGCTGCGGCAAGGACATGCGATCCCCGTCAGCCAGGTGCGCGGCGTCGCCGCGGATCGCCCCGCCGATGTCGTGCATCAGATCCCAGAGGTGGCCCCAGGCGATCGTCGTCGGTTTCGGGGCATCGGATACGGGTGTCCAGGCCGGCGCATCCACGTCCGTAGCCGTCCAGGCCTTCTCGCGCGCACAGGTCTCGTCCCAGTCCCGCCAGGCCGCCAGCGCAGCCCGGGCGGCCTTCGCGTCCGTCCGCCAGGCAACGGGTCCGTGTGCGTCTCCGAGCAGGGCATCCATGGGCATCGTGACCAGGAGATCCCGCAGGGCGGCCCAGTCCGCGCCCGTGCGCGCGGCCAGGAAGAGGACGTCGTCGGTCAGCATGTCCAGTCCGGCCCGAGGCCCCACCCCGGCCCCATCCGGCGCTGTGGCGACCTGCAGGTCGGTCAGCAGCCCCCGCGGCAAGAGGACGATCGCGGCCGGATCCCGGTCGGCGGCGATCAGATGCTGGACACGCTCGCGCAGGTTGAAAAGACCGCAGGGAAGCTCGTATACGGGCAGGCTCCAGGAGAGCGGGCGGAATTGTTGCGCTGTGTGATCCTCGAAGAGGATGACTGTTCGGGCCACCGGATTGCCTCGCTCAATTCAGGGTGATCTGCAGGGTCGCGCCGGCGGGAACGGCGGCGTTCGCGGCGGAGAACGTGCCCCGCCCCTCGCCGTCGAGGCGGATCAAGGCCCCGGCCGGCGCCATGTGGGTGAGGTCGGGCGGATCGGACTCCAGTCCCGGAGCGGGCGCCCAGTGGACGTCCAGGCATTGATCTTGCGTGCCGGTCATCGCCAACGCCGTAGGTTCGGACGTCTCATCCCCCGTCGGGGACGCGGCGACCGAGAGTGACGGCAGCACAGTGACGCGGGCGTTGAAACGGAATTCTGCGCCCACGGCCGACGTAGACGCCAGAACGGCGGAAATGAGCAACAGGCACGACGTGCGGAACATGTTGCGAACTCCCCGGGTGGCAGACGCTCCGCTGCTTGGTCAGCGGATGGATTACCCGTCCAGTCTGGCGCATGCGAAGGCAAAATGCACCCAAAAAACTGTAAAGGCCGATGCCGTGCGGTCGATGAGAAGCACGAGCGAGGCATCCGGAGCTTAGAACAACATCCGTCTCGACAGTTTTTCCGGGTAGGAGACCACCGTTTCACAAGGAGTTGAATCATGCGGAAACATCTCATCCTGACCCTGGCGGCTCTGCTAGTCGCCTTCCCCGTGAGCCAAGTCATGGCTCTGGACTCGCCCCAGGACGGCGTCGTGGACGTGTTCATCGCCCTGACCGTGGCCGAGACCGTCGAGATGGACTTCGGTGCCGTCATCGACGCCGACGGAACGGTGACCCTGGACACGAGCGACACCATCGCGGCCGACCCGGCCGGCATCCACCAGGGTGGCACCGTGGCCAGCGGCCTGTACACGATCTCCGGCCAGCCCAGCACGGCCGTGGACGTGGACATCGCGCCAAGCAACGCCAACGGTCTGAACCTTTCGAACTTCACCACCGACGTGGGCGGCGGCGTGTTCCCGCTGGTCGCCGTCATGATCGACGGTGTGGGCGACCTGGCCATGACCCTCGGTGCCGATCTCGAGGTCCAGAGCGGCGTGGCCGCTCCCGGCGCCAACCAGAACCTGGACTTCACCATCACGGTGACCTACAACTAGTCTCCACCCGGGACTGGCGGGGAGACCTTCGGGTCTCCCCTTTTTTCATGCCCACCGCCTGGCACGCCCCTTGCCGTTGTTCCCGTGACACCACACGAAGAACCGGGGAGACCCGTTGATGGAATTGCTTGCAAAACAAGCGGTTCGGCCTGGACGCGGCTGGATCGCCTTGACCATGGCTCTCGTCGCGCTGATACAGGCCGGACCGGTCTGCGGCGTGGATCTGAGCATCGTCGAGACGGTGACCATGGACTTCGGCGCCGTCCTGGACGACGACGGTGCGGTCGTGCTCGGCCTGGCCGACGCCATCACCGCGGACCCGGCGGGCATCCACGTGGGCGGGGCCGTCTTCAGCGGCCAGTACACGATCAGCGGCGATCCCTTCGCCGCCTTCAGCCTCTCGGTCGCAGGTTCCTCCGCGTCCGGTCTCACACTCGACACCTTCGTGACCAGCGAAGGCGTTCCTCCCCTGCTCAGCGTCGCCCTGAACGGCTTCGGCGAGATGGACCTCCAGATGGGCGCCACGCTCACCGTCGACGAGGTCAGCGCCGCTCCCGGACTCGACCAGCCCCTCTCCTACACGATCACCGTCGATTACAACTAGCGTCCGGCGTTGCGGTTCCGCTGTCCGGGTCATGGCATGGGCGTTGCGTTGCGCTCCCCTTGTCGCGCCGCGCGAAGCGGCCGAGCGCCCGAAAGGGCGGCGATATTTGCCTGCAAGGAGGATGACTTATGGTTTGGTCGTGGTTGAGACGTTCGACATGGCTACTGCTGTGGTCGGCAATCGTCCTGTGTGGCGGCGTTCTGGACACCCTGGCCAATGGTCTGTCCATCGCTCCCATCCGGCTCGTCTTCGACGGCCGCTCGCGCGTGGCCACGGTCTACCTGACCAACAAGAGCGACGCCGAGACCACCTACCGCATCCTCGTGCGCGACAAGCGAATGCTCGAGTCCGGGCAGATCGTCGATGCCGAAGACGCCTGGCCCGGCGAACGATTCGCGAGCGAGCTCCTGCGCTTCTCGCCCCGTCGGGTGGTTCTCAAGCCGGGGTCGAGCCAGACCGTGCGCATCATGCTCCGCAATCCCAGCGAGGGACAGCTCGAGCACGGCGAGTACCGCACGCATCTCGTCTTCCAGTCCGTGCCCAACGTGCCGCCGCCGGGCGATCGCATCGACGATCACACCGTCGCCCACGCCATCATCGAGACCAGCATCCCCGTGATCATCCGCCGCGACAATCCCGAGGCCACGGTCGCCTTCGCCTCGGCGTCGGTCGATACGGCCCTGAGCCGGGACGGGCGCCCCCAGCTTGATCTCGTGCTCGCCCGACAGGGAGAACGCTCCATCTACGGCGACATCACCGTCGACTGGATCGACGACGGCGGACAGGAGCGCACCGTCGCGAAGATCGTCGGGATCGCCGTGTACCATCCCACGCCCCGGCGTCACGTCCGACTGCCCCTGAATGTCGAGGATCCCGACGTCCTGAGCACCGGCCATCTCCACGTGCGATTCGAGGAGAGCGCCCTGGGGCGCGGCGATCTGTGGACGGACACGAAGGTCGATCTTCTGGCCGAGAGGATCTTCCAGTAATGAAGCACCTGCGGTCCTGCTCGGGCTCTCTTCGCAACACCATGTGGCTGCTGACGCTGCTGCTGTGCGTGCTGCTCGGCCTGGCCGGTGCCGCCGACGCCCAGACCCATCGGGCCGCCGACTTCCTGAACGACGACAACCTGGTCATCCTCGAACTGCGCCTCGGCAACGAGGTGCTCACGCCGGGTCTGCTCGCCTTCCAGCATCCCGGCGGGGTCCTGCTGCCGCTGGGCACCCTGACGGATATCCTCGAGTTCGCCATCGACGTCGAGCCCCGGCAGGGCCGGGCCGACGGCTGGTTCATCCACGAATCCCGCCGCTTCGCCCTCGACCTCGCCACCGGCGCGGTCCTGAGCGATGGGCAGACCCATCAGTGCTCCGGGAGCGACGCCGCGGCGGACGCGGACGACATCTACGTCGACGCGGCTCGCCTGGCCGACTGGCTCCCCTTCTCCCTCGAGGTCCGCGTGGGGCAACTCCTGGCCAAGCTCACGCCCAGCGAGACGCTTCCCCTGCAGAGCCGGCTCAAGCGCGAGTCCATCCACGAGCGCCACAGGGACCGGGATGAGATTGATGAACGCCTGCCCCTGCAGGTGGCCGAATACCGCCTGTTCACCTGGCCGCTGGTGGACGCCAATTTCGAGTACCGCGGGCGCGAGCCGGACATGACGCCGCGCTTCTCCATCCAGAGCCGCGGTGACGTGGGCACCCTGGCCACCGACGTGTTCATGACGCACACCCGCGGCGCCAAGGTCATCAACGCGGCGCGTCTTCGCGCCGGACGCACAGATCCCTACGGCGATCTCTTCGGGCCGCTGCGCGCCACCGAATTCTCCATGGGCGACCTCTACGCCCCCAGCACGCCCCTGGTCCTGCGGGGCAAGCTGGGCCGGGGTTTGCTGTTGACCAACCGGCCCCTGCGTCGCCCCGACCGTTTCGACAGCACGGAGATCGCCGGCGACGGACCTCCCGGCTGGGACGTGGAGCTCTACGCCAACAGCGCCCTGCTGGACTTCGCCACCGTGGACGAGACGGGTCGCTACCTGTTCACGGAAGTCCCGCTCGCCTACGGCGTGAACACCTTCAAGACCGTGCTCTACGGTCCCCAGGGCCAGACGCGCGAACAGACGCAGATCATGAATGTCGGCGCGGGCATGATCGAGCCCGGTCGCCTCGAATACCGCATCTTCGGACTCCAGGACGACCGCTTCCTCTTCACGGGCGACGAGCTCCTGGAGGACACGCCCGACCGCGGCCGCTGGACCGGCCACCTCGAGGCCGGCTACGGACTCGGTTCCTCGCTCTCGCTCCTGGGCGGCTGGACGCGCCAGCCCCTGGAAGGCGTCGACCGGGACTTCCTGAGCCTGACCGCCAGCGGCGCCATGTCGGGCTACCACCTGCAGGCGGTCGGCGTGAACGCCCTCGACGGCGGCGCCGCGGGCAGCGTCTCGGTGAGGGGCCGGCTCTTCGGCCGTACCTTCACCGCCGAACAGTTCCTCTTCGACGACTTCGTGAGCGACGCCAATACGCTCGCCCAGCAGCGGACCGACGAGACCCGTCTGCGACTGGGCGGCACGACGCTCTGGCGCGACCGCAACCTGGCCTACGACCTCCAGCTGCTGACGACGGGCTACACGGGCCGCGGCATCACCCGCACCGATCGGGCCCAGTTGCGCGCCGCCACCCTCCTGAGCGGCCTGCAGGTGAGCGCGAGGCTGGATTACCGAACCAGTCGCTCGACCCTGGGCACCTACGACCAGCTCTTCCTGGAGAAGTTCGCGCGGGGCGTCTGGGGACCGCTGCTGCTGCGCGGCTCCGTGAGCAGCGGTCTGCGTCCGGAACTGGCCCTGAAGGCGGTCTCGGGCAGCGCCTACTGGCGCACGCGGGGCCGACTGCGCCTGGGCGCCCACGTCACCCATCGCTTCGACAGTGCCGCCGCGACCACACTCGGCGGCTCCCTGGGCCTGCTGATGGACACCTTCAGCTTCGATTTCAGCGCCAACGCCGCCGGCGACCAGAAGCCCTACCTGAGCCTGGCCATCACCACCTCGGTGACGAAGGTGCCCGAAACCATGGGCGTGCACATGCAGCGCCAACGTATGTCCTCGGGATACGGCGCGACGGCACGGGTCTTCCTGGACCGCAACGCCAACGGCCTCTACGACGACCAGGACGATCCGCTGCCCGAGGTCCGCATCGCCGGCGCCGGCGCCTGGAACGCGGGCATCACGGGCGACGACGGTGTCGCCTACTTGGCCGGCCTGCCGGCCCACCGCGAGCGCGACCTCTCGCTGGACCCGACGTCGCTCCAGGATCCCTTCCTGCTGCCTGCCGTCGAGGGCCTGCGCTCCACCGGACATCCCGGCGGCCACGTGGTCCTGGAGTTCCCGGTCACCTACTCCGGCGACATCGAGGGCACAGTCTACGTGCGCACGCCCCGGGGCGACGTGCCCCTGCGCAACGTCGGCCTGGAACTGGTCGACCTCGCCCAGCGATCGGTGCGCAAGACGGTCAGCGAGTTCGACGGCTACTACCTGTTCCAGGAGATCCCGCCGGGCTGGTACGAGGTCCACGTGATCCGCGAATCCATCACCCGCAAGAACCTGCGCATGCCCGCGCCTGTGGCCGCGGCGGTGCCTCCGGAGGGCGGCGTGTCCGACGGGAACGACTTCGTGCTGAGGTACAGCGAGGAGCAGCGGGCGTCGCGGTGAGGCGGCTGCAAGCCCATCAAAGAGATCGGGGGAGATGCGCAGCGCGCGTCTCCCCCGACCTCTGGAACCTGGGTGGTGGAGCCAAGGGGGATCGAACCCCTGACCTCATGACTGCCAGTCATGCGCTCTCCCAGCTGAGCTATGGCCCCACCGAGCCGACACAATATGGGTCATCGTCCCTGCACTGTCAAATGGGATTCGGGCGGCGGTCGCCTTGACGGTTCCGCCCCTGCGACTTATCATGGCCGCCCGGTGCCGGAGTGGTGGAATTGGTAGACGCGTCGGACTCAAAATCCGGTGGCCTTCGGGTCGTGTGGGTTCAAGTCCCACCTCCGGCACCAGACCGTATAGAGAAGGGGCGGCACGCGGGTACCGCCCCTTCCTCTTGTCAGGTGTTCCGGCTACTTCTTGGCCATGAACGGGTACCTGTAGTCGTGCGGCGGGTCGAAGGTCTCCTTGATGGTCCGCGGGCTGGTCCAGCGGATCAGGTTCAGGTAGGACCCGGCCTTGTCGTTGGTGCCCGAGGCCCGGCTGCCGCCGAAGGGCTGCTGCCCCACGACCGCGCCGGTCGGCTTGTCGTTGATGTAGAAGTTGCCGGCCGTGCCCACCAGCTCCGTGCGGGCCTGCTCCACGGCGAAGCGGTCCTTGGCGAAGATGGCGCCCGTCAGCGCGTAGGGAGAGCCCTTGTCGCACAGGCGCAGGGTCTTGAGCCAGTCCTTATCGTCGTAGACGTGGATCGTCAGCACCGGGCCGAAGATCTCCTCCACCATGGTGACGAAGTCCGCCTTGCCCGCCAGGATGACCGTGGGTTCGATGAAGTAGCCCTTGCTGTCGTCGCAGCCGCCGCCGGCGATGATCCTGGCCTCGGAGTTCTTGGCCTTCTTGGCGGCGTCGATGTAGCCCTTGATGTTGTCGAAGGCGTGGCGGTCGATCACGGCGCCCACGAAGTTCGTGAAGTCCTTGGGATCGCCCATCTTGATGGTGGCGATCTCCTCGAGCAGCGGCTTCTGGATCTTCTTCCAGAGCGTCTTGGGGATGTAGGCCCGGCTGGCGGCCGAGCACTTCTGGCCCTGGTACTCGAAGGCGCCGCGTATCAGGGCGGTGACCAGGGCCTGGGGATCGGCGCTCTCGTGGGCGAAGACGAAGTCCTTGCCGCCGGTCTCCCCCACGATGCGCGGATAGCGCCCGTAGGTGTCCAGATTCCGGCCGATGGTCGCCCACATGCCGTTGAACACGGCGGTGCTGCCGGTGAAGTGGACGCCGGCCAGGTCGGGATGGGCCATCACCGGATCGCCCACCTTGCCGCCGCTGCCGGGGATCATGTTGATCACGCCGTCGGGCAGGCCGGCCTCCTTGAGCAGCTCCATCAGCCAGTGGGCGGCGTAGACGGCGCTCGAGGCGGGCTTCCACAGCACCGTGTTGCCCATCAGGGCCGGGGCCGTGGGGAGGTTGCCGGCGATGCTCGTGAAGTTGAAGGGGGTCACGGCGAAGACGAAGCCGTCCAGGGGCCGCTGCTCCAACATGTTCCACATGCCGGGCGCCGACTCGGGCTGCTCGCTCATGATGTCGTAGTAGTAGGACACGTTGAAGCGCCAGAAGTCGATCAGCTCGCAGGCCGCGTCGATCTCGGCCTGGAAGCAGGTCTTGGACTGGCCGAGCATGGTCGCCGCGTTCAGGGTGCTGCGCCAGCGTCCCGCCAGCAGGTCGGCGGCCTTGAGGAAGATGGCGGCGCGGGCCTCCCAGGGCATGGCCGCCCAGGACTTGCGGGCCTTGCGGGCGGCCGCGGCGGCGGCCTTCACCTCCTTGGGACCGGCCTTGTGGTAGGTTCCCAGCAGGTGCTTGTGGTCGTGGGGCACGCGGCACTCGCCGAGGTCGCCGGTGCGGAACTTCTTGCCGCCGACTTCCACGGGGATCTCGACGGTCTGCGCGGAAAGCTCCTTCAGCCTGGCCTTGAGTTCTGCGCGTTCGGGCGAACCCGGCGCGTAGCCGAGAACGGGCTCGTTGACGGGAACCGGCGGGATGGGCAGCATATTGGACATGGTCTACCTCCAGGGATGATCAGATCGGCGGCGGGCGAAGCGCGCCCGCGGTCCCCTCTCCGCCGCGGCCGGTCTGCGGCCGTCGGCGCACAGGCGAACAATGCGAAACCCGGCCCGACTTGGCAACCTCAAACCGTCCCATCCGAACTCGCCAGATTCCGTCGGACCTGCTAGATTGGGCCATCGAATCCCATCCCGAAGAGGAGTGACACGATGGCACCAGCCGGCAACCTCATGACCGTCGAATCGCACATCCTGGATCTGCAGCGCATGCACCCCAGCGCGAGCGGCGATTTCACGAGCCTGCTCAACGACATCTCCTTCGCCGCCAAGATCATCTCCCGGGAAGTCGGGCGCGCCGGTCTGGTGGAGGACATCCTCGGTTCGACGGGCGAGGAGAACGTGCAGGGCGAGATCGTCCAGAAGCTCGACGCCTATGCCAACCGCACCATGCTCCGCTGCCTGGGCCGGCGCGGGCAGTGCTGTCTGCTCGCCTCCGAAGAGATGGAGACGCCCGCCGTCCAGGAGGTCAGCACCGGAAGCGGCAGCTACGTGGTGGTCTTCGATCCCCTCGACGGGTCCAGCAACATCGACGCGAACGTGAGCATCGGCACCATCTTCTCCATCTACCGGCGCCGCTCCCTGGGCGGGCCGCCCGACGACGGCGACCTGCTGCAGCCGGGCAGCGAACTGCTGGCGGCCGGCTACGTCATCTACGGTTCGTCGACCATGTTCGTCTACACCACCGGCCACGGCGTCCACGGCTTCACCCTGGACCCGGGGATCGGCGAGTTCCTGCTGAGCCACGAGGACATCCGCATGCCCTTTGCCGCCGGTATGTACTCCGTCAACGAGGGCTACGAACCCCATTGGACGCCGGCCGTGCGCGAGATCGTGCGACGCCTCAAGTACGGCCGCCACGAGAACGATCCGGGACTCACCTCACGCTACATCGGTTCCCTCGTCGCAGACTTCCACCGCAACCTGCTCTACGGGGGCGTGTTCCTCTATCCCGCCCAGGCGGATAAACCCGAGGGCAAGCTGCGGCTCCTGTACGAGGCCGCGCCGCTGGCCATGATCGCCGAGCAGGCGGGCGGCTACGCGAGCAGCGGGCTGGGGCCGATCCTGGAGATCGTGCCCGACGCCCTGCACCAGCGCGTGCCCCTGTACATCGGGAGCCGCGAAACCGTGCTCTGGATCGAGAAGATGATGGCCGACCCCGGGATCGAGGCCGGCCTCTGAGGGATTCGACGATCGCGGACGCGCGCCCCTACTCGCGCCCCTCGATCTGCAGGCCCTTGGTCTCGGTGACCAGCGCCAGGGCCATGTTCTTGCAACGCGGCCGGTGCGGCGTGCCGGCGGGGATCAGCATGGCCTCCCCCTGCTTCACCGTCACCGTCTCGTCGTTCATCTCGATGTCGATCATGCCTTCCAGGATGTAGATGAACTCGTCGGCCGAATGGCTGTGGGCGATGTAGTCTCCGCTGTAGCGGACGATGAAGGCGTGATAGGCGCCGTCAAGCTCCGTGATCTCCACCGGACGAAAGGGTTGGGAGAGGTCGCGCGCCATCTTCAGGACAGGGATCTTCTTCATCTCGCCTCCGATTTGAACGTCGTCAGGGCCGCGACAGCTCCGCCTCGGCCAACGCGGCTTGCTCCGAGTCGGGATAATCCGACTTCAGCGTTTCCAGATAGCCTCCGGCGGTCGCGTCGTCGCCCCGGGCCTGCGCCGCGAAGACGGCCTTCAGCAGGGCGTCCGGGCGCCGATCGGCGTCGCGCGGCCCGTCGATCACGGTTTGAAGGTGTTCGAGGGCCTCCTGGTACTCGCCGTCGGCGTAGGCCATCTCGCCGAGCCAGTAGCCGGCGTCGTCGGCAAGTTCCGAACGGC
>Ga0180429_10002367_pt1 | contig 15581 bp, 5 predicted proteins | sample SS_ome_FD_132428 | JGI IMG/M metagenome (GOLD analysis project Ga0180429, IMG submission 132428) | Hypersaline lake sediment archaeal communities from the Salton Sea, California, USA - SS_1_S_1 metaG | ecosystem: Environmental > Aquatic > Non-marine Saline and Alkaline > Hypersaline > Sediment ...
AGATATCATCAGCAATTTTCTGCAGCGCTACGTCAATTTTCAGTAACTCCTTTTCTTCCTTAGAATTATTCTTGACCGCATAGTCGGCAAAATCATATTTAAAAATCTGACTGTTCACTTTCCCAAACACACCCTTGTGCAGTACTGTCTGCAAATATTTCCGACTAATTCCCACTCGACCCTCTTTCTCCAGTCGGCGCACACTGATTAATATTTCCGTAGAAAACAAAATCCGAAAATGGCGAAATTTGGCCGCCCGCTCAATCAAATCATGATCTTCAGTCAGCACCAGTTTTTCATCAAAACCGCCAACTCGCTCAAACAGTCGCCGACTAATCAGAATGCAGGCTCCACCGGCCAACGGCTGCTGACTAAATTGGGACAGAGCGATATAGTTATTGGCTATGCCATGGAGCACCTGATCAATTGGTCGATCCGATAATGGTTTGAAATTGCAGCTAGCCAGCTCCAGGTATCGTTCAAATATTTCATCCCAGCTCTTTTGTAGGAAATCCGGCGGCAACACCACGTCCGCATCAAAAAAATACAAAAACTCACCCTGCGCCGCTTTCGCACCGTTGTTGCGGGCTCGACCCGGCTTTCCACCCGGCACAATTTTTGCACCATGCTTTTGCGCAATCTGGCGGGTTTTATCGGTTGAATCGGCATCGGCCACAATCACTTCGTAATCTTTAAACTTCTGCCGTTTAATACTCTTCAGTAGATCGGGCAACAGCTTTTCTTCATTAAGAGTGGGGATAATGATACTAATTTTCATGATAATATTTAATTACTTTATACTCATTATATAGTGTCTATTTTGTAATATACTATATATAAAGAAATCAAAGTGCAAAATTCAAAAATCAAAATCACAACGCAAAACCAGATAACTGGCCGCCATAGAGTGGTATCGCCACCTTTATAAGAATTAGTTATTGATAATTGTTTATAAATTACAAATTATAAATTATAAATTGTTCCCATGGGCCTATTCGACATTTTCAAAAAAACTAAATTAACTGACAAACCTCCAGTTGTCCTACTCATACTCGACGGCTGGGGAGACGCTCACGCCTGGGGTGGCAACGCCATCTCCATGGGCCGCACACCCAACTTTGACATGCTCTGGCAGGAATATCCGCATTTCATCCTCAAAGCCGCCGAAAAGTCAGTCGGACTACCCGATGCCATGCCCGGCAACTCGGAGGTCGGCCACGTCGCCATCGGCGCCGGCAAGGTTATCCACCAACATCTATATCTAATCAATCAGTCCATCGAAGACAAGTCTTTCTATACTAATGCCGAACTGGTCAAGGCCATGCAGACCGCCAAAGAGCGCGGCTCCAAGCTGCATATCATGGGCATGCTGTCCATCGGCACTCAGGTGCACGGCAGCATCAATCACGTCTACGCATTATGCGAGTTAGCCAAACAGCAGGGATTGTCGCAGGTCTACATTCATGGCTTCTCCGATGGTCGGGATTCGCCCCAGCAGGAAGGCTTCGAAAGAACTCATGAACTGGAAGACAAATTGAAAGAGCTGGGAGTGGGGCAGATTGCTACCGTCACCGGCCGCTATTTCGCCATGGATCGCAACAAGCGTTATGAACGCACCGAACGCACCTATGACGCCATGGTGCTCGGAGAAGGGGAGAAGTATAAAAGCGCCGAAGAATGCTTTGTCAAAAATTACGCCAAAGATGTCACCGACGAATATATCAATCCTTCCGTCATCGTCAAAGAGGACGGATCGCCCGTAGCTACCATTGGCGAAAACGATGTAGTGATATTCGCCAACTTCCGCGCCGACCGCACCCGTCAGATTTCTAAAGCGTTATGCAATGCCGACTTTGCTGGATTTAAAAGAAAGCAATGGCCAAAAATTTACTTTACTTCCATGGCTTATTTTTCTCCAAATTTACCCCAGAATATCGCCTTTAAAATCAAACCTAAAGGGGAAACCCTCGGTGAAGTTATCGCCGCCAATGGACTCAGTCAATATCGAATTGCTGAAAGCCAAAAATATCCGCATGCCACTTTCTTTATCAATGGGGGTCGGGAAAAACCTTTTCCCAACGAATATCGCAGTCTAATTCCTTCCCTGGAAAATATCACCTATGACCAAGTGCCGGAAATGAGTCTGGAGAAAGTGGTCAAAGATTTAGCCGGCCAAATCCGGCACAATAAATACGATGTCTATATCTGCAATTTCGCCAATCCTGACATGACCGGTCACACCGGCGATCTGTCCGCCACCATCGAGGGCTGTGAATACTGCGACGAGGGCGTCGGTTTGGTCTGGGAGGCGATTAAAAAGCAAAACGGCACCCTTATCATTACCGCCGATCACGGTAACGCCGAACAGATGGTGGACATCGAAACCGGTCGACCCGATCCGGAACACACCAAGAATCCGGTTCCCTGCATCATTGCTAGTGCCGACAATCGTTTTGTTAAAAATCCCGATATTCCTACCGATCATGTGCTCGAGCTCAAAGAGGTGGCACCGACCATATTGTCGATTCTGGGTTTACCGATGGGTAAAGAGATGACCGGCTTGCCACTGGTCAAAACCAAATAAAATATTTTGCCACATTATCCCCGAACAACGCGCACTAGTCGTCGGGGATATTTTTACTATTAATAAGATAAAATGAAAAAACTATCTATTTTATCTGATTGTGAATCGAATAATATCAATCAGACAGTTACGGAGATTCCTCTGAATCGAGACACTCAATATATCATCTACGGCGGTCAATTCTCCCAGGGAATCGGTTCTGTGCTTGAACAAATGATCGACAATCAAATCAAGGGTTCGGCCTTAATGCATAAAAAAGATTTTCGGGTTATCAGCTCTGAAAATGGTCAGACAATAATCGACATTTATGAAAAGATGCTGGCCCTTGGCAATCCGCCCAAATACGTTTTAGTAGCCAGCCGATACCAAGATAATTTTAATAGTTTAAAACTGTGCCAGCATATCGATGCCGCCCGGCGAATTAATCAGCATCCGACTAAAATATTCAGCCACAGCATAAGTTCGGATTTTAATCGTCAGGCCGAATCATGCGGCGTGGTTGACGAGCGGGTGGACAAAAGTAATCTGGATAAATTATCTTACCAACTAATGCTGGGATTGGTTTTGGACGGACTGAAAAAATAAACATTGCGCCCCCAATCTGTATAATTTATAATATTAATGCGGTCGCCTAATTCCCCCTTAAGGCGGCCGCACTTGAATTATAATCAAGTATGGCTGTTCGTTAATGGGTCGTAGGGCTATGGTTTTGAGATTTGCGCTTTGAGTTTTGAGTTAATTAAAAATGTAATTAACCTAGTTTTCGCAAAAGCATTTGCCAATGGCTATTACCCTTACTCTAATTTTCATATTAACCATCCCTCTTTTTTCCCCTCATAAATATGTATATAATTATACATAAGAGGGATTTGTTAATATTTGGCCAAATGTTTTTAATCCAACCAAAGGAGTGGATTTAATCTGCAATTTTTATAATTGCAGGCATTTTTATATTTAACTGGTCCCTAAAACATCTATTTTACATACTTAGTAACCATTAAAAACAAAATCATGGATTTATTTTGGCAAGAGTACATTTTCTACGCCGTCTCGATTTTTTCTCTGATCGTCAGTGTTTCCTCATCTATTCTGTTCCTCTACGCACTAAAAAAAGAGAAAAAATTGCAGACCCCCTGGCGTGCGTTTGGCTTCTTTTTACTGGCCATCGCCTTCTTTTTATTAATCATTGAACGAATTTATGATCCGATTGGGATTTTGGCCCTGACCATACTATTCGTCGGTTTCTACTGCATCTATCGCGGTGTTCTGCTCGAGCCCAGCCTGGTTTCTCTGGCTCAGGTCGGTAAAAGCACCTCGAAAACGGCGATTAAGTTCAATTGGAAAACCATCTCCAAGTCCATCGCCAGCTTTTTTAAAAATATCGGATATCTGGTTTCTCAGGCCTACCACAGTTTAAGTAAAGAAGCTAAGCAAAGCACCAAAAAGGGCTATCAAATGACCCAATCCGGCGCCTTGGCTCTGGCTTTTATCCTGGCGATAATAATTTTTGTCATCGTCTACTTCTTTTTCCCGACTTTCGCTCCCTCCACCCTGGCCATTCTCAGCTTTGTCTTTATTATTACCACCATTCAAGTCCAGATTAAACGTCTGCAGTCGGAAAAGAAATTATCAAAAGCTACCTACTATCAAAACCTCTGGCCGCTGCTCGGTTATGTTTTCTTGGCTGTCAGCACCTTTTTCCTTTTCCTCAATCGTTTACCCGATCTTGATATAGTATTTCTTTTCTATCAAACCCAAGCGTTTAGTTGGGCTTTTTACCTGTCAATTCTCGGTTTGTTGGTTGGGTTTATCTTCCTGGCCGTTTGGTCCTGGAACTTCATTAAACTGCGAACTTTCCTCCGCACCTATGTCGTCTTCCTGTTTTTGACTATCCTGATTTCCTCCCTTGGCTCACTGGTTTTCACCCTGCGCATTTTTACCGTGGTTGAAGATAACAATCTTAACCTCATGGCTCAGGGCGCCCAGGCTCAATATTATGTGATGACGGAAAAAGCCGATAACGCTTTATTTGTTTCCCGAACACTATCCAATGATCCGCGCGTGACTGCCGATTTCAACAATCTTGACCAACTGGAAATAGTCGCCCAAGAGTATTATGACAGCGCCGATTTGGATATCATGCGTGTCTACAACAAATTTGGCGAAGTCATTTTAAGTCCCCATGATGAGCGCGACATTGGTCGGCTCTTTAATGAAGATAAAATGGTTTCCTACGTTTTAGGCGAAAAAAGTCAGATCAAAACTTTTGACCAAGAAGCCGGCGTCCTTTCGCCCGTCATCATCGCCCGCGGTATTTACCCGGTCATGATTAACGGTTCTATCCAGGGCGCAATTGAAGCCGCTTATCGAATGGATACCGCTTTTGTCGATTACTCCAAAGAACGTACCAGTCTTGATGTGACCATTTATACCGACTCCACTCGCTCCGCCAGCACCATCACCACTCAGGACGACGTTTCTCGCTGGGTCGGCACGGAAGAAACTGACCAGGAAGTTATCTCCGAAGTGCTGCAAAAAGGTGAACTCTACAGCACCCGCCTCGATCGGCTCGGCATCGAATACTATTCCGCCTTCCTGCCCATTCGCAACACCGACGGCAATATTATCGGTATCGTTTCGGTTGGTGTACCCACATATATCCTGTTTGAGAGCACCCGCACCCAGTTGGTGACCACTTTCTTAATCGGCGCGGTCATTTCTCTGTTTGTGGCTTTCCTCGGTTACATCGCTATCCGCAGCTTTGAAAAATAAGATCAAATAAAATATTAAATTAAAAATATATCATGAAATTTACAAGACATAATTTAATCCAGTTTGGGATCTTTGTCTTCATTGCTGTGCTGGTGGTATTTGTGGCCACTGACCGCTACTTCCAGTCCGGTCTGGAGGGAGTGCGGCAGAGTGAAGTCTCATACGTTCCCATCCGGTTTAATAACCCCCTCGATTTCACCTATAGTTTTGATAAAATCGAGATTACTGATGAAGGCGCGACCTTGAGTCCATCCCATGAGAAGGCCGCCATCACCCAGTTAGATCAAGTGCAATTCTCGGCTAATAGCGACATTATCGGCTTCAAGGAAAACGCCAGCTACGGCGGCACCGGCCAGATTCGCTACCAAATTACCAACAATCTGAGTAACTGGTACTATCACAACGGCACCGCTTGGATAGTATCCAGTGGCTGCAGCGACTGCGGCAATACCGCCAAGGAGATTAATGAACACATTGACAGCTTCCCTCAACAATCCAGCCAGTTCAAGGTAAAAGCCCTGATGGACAATGATTTGTCCGGTACCACCCTGCATTCGGTTGAATTGGTGTTGTCCACCGATAAGATTAACCGCGATGATTTCATCAATCAAAGCCTTACCTTTGCTCAAGGGAATAATGATTATGCCAATATCATGTGTCAAGGCGGTCGGTGCGGGGACGACGATGATGATGACGACGATGACGACACTGACTATGTTTGTGTTTCCGGTAATTCGTTAAATCTTTATATTCCGTTCACTCCGGGAGCTTCCGGAGTTTATCCCGGTGCCGGTTCCAGCTCCGACACCGCCACCGTCACTCAGTCCAACCCGGTCTCCCAGGGATATGTCAAAGCTGACCTCAATTTCAGCGGCATCCCGACCAATTTTACCAATCCGGTCCTGTATATCCAGTTTACCGACCTGGACTTGACTGGCGACAACATCTCTTCCGGCAATCGCCAAGGCACTTTGTTTGAGGAGTTCGAATTGACTGACGTCAATGGGGGAGTCATCGCCAACTTAAACGCCGGCAGTGGTTATAATGACAATTTCAATTGGAGTCAGAGTTTAAACCAAAATCTATTCAACGGATCAAATTTGACTCTAAAAACCAAGTTTGATGCCATTGTTACTCTCACTCAAGGTAACAGTCTCTCCGTGACTAACTCGATTGAATCGATTCAAGATATTAAAATCTGCGGTGATAGCTATAGTGATCCGGGCAATGATGACGATGATGATGACGATGATGATGACGATGACGACGACTATGATTATAATTGTAAAATTGAAGGTTCGGGAATTGGTCAAAACGGTGCTACCGTATGGACTGGATCTCAACTAATAACTTTCACCAATTGGGTTCCTAAAGGTGATTCACCGGGAGAGTATGCCGGATTCACTTTTAGCAGCAACAATACAGCCTCTTATGTAGTTAAGGCCGGTCAGGATACTTTTTCAGACAACACCAATACTTGGGTGAATCCAAATGGTACGAGTGGACCCACCGTCAAGGGTATTTCTAATATCGATTTCTGTGTTAGTGGCGATGACGATGATGATGACGATGATGATGACGACGATTGCGGTGACGACGACGAGTGTTACTGGGACAAGTCTGATATCACCGTCACCGGCATTTGTGAAGCCAATGATGCCATTTTTACCATCAAGAACATTGGTAAAAAAATGAAAGACTTCAGTCAGTATCGAGTTTATCGTAATGACACTCTCGAAGACACCGGCACTTTCAAATTAAATAAAAATCAAACCAAGACTATTACAGTGGCAGCCAATGGCGACACCATCAAACTGGAAGCGGATGAACGGCCCGGTCACCCCACCACCGATTTTGAATTCGATGTGGTGGAAAATTGCGGCACCCCGGAAAACACCCCGCCGGTGGCCGTTGATGACTACGCTGAAACCAATGTCAATACACCGGTAAACATCCCGATTCTAGCCAACGACTATGATACGGACGGCACTCTCGATAAAAGTACTCTAAATTTCATCAGCTTACCCAATCACGGCACCGCAATTATTGACTTTGCTACCGGTACGGTTGACTATGAGCCGGACAGCGGTTACACCGGCAGCGACCAATTTGTATATGAGGTCTGCGACAATGATGGCGATTGTGACTCGGCTACCGTATTCATTAAAATCAAGGAAATTGAAACCAAAGGATCAATCACCGTTTGTAAAGTGATTATCGATCCTAACAATGAAGTCGCCGACGGTAACGCGCTACCCGACACCACTTTTGTCGTCCCCAACGCCCCCGCTCCCAACGGATATAGTTCAGCCGGCTCCATTGGTGATTATAGTTTTACTACTCCATTGGTATTCAATCGCGACATTCTCTATGATGATCAGGTGCTCGACGCCGAATGTTATCTGTATGAGAATTTAACTATTGGTGATTATTTCTACGGAGAGGAGCAATATAGTGACCCGGCTTCTCAATGGCAGGCCCCTCTATATAATGATCAGAATACCACTAATATATCTGATCTCAATGACTTCTTTGTATATAGTAATGAGTTATTCACTCCTGACCCGAGCGACGATGACAATCGCAACACTAACTCCGACGGACACATATTACTAACCCAGCAGCGACCCCATCGCATCCTCGTCGTGCTCAATCAATACAAAGAAACCAATTTACCGCCAATTGCTGAAGACGATTTCGCCAATACCCCAGTCAATACACCAGTTGAGATAGATGTTCTCGACAATGATAGTGACCCGGATGGCACGCTTGATATTTCCACTTTAGTAGAAACCGTTCCGCCCGACCATGGTCAGACATCGGTTGATAATGTCACCGGACTAATCACCTACACTCCTGATCAGGATTATACCGGTACCGATACCTTCGAATATCAAATCTGTGATGATGACGGTGCTTGTGATACCGCTATTGTTGAAATCACCATTGAACCAGGAGAACCGGAGAACGGTTCGATTACGGTTTGTAAGATTATCATCGACGAAAACTACGAGGTAGCCGACGGTAGCGAATATCCCGGTCAAACTTTCCTTATCCCCGGATTGCCCGCTCCTGACGGCTATGAAGCCGCCGGCCAAATTAACGATACTCCTTTTACCACCGCTATCACTTTCAATCGGGATATTTTATATGGCGACGAAACCTTCGACGCCCAGTGTTATACATATAGTGATCTGGCCATCGGTGGTTATTTCTATGGACCGGAGGAATTCCAAAATCCCGGTTCCATCTGGTATCCGCCTTTATACAATGATCAGGACACCAGCAACATTTCCAATCTGAATCATTTCTACGAATTCAGTGGGGAAATATTTACCCCCGATCCTAGCGATGATGACAACCGCAACACCAACTCGGACGGACACATTGTCTTGACCGAGAATCGACCCCACCGCACCCTGGTAGTGCTAAATCAACACAAAGAAAGCAATCTGCCTCCGGTCGCTCTTGATGATTTTGCTGAAACCGAAATGAATGACCCGGTGATTATCGAAGTGCTCACCAACGATTCCGATCCAGATGGTAATTTGGAATTCTCCACCCTGGTCGTCACCGATCCACCTGCACATGGCAGTGCGGTCGAGGATACCGGTTTGGGAGTGATTACCTACACGCCCGACACTGATTATGTCGGCACGGACGAATTCAAATATGAAATCTGTGACAACGATGGGTTGTGTGATGAAGCGACTGTCTTTGTCACCATTAATCCACCCGAACCGGGCGATGATGGCGCCATCACCGTTTGTAAAGTCGTGATCGACGCCAACGGCAATATTATTGATGGTAATGCTTATCCCGGTACCGAATTTGTGGTTCCCGGCGTGGAAGCTCCGGAAGGCTATGAGGCTGCCGGCGTTATTCCCGACAGCACTTTCATCACCCCGATTGTTTTCAATCAGGATATTATTCTCGGTGACGAAGTCTTAGACGCCCAGTGTTATACCTATTCCGACCTGGAAATCGGTGGCTACTTCTACAACCAGGAGATATTTAGTGACCCCGATAATATCTGGGAAGTGCCGCTATATAACGATCAATATAATACCAACGTCAATACCCTGGCTGACTTCTATCAGTTCAGTGGGGAACTATTCACTTCCGGCACTGGCGATGACGACCAGCGCAATCAGAACTCTGACGGACACATCATCTTGTCGGAAAACCGGCCGACCCGAACCTTGGTGGTACTCAACCAATACAAAGACGATAATCTGCCACCGGTAGCAATTGATGATTCCACCAGCACCCCGTTTCAGACTCCGGTTGAAATCGACGTGCTCGATAATGACTACGATCTCGATGACGGCCTCGACCCGAGCACGGTTGAAATTACCAGTATGCCGTCCAACGGCACTATTACCAACATCGACCCGGTCACCGGCAAAATTACCTATCAGCCGGACATCGGTTTTGAGGGTGATGACACTTTTGAGTATAAGGTCTGCGACTTCAGTGGCCTGTGTGATACCGCTTTAGTCACCGTCACCGTGCAGGAGCAGGATGAAATAATTTGTCCGCTGCAGCCCACCGAAGGCCGCATTATTATTGATTTTAGTGGCAACACTATTCGGGCCAACAAGACCGAGGACCAGGCCATGGAAGGTCCGGTTGATGCTAATATCCCGGTCGGCACTTATGATATCACCCTGGTTTCATATGATACCCACACCACTAAACCGCCGCAAAATCAACCGAATGAACAGTATTATGTGAAGCTATTAGACGACAACGGCGATCTGCTTGGTATTACTTCAACTATCAGTGATCTGCCGGCTGACCAAGACTGGCTAGTGGAAATGGTTGACGAAGATTACGAAATCACCGAATTCGTTGATCAAATTCTGGCTTATCACGCCGTCTGGCAGACCAGTAATCCTAATTCAATTGTGCCCGTTTGTGCCGGCTTTGATTACCAACTTCCGCCCAATCTGCCTCCAATCGCCGAAGATGATTTCGAGACCACTGACTACGAAACTCCGGTCACCATCGACATCGTCGACAATGATTATGATCCGGATGGATATCTAGAGTACAGCACCATTACCATTACCAATCCTGCCTCGCATGGCACCCCGTCCATTAATTTCGGCAACGGCACAGTCCTATATACCCCTGATCCCGGCTTTTCCGGCACCGACACTTTCGAATATCAAATCTGCGACAATGATGGCGATTGCGATGATGCGCTAGTCACCATCGAAGTTGGCGAGCCGGTTATTCTTATCCCGCCGGTAGCGGTTGATGATGAAGATTCCGGGCCGCGGCAAACCTTCCCGATTGACGTCCTGGCCAATGATTATGACGTTGACGGCGTACTGGTGCCCGGCACCCTGCAAGTCATTGCCGATCCGGCCAATGGTATCGCTGTGGTGGTTGGTGGTATTATCGAATATACCCCGCTACCCGGATTTGTCGGCACCGATACCTTCGACTATATAATTTATGATAATGATAACTTGTCCGATACCGCCCGCGTTACCATCAACGTATATAATCTCCCGCCGATTGCGGAGGATGACTACGCTACTACCGATGAAGAAACACCGGTTTCAGTCTTCATTCTCACTAATGACGACGATCCGGATGGTTTCCTGGTTCCGACCACCATCAATATCGAATCAGACCCCAGCAACGGTATGGTTTCAGTTGACACTCTGACTTCCTCGGTCGTCTATACTCCCGACCCCGGCTTCTTCGGAACGGACGAATTTGTCTATTCCGTTTGTGATAATGATGGTGCCTGTGATACCGCTACCGTCTATATTGACGTGACCGAATTACCCAACGAACCGCCGGTCGCCGTCGATGACGCCGAGACCACCGAATATATGACCCCGGTTAATATACCCGTCTTGGATAATGATTATGACACCGACGGCACATTAGACGTTCTCACTCTCAGAATTATCACCCCGCCGACCGACGGTGATGCCCAAATCAACACTCTTGATGGCACGGTTGATTACACTCCCGATGCCGGTTTCTGGGGAGATGACGTCTTTACTTATGAAATCTGTGATAACGATGGTTTGTGCGACCAGGCTCTGGTAGTGATTACCGTGCTTGAGCCGCCACCACAAAGTGAAAAAATCATTCTAACCAGCATATGTTACGTTGATGAAGACGGGGAAGAGCTTGGTAAAATGCGCTTGCGCAACCCCAACGACTTTAACATCAGTGTCGAATGGCAAAAATATCCGGGCGCTTGGCAAGGACCGGTGATTGCTGTTGGTGAAGAGGACACTTTCTTCTGGGTCCCGCATCCCGGCACTATTAAGATTCGCTACACCCTGGATGGTGAAGAAGTTCAATCAGTCAAAGCCCAAAACAATGAACCCTGCAGCACCCCACCGGAAAACGATCCGCCGATTGCCGAGGATGACTTTGAAATCACCACCAAAAATGTGCCGGTAGATGTCGATGTATTGATTAATGATTCCGACCCGGACGGCACTCTCGATATTTCTTCTCTGGAAAAAACCAGTGATCCGACTAACGGCAGTATCGTCGTTGACAATGTGCTTGGTCTAATTACCTATACTCCCAACCTTGATTACGTCGGCGATGATCAGTTTGATTATCGAATCTGCGATGACGACGGCGCTTGTGATACCGCCACCGTGTTTATCACTATTGAAGATGACACTCCACCGGAAAATCCCGGTTCAATCACTATTTGTAAGATTATAGTCGATGCTGAAGGAGAAGTGGTTGACGGCTCGGTTTATCCGGAAGTTGGTTTCACCATTAATGGCGCCACCCCGCCGAGCGGATATGATGCTGCCGGTGTTCTGCCTGCTACCACCTTTAACACCCCACTGATATTCACTACTGATATCCTATATCAGGACGAAGTGGCGGATGCCCAATGCACCACATATAGTAACCTACCGATTGGTAATTACTTCTACAGTCAAGAAAGTATCTCCGGGGGAGGGGATAACTGGTTTGATCCGTTATACAATGATCAAGTCAGCACCCCGGTAGTGACTTTAGATGACTTCTTCGCTTACTCCGGTCAACTGTTCACCCCCGACCCTTCCGACGATGCCAATCGCAACCAAAATGCTGACGGACACATCGTATTGACCAACAATCGACCGGCCCGCACTCTGGTGGTACTCAATCAATACGCCGCCATTAATCAACCCCCGGTAGCCGAAGATGATTACGCTTACACACCCTACAATGTCGCGGTTGACATCGGTATACTCGACAACGATTATGATCCGGACGGATACCTGGTCACCAACACCATTACCATTACCAGCTTCCCGGTCAATGGTAATGTGACCGTCGACTTGGTTTCCGGTGTAGCTACGTATACACCCAATAGCGGATTCTTCGGGGAAGATAATTTTAAATATCAGGTGTGCGACAATGATGGCGCCTGTGATGATGCCAATGTAGTCGTCGAAGTCGGACCACCGAACACCCCGCCACCGCCACCGCCACCTCCTCCACCTCCTCCACCTCCTCCACCTCCGCCGCCACCTCCCCCGCCGCCACCTCCCCCGCCGCCACCGCCACCTCCCCCGCCGCCACCTCCTCCACCTCCTCCACCTCCGCCGCTAGTTACACCTGAAATTGCCCTACCCATTCCGATTGTGCCGGCAGTTGTTCCCGGCGATGTCGCCTTCACGGCTGGAGAATGTGGAATTATTTACACCACCAATGACGTCACCCTAACCGGTTCGGCCACCAATCCGTCACCGATAGCCACTCTGGAAGTTTCCTCCACCGGTGGATTGAGTTGGAACGCCGTACCCACCAGTACCGGTATCGGCACCGGCACCGCCGGCTTCAGCTTACCGCTCACCGATCTTGATTCCGGCACCTATAGCTATCTGGTCCGATCAATCTCAGCTGACGGCACCATCGTTATTTCCGCTCCTTGTTCGATTACAATCGACACCGAGCTAATCTTTGGCGCCAACCAGTTCGTGCTTGACGCACAGGCTTCACCGATTAACCAATACGGAATTGTGCAATTCCGAGTTGATGAAATCCAGCAATTCTATCTCGAAGCCAAAGGCGCCACCGCCGCTCTTGTCCGCAACCTGGATACCAATGAGGTGTATCCGTTAACTTACGACGAGAGTCTGAAGCTGTGGGTGGGCGATCTTTACTTCAGTCAAACCGGCATCTTCCGACTGCAGGGCGAAATCTTTAATCAAACCAGATCATATGTCCGCGAAATTAACTCGGTATATGTCGCCCCGCGTGAGCAAATTACCAACGCTTTGACTGGCGAGACGATTAGCACCGCTCTGATTACCGTTTATGAAAAAGAGGATGAGTCCAATAATTTCCGCGTCTGGAACGGCGCCGCTTACGGACAAGTCAATCCGTATACCAGCGATCAGGGTCTATCAATGGTGCTTCCCAAAGGTACCTTCTATGTCACTGTGGCCAGCCCGAATTATTACGAATCAACCTCGTTAATCACTCAAATAGCCGATCAAAGTATCGTTAGTGCTGATGTCAGCCTACAGCCTACCGGATCCGCCGTCTCTCAACTGCTTGGCTTGGATCAGATTAGTGCCGACTTTACCAATTTCACCCTCAATGTCACTCCGCTGGAGGCACGTCAACTCGTCGATATTGATGAGCCGGCTCCACCAGTTACGGTCGCCCTAGAGGACGGCACTGAAGTCAATCTATTTGACTCGATTCCGTCCGGCAAAAAGACCATTATCATGACCTACTCCAGCTGGAACACCTTGGCCCAAGAGCAGCCCAATCTGTACGCTGATGTGGTGGCATCGCTCGGCGATGATTATCAAATCATCCCGATTGCTACCATGGAACCAAGCTCGCTCACCCAGGGATATCTGGAGCGCGGCGACTACGACTTTGATTACTTCCAGCCGACCGACCAATTCTTTGATGATTACAGCATCATCAGCCTACCTCAGTTCTTCCTGCTCGACGAAACTAACGAGATGAAAGGTGTGATTGTCGGCCCGCAGTCGCCAGTTGATTTGGTCACCCGGATTAATCAGATTTACAACCGATAGGGGATAGTCTAGAGAAATAAACACAGGGTCAGGTATACAACCTGACCCTGTTTATATAGTGATACGCAAGAAAGTGTCACCCCCGCCTTCCGGGGTCCCCAGGATTGCGAAGCAATTTTTGGGGTGGGTTGAGCACAAGTGGGAAATGTCATCCCCGCCCCCGAGCGAATGGGAAATGTCATCCCCGCCTTGAGCGAATGGGAAATGTCATCCCCGCCTTGAGCGAATGGGAAATGTCATCCCCGCCTTGAGCGGGGATTAAACAACATCTTGATATAAGTCCTTCCATTCCGGATTAAAACTATTAATTAGTTCAATTTTCCAACGTCGATACCATCTCTTAAGTCTTTTTTCGCGATTTATTGCTACCAAAACATCCTCATAAACCTCATAATAAACCAATTTATTAATTCTTAATCTTCTGCAATAAGAGTTTATCCAATAGTATTTATGTTCCCAAGTCCGACGGGCTATTTCGTTTGTAATGCCAACATAAAATCTTTTATTGCGGGCATTGGTCAAAATATAAACATAATAGTATTTATACATACTTTATTAATACCAAAGATGTTATTAATAAAAGTTAAAGAGATTATTAAACCCCCGCTCAAGGCGGGGGTGACACCCATCCAATGCTCAAGGCGGGGGTGACACCCATCCAATGCTCAAGTCCCCAAAGTAGACCCTTCGGGTCGGGGGTTATATTCAACACACCCCCGCATAAAGCGGGGGTGACAAAGTAAGTCATTACCGAACCTATATATTGTATTTCTCCAGTCCCGGTAAAATCTGTTGGTATTCCACTAGTTTGGCTTGGGCCGCTTCCGTCTGTCCCAATTCTAACAGCGTCTGCACCTCCACCATGGCCGATTGATCTTGTGGCGCAATCGCATTGGCCCTAGTCGCCAACTGATAAGCCACTTCACCTTGACGCGCTTGATAGGCCAACAGAGCCATATCATTGAACAATGCCGCCCGGTCAAAGACATATCCTTTGGCAGTCGCCGTCTCCAAATAGACATCCCCGCCAGTCATATCACCCTGACGGTAAGCGCTCCGCGCCCGATAGTAATACGTCTCGCCGATGTCCTCGTTCAGCGCCTGGGCCTTTTCGTAATACGAATCAGCCGTAGCGAAATCATTCAAATCGTAATAAATATTACCCCAGTTCCATAAAATCT
>Ga0180429_10002368_pt1 | contig 15581 bp, 13 predicted proteins | sample SS_ome_FD_132428 | JGI IMG/M metagenome (GOLD analysis project Ga0180429, IMG submission 132428) | Hypersaline lake sediment archaeal communities from the Salton Sea, California, USA - SS_1_S_1 metaG | ecosystem: Environmental > Aquatic > Non-marine Saline and Alkaline > Hypersaline > Sediment ...
GGCTGGACGACCCGGCGGCGGCGGCTCCTCCGTGGGACGAACTGGCCAATGACACCTTCGTGTGCTACGCCGACATGGATGCCGGCCCCACCAAGGCGTGGATGGTACACCACCGCGCCGACGAGAGTGTGAAGGGCCTGTTCGACCTGAGCTTCGGCAAGTTCCCGGCCGAGGAGCTCTACGACGTGCGGCAAGATCCCTACCACATGAGCAACGTGGTGGGAATGCAGGAGTACGCCGAAGTCCGACAGCGCCTGGCCGCCCAACTCGGAGCCGTCATGAAACAGCACGGTGACCCGCGGGCCGTGGAAGCCGACTGCCGCTTCGAACGCTCTCCCTTCACCGATGTCGACTGACGCCTCACTACGCTTCCTCTGTCCCCTTTCAAGGGAGGGCGTCTTGCCGTGGCCGGCGTGTGTCGGGCGCAGGGCATTGACGCCGCGCAAGATCAGGCCCTTGCTGGGCGAGGTCCCATGCTGTGGCCGGCGCGCGCCGCGCGCAGGGCATTGACGCCGCGCAAGATCAAGCTCCGGAATGTCCTGGACCCAGAGACGCGCCCCTGGCGCGGCTCGACCTAGCGTAGGGCCGCACCCGTTGTGGACCCACCATACCTCGGAGGCGTCCAGCCCGAAGCCCGGCGTGCGCCGGCCACGACAGGTACACACTCCCTGACCAATCAGGTAGCCACCATGCCAGATGAGACACCTGCGCCCGACGCCCGCTCCTCCCTCGACCTGTTTCGTCTGGACGGTCGAGTCGCCCTCGTCACCGGCGGCACCAAGGGGCTGGGGGAATCCATCGCCCTGGGTCTGGCCCAGGCCGGGGCCACCGTGGTGGTCAACTCGCGACACCCGGACGGCTGCGATGCCGTGGCCGCGGAACTGGCGAGCCAGACGGGTCAGACCTGCGTCGGCATCGCCGCCGACGTGACTGACGAGGCCCAGGTGGACGCCCTGTTTCAGGGCGTGGTCGAGGGCTGCGGCCAGCTGGACATCCTCGTCACCAGCGCGGGCATCAACATCCGCCACCCGATTGGGGATTTCCCCCTCGAGGAGTTCCGCCGCGTCATCGACCTCAACCTGACCGGGGTCTGGCTCTGCTGCCGCGCCGCCATGCGCCTCATGCAGCCCCAACGGCGCGGCGCCATCGTCAACGTGGCCTCGGCCCTCAGCGCCGTCGGCCTGGCCGAGCGCACCGCGTACTGCTCCTCCAAGGCGGGCCTGCTCGGCCTCTCCCGCACCGTGGCACTGGAGGGAGCAACCGACAACGTGCGCTGCAATGCCCTGTGTCCCGGCCCCTTCCTGACCGAGATGAACCGGCCCCTGCTCGAGGAGCCTGATAAGGTGCAGGCCATCCTCGACCGCCTCGCCATGAAGCGCTGGGCCCAGATGCACGAGATCCGCGGCGCCGCCCTCTTCCTGGCCAGCGACGCGTCGAGCTTCGTGACCGGGACGGAGCTGTACGTCGAGGGCGGCTGGACCGCCCAGTAGGAAGGAGTCCCCCCATGCAGATGTCCGCCGCACAGGGTCCCCGACTCACCGACGCGGAGTTCTTCGGCCAGTGCCTGGACACCAGCCGGCCCGGCCTCGAGGGAATTCCGGCCGCCGTCGCCCAGGGCGACTACGCCGCCGCTCGCCGGCTTTTCGCCGCCGAGGTGAGGAGTTCACTCGAGCCCCGGCGCCTGTTCTCCATCGAGCGCTCCTTCCACGGCGGCGGTCACGGCCTGCCCGGCGAGTCGGTGGCCGAGGCGGCCGAGCGCATCCTGACCCTGCACCTGGTCTCCACCGGCTTCCCCCACCAGTTCCGGGACGAGGTGGACTGGTTCGCCAATCCCACTCCCAACGAGTACCGCGAGTGGACCTGGCAGCTCAGCCGCCACCCGGAGTGGGCCGTGCTCGGGCAACGCTACCTGGAGACGGGGGACGAGCGCTTCGCCGAGGGCTTCGTGCGCCTGTTCCGGAGCTGGGTGCGGCAGGTGGCCGTGGAGCCGCTGGATGCGGTCAGCCACGAGACCAGGGCCTGGCGCACCATCGAGTGCGGCATCCGCATGGGGGGCTCGTGGCCGTGGGCGCTGCACAGCTTCATCCGTTCACCCCACCTGACCGACGACGTGCTGGTGGATTGGTTCAAGACCGTGTGGGAGCACGGGTGGCGTTTGCGCCACGTCCATCACACCCACAACTGGCTCATCATGGAGCAGAATGGGCTGGCGCAGATCGGCATCCTGTACCCGCAGTTCGCCGCGGCCGGAGAGTGGCTTCGCTTTGCCTTTGAGGTGCTGGTGCGCGAGGTGGAAACACAGGTGTACCCGGGCGGGATGCAGTACGAGCTCTCCACCGGCTACCACCAGGTGAACATCCACAACTACGAGTGGCTCTGGGACGTGGCCCGCGCCTACGACGTGCCCGTGCCCGACGCCTTCCGCGCCGTCCTGGAACGCATGCACGAAGCCAACATCAAGCTGATGATGCCGGACGGGCGGCTGCCCGATGTCAACGACGGCGGCTGGGTGGACGTGCCGGCGCTGCTGCGGCAGTCACAGCGGCACTACCCGGAGCGCCGCGACTTCCGCTGGGCGGCCAGCCGGGGCGCCGAGGGCAGGGCGCCCGCCTACACCTCCGTGGCCATGCCCAACGCCGGCCTCTTTGCGCTGCGCAGCGGCTGGGAGGACGACGCGGTGTACGGCTTCTTCGACGGCGGTCCCTTCGGCCACGCGCACCAGCACGAGGACAAACTGAGCCTGCTGGTGCACGCCCATGGGCGGCTGCTGCTGACCGAGGCGGGGAACTACGCGTACGACACCTCGCAGATGCGCCGGTACGTGCTGTCCACGCGCGCCCACAACACGGTGCGCGTAGACGGCCAGGACCAGAACCGCCGCGGCGCGTACGACAACGCGGTGCCCCCGGCGCTGGATCGGCCGGCGGGAGCGCACTGGCGCAGCGCCCCGGACTGCGACGTGGTGGAGGCGGAGTACGACGAGGGGTACGGCAAGGGCGCTGCCCTGCGCGTCGTCCACCGGCGCAAGGTGCTCTTCCTCAAGACGGGGATCGCAGACACTCTGGGCCCCTGCTTCCTGGTGGTGGACCGGTTGTTGCCCGATGACGACGACAGCCACGAGATACAGGTTCTCTGGCACCTGAACACGGGCATGCCCGCCGTGGAGCGCGACTCCGCGAGCGGCGGGGTCGCGGCGTACAGCACCGACGCGGGCCTGGCCAACCTGCTGGTGGCGCCGGCCGCCGTCTCGGACCTGCAGGTGGAGGTGGTCAGCGGCCAGACCGAGCCGGAGTGGCAGGGCTGGCATGCGGCCGGCAAGGCCGAGCCCATCCCCACGGTGGTGTGCCGGTGGTCGCTCTCCGGAGCGGGCCGCCTGGTGACGCTGCTGTGGCCGCTGCGGCCAGGCGCCGAGCCGTCTGCCGTCCACGTGGAGGCGGGGGAGGCCGTCGGGAATACCGACATCCGCCTGCAGCTGAGCGACGGCGAGTGCCTGGAACTGGACGAGGGGGACTACTCGTTCTGAGGGCGCAGGCCGGCGTGCCCCTGCCGCCCATCCTAGGCCGGCGCCGTCTGCTCCACGAGTTCCTCGATCTCCGCCGTCATGGCCTCGGCCAGCTCCTCGGCCAGCGCGTTCAGCTCGTCGGCGTTCGTGCCGAGGGTGTCCAGCGCCGCCGGGCTGTACACGGCCGGCTCGGGCTCGAAGTAGCCCAGTCCCATGGTCTTGCACATGTTGCTGGCCACGTGCACCAGAGCGGCCAGCGCGCTCGGTACCCCGCCCACCGTGTCGTGGCAGCTGACAGCACCGGCCAGCGTCTCGCCGGCGCCGGCGCCCAGCAGGAGCAACCGGGCCAGGTACTGGTGCGTCACGTCGTGCCCGAGCTGCTCCTCGGCCACGCCAAAGGGGATCTGCCGGGTGGCAACCACCCCCAGCACCTCGTCGAAGTAGTCGTACGCCAGGAAGCCCAGCAGCAGCTTGCCGATGTCGTGCAACAGGCAGGCGATCCAGTACTGATTGTACTCCACCGGCTGGGCCGGGTGCACGTGCCCGTCGGACACAAGCCGGTCGGCCACCATGGCGCAGCCCACCGAGTGCTCCCAGAAGCGGCGCAGGTCGAACTTGCTCTGCAGCGGTTTGGCCAGCGAGCTCACCAGGGACACCTGCTGGGCGATGGCCGCCACCTGCCGGTACCCGAGGCGCACGATAGCCTCGCGCAGGGTCCACTCGCCCTCGCCGCGCGTGCCCGCAAAGGCGGAGGAGTGCACCACCTGCATGATCTTGAGCACCACGGCCGGATCGGTGGTCAGCGCCTTCTCCACGTCCTCGGCGCTGGTCTCCGGATCGGCCAGCAACTCCATGATGCGGAAGATGAACTCGGGCAGGCTCGGCAGGGCGCTGATGTGATCCAACCGCGCCTGGATGCGCTCGCGCACCTCGTCGAGTGATTCCCCGTTCACCCCCACGGGCAGCCGCGGGATGCCGTGAGCGGCGAATGCGCCGGTCACCACGGTCTGGAGCGCATCGGGCGCGCTCCCCAGGGCCTTTTCCCAGGCCCCCACGTACACGAAGGGCAACTCGCCGTGTATCTCTTCGTGGTTGGGGGCCAGATCGCCCGGCAGCAGCAGCACCACCGGGAGCTGACCGCGGCGACTCAGGGCCGCCATGGCCTGCTTCTCCAGGATGGCCTCGTCCTGGATGAGGAACACGCCGCGTATATCGGCCCCGTACTCGATCGCCATGGAGGCGACCTCGGCGTGCTTGCGAGCCGTCAGAACTTCGAGGCCATAGAGGTAGTTGAGCATCAGGCGCAAGTGTGCCAGCATCGCCTGGGGGGGCCTCGTGGCCTGCTGGATCACGAGCGCGTATTCTTGCTCAGCACTGTTGGCGTCATTCATCTCTCGATCCTCACGGTCGCGGGCCGGATGCTGCAAAAGATGTAAACCTTGTGTAAAATGGGCAACACCTGGCGAATGCACCCCGCACCGAGGATACGTTCCCGGGTCCCGGCTCACAACGTGCCCCAGTCGATGGCTCTACGGGAAGCTGCCGGCGAGGCCTTTCCCGGTTCAGAGAGACAGCAGACATGAGATACACGAACGGGCTGAATGAGCCCCGATGAGCGCCGCACCCTTTGCCCCCGGCCAGCGCTGGCACAGCCTTACCGAGCCCGAGCTAGGGCTCGGGGTAGTGGAAGTGCTGGAGGGCCGCCAGGTCGTCATCGCCTTCCCGGGCCGCGCCGTCACCCGCCGGTACGCCACCCAGGCGCCCCCCTTGGAGCGGGCCCTGCTGACCGTGGGACAGCGCGTCCGCGGCACTGACGGCGTCGAGTTCTGCATCGAGGAGATCATCGAGGACGGCCCGCTGCTTCACTACCGCGGCGAGGGGTGCCAGCTCTGCGAGACCGACCTGGATGCCAGCCTCGACGTCGCCACGCCGGAGAACCGCCTGTCCGCCGGCCAGGTCGACGACCACCGGCTCTTCGACCTGCGGCTCCGGGCGCTCGACCTCCGACACCGGATGCTGTCGTCGCCGGCCCGCGGCTTCCTCGGCGGTCGCATCCGCCTGTTCGACCACCAGCTGTCCATTGCTCGGGACGTGTGCGAGCGACACCGGGCCCGCGTGCTGCTGGCCGACGAGGTCGGCCTCGGCAAGACGATCGAGGCGCTGCTCGTCCTGCACCGCATGCTGCTGTGCGGCCGCATCGAGAGCGCCCTCATCATGGTGCCTCCCGGCCTGGTGCACCAGTGGCTGGCCGAGGCCTGGCTGCGCTTCAACCTGTTTCTGCAGGTCATGGGCGACGACACCCACGGCGGCGGCACCGTCGACCCCGAGAGCGACGATCTGCCTGCCGAGCTCCTGGAGGCGCAGCTGTTCATCTGCCCCCTCGGCGTCGAGGTGGGCGAGGCCTTCGTCGACGAGGCCTGGGACCTGGTCATCGTCGACGAGGCCCATCACCTGCAGCCCGGCAGCGGCGAGTTCGACCTGGTCGAGCAACTGGCCGCCCGCGCCGAGCACCTCATCCTGCTCAGCGCCACGCCGGATCGCGGCGGCGAGGAGGCGCACTTCTGCCGGCTGGCCCTCCTCGACCCGGCCCGCTTTCACGATGCGGCGGCCTACCGGGAAGAGGGCGAGCACTACCGGGCCCTGGCCGGCACGGCCGAGCGCCTGCAGACCGGCGAGCCCCTCACGCCGGCCGACGCCGCGCTGGTGCGGGAGCGACTCGCCGGCGATGACGTTCCCCGCCTGCTGGCGACCGCCGGCGACGAACCCCGGTCGCGTCAGACCCTGTTGCAGCGCCTCCTCGACCTGCACGGCATCGGCCGGGTCATGTTCCGCAATGTGCGCGCCCGCATACCCGGATTCCCACGGCGGACCCTGCACACCGAGACGGTGGCGGGCAACCCCGAGCGCCTGCGCCGCGAGTTTGTCGCCGACGCCGGCCGCGGCGAGGGGCGCGGCCCCAACCTGAGCGCCGACGACGCGCGGCTGACGTGGCTCGTCGACTTCCTGGACCGGCACCCGGGCGACAAGGTCCTGGCCCTGTGCGCCACACAGAAGAGAGCCGAGGCCTTTGCCCGGGCCCTGGGCACACCGAGCCGTCCGGTGGCCTGCTTCCACGAGGGCCTGGGCGCGGTCAGCCGCGACCGCCAGGCGGCGTGGTTCCTCGAGCCGGACGGACCCCAGATCGTCATCTGCTCACGCCTGGGAGCGGAGGGGCGCAATTTCCAGGTCGCCCGGCACCTGGTGCTGCTCGATCTTCCCCTGACGGCCGATCGCCTGGAGCAGGCCATCGGCCGCATCGATCGCATCGGCCAGGGCGAGGAGGTGCACATCCACGTGCCCCTGGTGACCGGGTCGCCGCAGGCGCGCCTGTGTCAGTGGTACGCCGAGGCCCTGGAGATCTTCACCCACCCCTGGCACGGCTCGCCCACCATCGAGCGCGAGTTCGGCGACCGCCTCGCCGGCTCACTGGAGAGCGACGACGACAGGGCCTGGAAAGATCTGGTGGAGGAGGGCAGGCGGCGCAACGCCGAGATCGTCGCCGAGCTGGAGGCCGGTCGCGACCGGCTGCTGGAACTCACCTCGTACGACACCGCGGCCGCGGCCGATCTGCGCCGCGCCATCGGCGCCGCCGAGGGAGACGACGAGTTGGTGCGCTTCATGCTCGAGGCCTTCGAGCGCGGGGGACTGGACGTGGAGCGCCTGGGGGATCGCAGCTACGCCGTGCGCGCCGGCCTCGACTACCTGCGCCCCTTCCCCGGCTTCCACGGCCATGAGATGGGCATCACCTTCGACCGCGCCACGGCTCTCACCCATCCCGACCGGGCCCTGCTGAGCTGGGACCACCCCATGGTGCGCGACACCGTCGACGATCTGCTGGCCCACGAGCCGGGCAACGCGGCGGTGGCCCGGATGACCGGCGAGGCGCCGGGCCTGTGGCTGGAGGCCCTGTATGTGGCCGAGCCCACGGTGGACCGCCACCTGCGGGCCGACCGCTTCCTGCCCCCCACGCCGGTGCGCGTCCTCGTCGACATGCACGGGCAGCCGGTGGACGCCGAGCCCGGCGACCTGGCTGGCCGTCTGGCGCCTGCCGCGGCCGCCATCCTGGAGCAGCCCCAGGTAGGAGAGCTGCTGCCCGGCCTGGTGGCCCGGGCCCGCGACCGCGCCGACGAGGCGTGCGCCCCCCTGGCCCACGGGGCCCTGGATCGCATGCGACGGGAGCTCCAGCCCCAGGTGGAGCGCCTCGTCGAGCTGGCCCGCGTCAATCCCTCGGTGACAGCCACGGAGATCGACGCGGCGCGCGCCGAGCTGGAAGAGCTGGAGGAGGGGCTCCAGCAGGTGCGGGTGCGGCTCGACGCCCTGCGCCTGATCGTAGTGGGGCCGGCCTGAGCAAAGCGGCGCGGCCCTCAGCAGGAGAGCCGCGCCGCCATCTCAGTTACCACCCAGGAGGCTGGCAGGGCGCCTCCGGGGCGCCCGCGAGCCGTCAGCCGACAGGCCTGCAGTCAGCTCACGAGCCAGTGCCAGACCTTGCGGAACCCGGCGATCGTCTGATCCACGTCCTCGTCGGTGTACCGCTGATCCGACGGCAGACGGATGACCGTGTCCTGCAGCGCATCGACATTCGGACAGGAGTCCGGGTCGTATGCGGTGTCGCGCCAGAAGGCCGGCACCTCGTCCGTGCACGGGTAGTACTTCTTCTGCCGCACCAGCTCGGTGCGCAGGATGTTGTTCGCCGGCGACATGCCGGTGCTGATGGTGAGGCCCTCGGCCCGCAGCGCCTCCACCAGCGCGTCCCGCCCCGGCTCGCCGCCCGTCCACCGGGCCGCCACCGGCCACCACGACGGCTGCGCCCCCTCCACCAGCTCGGGCAGGTGCAGCCCCGGCAGGTCGCCCAGCTCCCGGTAGTACCGCCGCACGATCTCGTCGCGGCGCCGCACCACCCAGTCCAGCTTGCCCAGCTGGGCCAACCCCACGGCCGCGTGCAGCCCTGTGCCGCGGTAATTGAGGGCGAAAAAGGGAATCGGCTGCCCGCCGCGGCCCACCGAGCCGTCGCGGATGTAGGTCTTGTCGCGGAACAGGCTGGCGATGCGGGCCACCTCCTCGTCGTTCGTGGTGACGAAGCCCCCGTCGCCGGTGGTCATCTGCTTGGACTCGTTCATGCTGAAACCGGCCGCGTCGCCGATGGCCCCCAGCGTCTGCCCGTGGTACGAGCCGCCGTGCGCCTGGGCGCAATCCTCCAGAATCTTCACCCCCGTGTCTCGGCCGATGGCGGCAAAGGCCTCCATGTCGCAGGGCAGGCCCGACATGTGGACGGTGATCACCACCTTGGTGCGCGACGTGATCCGCTCCCGCACGCTCTGCGGCGAAATCAGCCGCGTCTCCAGGTCGATGTCGGCGAAGACGGGTACCGCGTGCAGCGCCAGGATGGCCGCCACCGTGCCGATGTCCGTCATCGGCGTGGTGATCACCTCGTCGCCCTCGGCCACGCCCAGGGCGCACAGCGCCGTGTGCAGCGCCGCCGTGCCCGACGTCACCAGCACCACGTGCTTCACCCCGAAGGCCGCGCCCACCGCGTCCTCGAACTCCTCCACGATGCCCGCCGGCCCCATCAGCTTGCCCGAGTCCAGGGCCCGCTGCAGAAACGCGACCTCCTCGTCTCCGTACCGGTTGGTCAATGTGTACGGCGAGGGCTTGGCCTTGGGGCCGCCCTTCAGTGCCAGCTCGTCCATTACCAGCCCCTTTCCTGCATCCACTCCAGGTACTTGCGCCCGCACCGGTCCAGATTCTCCATGCTGCCCCCGCCGCGCAGGGGCGCGCACATCTCGTAGGTGGCGTACCCGTCAAAGCCCCCGTCGCGGAGCCCGCGGAAGAAGGCGTCGTAGTCGATGAACCCGTCCCCGAAAGGCACGGCCTTCACCATGGGGGGCTCCATCACCTCGTAGTTTTCCAGGTCGGGGCGATACCGCGCCCGCGGAATGCGGATGTAGTCGGCGTTGGTGGTGATGGCCGCGTGGGGCGCCATGCGCCTGGCCGCCTCGTACACGTCCTCGCCGCGCAGGGCCACGCTCCAGGCATCAAAGCCCAGGTTGCAGTTGTCGCGCCCGATGTCGGCGTGCAACTCGGCCATGGCGTCGGTGCACACCCCCATGTCGTGGTGATTCTGCACCGCCAGCGAGACGCCGTAGGCCGCGGCCCGGTCGGCGCACTCCTGCAGACAGGCCACGATCCGCTGCCACACGTGGATCAGCGGCTCGCCCTCCTTCTCGTACCCGCTGAACACACGCACGTATTTCGCCCCGAGCTCGGAGGCGATGCGGGCCAGCGACTCGACATAGGCGATCTGCATCTCCGGCACCGGCACCATGGGCGGCGCCGTACCCGAGAAGTCGGTGTACCCGCCCACAATGGGGCACTCGATGCCGGCGCGCTCGAGCCGCTCGCGCACCTCGCCGAGCCGCTCCAGCGAGGCGTCCAGCGGCGACAGGTGCGGGCGCTTGCCGGCGATCATCACGCCGTCGTAGCCCAGCTCGGCGGACCGGTCGATGAAGTCGAGCAGATCGAGGTGATCCTGGCCCCACAGGCCAGCGTAGCTGATGGAGAACAGACAGTGCTTCATGGGGCGACTCCTTGTGCGCAGAGGCTCAACAGCCCCTGGTGAGGTGGTCGATGACGATCTTGATCCCGATGGCGATGAGGACCAGGCCGCCGATCACGCTCACGCGCCGACCCCACAGATCGCCAATGCGGCGGCCCAACAGCATGCCCACAGCCGTGAAGCCAGCCGCCACCAGCCCGATCACCAGGGCGGGCCCGGCGATGGTCCAACCCACCATGGCCAGCGACAGGCCCACGGCCATGGCGTCGACGCTGGTGGCCACGGACAGCATCACCAGCTCCCAGCCGCGCGTGGGATCACGCCGGGGCGCGTCGGCCGGCCCGGGCGCCAGCGCCTCCCAACACATCCGGCCGCCAACAAAGCCCAGCAACGCGAGAACCACCCAGTGGTCGTAGTCGGCGATGTACTGATAGATGCCCACCCCGACCCACCAGCCGATGGTGGGCATGAGGGCCTGGAACAGGCCGAAGTGAAAGGCCAGCCGAAAGACGTGCCGCCCGGTCAGGGGGTTCAGAGTCAGTCCGGCCACAATGGACACCGCAAAGGCATCCATGGCCACAGCCACCGCGATCGCTATGAGGCTCACCCATCCCATCGCTCGTCCCGGCCTATGATCTCGACCGGGCCCGGTGGCGTCAAGAAAGGGGGCCGAGTCGATCTTGACCTGGGGGAGGCGAACGGTTGGATTCAGCTTCCATGGCCAGACCGCACCCGATGCAATTCCACCCCGCCGCAGGCCCGATTGTCCTTTGCGGCGCCCTTCTGATTGTCGCCGCCCTCGGCGGCGGCCCGGCTGGCGCCCGCTCGTGGTCACCCCACGGCGAGATTGAGCGGGGCTGTGCCGACTGCCACACCGCGTCGGGATGGCAGGAGATCGTCTTCGACCACGACTCCACGGCCTTTGCCCTGGAGAACGGCCACGCCGAGATCGCCTGCACCACCTGCCATCGCCTGGATGACTTCACCGCCGCCGCTCCCGGCTGCGCCGGCTGCCATGCCGACCGACACCAGGGAGCCCTCGATGCCGACTGCTCGCGGTGCCATCAGACGGCGGGCTGGACGCCGGCCATCTTCTCTCACGATGACGCCGCCTTCCCGCTGTGGGGCGCCCACGGCGCCCTGGACTGCATTCAGTGCCACGCCAACGAGATCACCTATCAGTTCGCCGCGCCGGCGCAGGACTGCTACGACTGCCACGCCACCGACTTTGCCGCCACGCGAGTAGCCGTGCACTTCAGCGCCGGCCCCGACTGCGAGACCTGCCACACCCTTGACAGCTGGGAGGGCGGGCACGACCCGGCGTGGCTGGAGATCCGCAGCGGGCACCACGCCGTGAGCTGCGGCCGCTGCCACAAGCGAGGCCCGGACTACACTTCTCACACCTGCGTCGACTGCCACCGATTCCCCCTCGACGTGCCCGAGCACGGTGGCCTCGACCCCGAGGACGCCGGTTGCCGGGCGTGTCACCCGCACGAGTTGGGCGATGCGGACTAAGAAGCGCAATCGCCTGACGGCGATTCCGCTATGCGGGATCCGCTGCCTTGGTATGGGGGGCGTGCCGGTCGTGTGGAGCGCTCCGCTGGGCCGACTGGTGGGTGCACTCGCGGCAGCCCTCGTATGCGCGGCGGGAGCTACCTCGGCGACAGTGAACGAGGCGGGCTCCCGCGGGCAGGTCTCCCTGCGCTGGAGCGCGCTGAGCAACAGCAACAGCCTGTCGCCCCAGTACCAGGACCTGCTCGGCCGCCTGCGCCTGAGCACTGCCCCGCTCACCGCGCGGGGCCTGCGCCTGCACCTGGGCGCCAGCGCGCGCCAGGGCCTGGACGAGCTGTTTGCGCGCGAGGGCGTGGGGCTTGGCGCCGTCGCCGACAGTGTCGGCCGGCGAGATCGGTACGAGAGCCGCCGGCAGGTGCGCCACCTCTACGTGGAGGCGGGCGACGTGGGCGGCGGGCAACTGCTGGTGGGACGTCACCGGTCGCCGCTGCGCGCCCTGGGGCTGACCGACGCGGACGGCCTGTCGTGGACGCGCGACACGGCGGCCTGGACCACGACGCTCACCGGCGGCTTCGGCGTGGCCTTCTGGCAACCCGATGCGGGCTTCGACGGCAGCGCTCCCCAGGCGGGCGCCGAGGTGCGCTTCCACCCCTCGCCCCGCTGGAGCGCGTCGGCGGCCGCAGCCACCGACGAGGCCTGGAATGGGGAGCGCCGCTGGCGCCTGGCCGCCGAGAGCGCGCTGCGCCCCCGCGAGGGTTTGCGCCTGAGCGGGCGCGCCGAGGTCGACCCGGCCGACGGGCGCTGGCTGCTGGGCCGCCTGGCCGCCACCTGCCGGCCCGCCCGCCGGTGGATGGTGCGGCTGGACCTGGCCGAGCGTCGCGCCGCCCTCTTCCCCGTGGGCGACCTGGCCGACTCGTCCCTGTACGGTGGCCGCAGCCGCGACGTGGGGCTCTACCTGCGCGGCAGCTGGGGCCGCGGCCACAGCGCGGGCCTGCGCCTGCGGTCGCGTTACGGCGACCGCCAGTACCGCAGCGAGGCTCTCTACCTGCGCTGGGCGCGCTTCCTGCGCGCGGGCTGGTCCCTGAGCCTGCGGGCCAGCCACAGCTGGAGTCCCTGGCGACGGCTCGAGCGCGCCTCCGCCGAGTGGCGGGCCCGTTGGGGCCGTTATTGGCACACGGCGGCGGGCCTGCACGGCACCCTCTTCCGGTGGGAGGCCAGCCGCGCAGCCGAGTGGCGCGCCCGCGTGAGACCGCGCCTCGCGGTGCGCTACGCGCCGAATCGGGCCTGGAGTTGGGAGTGCGAGGTGGAGGAGACCGTGGACGAGTTCCAGAACCTGCGCGCGCGGGCGTCCTCCCAGGTGACCTTCAGATGGTGAGGGTACGCCGACGCGCCCCGGGGGCGACCGTTCGGGCCCTGGTGCTGGCCGTCGCTGCGGCCGCGACGGTCTCCTGTCACGACTGCGGCAGCAACGCCCCGGCCTGGACGGTGGAGGAAGTCCATGTCGGGATCGGCCTGGAGGGGGGCCATCGGGACCTGGCCTGCGCCGCGTGTCACGGGCCGTCCAGCCTGGAGGGCGTGGATGGGTCCTGCGAGAGCTGCCATCTTGACGTGTACGAGGCCACCGCCGATCCCAACCACGGGGCTGCGGGCTTCCCCACCACCTGTGCCGAGTGCCACAGCTCCCTGGCCTGGCAACCCATCACCATCGACCACGCCGCCCTGGGCTTCGCTCTTGAGGGCGTCCACGGCCGCGTCCGTTGCGTGTCCTGCCACACCCACGGGTACGTCGGGACAGCCACTACCTGCCTCAACTGCCACGCCCACCACGAACCGGACGATCACTTCGGGCCCGACTGCGCCGCCTGCCACGGACTGACGGACTGGACGCACTAATGCCTTGATCGCGGCCACTCCTGCTCCGGAACCGCGGTGGCGCCAGCCGCCTGGAATGATCCGGGCCTCTTGACGAACGCCTCTTGTGCCCCTGGTCTTGTTTGGCTATATTGCCAAATAAGCAAAGGCAACCGACGGAATCGTGAAATGGACCCCAGGACCGCCGACCGCTGTGAAGCCCGAGCCCGCGTCGTCAAGGCGCTGGCCCACCCCACCCGCATCTTCCTCCTCGAGGAGCTGTCGCGGGGTGAGCGCTGTGTCTGCGAACTCACCGAAATGGTGGGGGCTGACGTGTCTACGGTGTCCAAGCACCTGGCCCAGCTCAGGAGCGCCGGGCTTGTTCGGGACGAGAAGCGCGGCACCATGGTGTTCTACCACCTGCGCGCCCGCTGTGCCCTGAACTTCCTGGACTGCGTGGAGACCATGGTCCGCTCGGCGGCCGAGGAGCAGCTCGCCGCGGTCAGCTGACCGCATCGGCGCAGCTTCTGCACACCGCCGAGGTTCTGAGTCAGTGCCCTGATCTGGCGCCCCGGTGGGCCGCAGGACTCTCGGCGACCACCTCTTTGGCGATTTGGCCAAATGGCTGACCCCTGAAAGAGGAAGGGCGCCGGTGCCAGAAGGGGCCCCCCGAATGGGAGCTCGCAACGCGTGAGGATAGAGCTGTGAGTTGGACGTGGAAACGAGAGTGGAAACCCCTGGGCCTGGGCGCCGGTCTGTTCCTGGTCCTCTACTTCCTGCCCGCCGGTGCGCCCCGCTTCGACCGCGCCATCCTGGAATCCCTGCAGCTGGCCCGCTGGTACGCCCGCGAGCACGTCCTGCTGTGCCTGGTCCCCGCCTTCTTCATCGCCGGCGCCATCGCCGCCTTTGTCAGCCAGGCCGCCGTGATGAGGTATCTGGGCGCCGGGGCGAAGAAGGTGCTGGCCTACGGCGTGGCCTCGATATCCGGCACCATCCTGGCCGTGTGCTCCTGCACCGTGCTGCCGCTCTTTGCCGGCATCTACCGCATGGGGGCGGGCCTGGGGCCGGCCGTGGCCTTCCTCTACGCCGGGCCGGCCGTCAACGTCCTGGCCATCATCCTCACGGCCCGCATACTGGGGCCCCAACTGGGACTGGCCCGGGCCCTGGGTGCCGTGGTCTTCAGCATCGTCATCGGTCTGGCCATGCACTTCATCTACCGCCGCGAGGAGTCCGAACGGGTCGCGGCTCAAGCTGCAATGGCAGAGCCCGAGGTGACGCGCCCCCTGTGGCAGACAGCCCTCTACTTCGCCGCGATGGTGGCCGTCCTCGTCTTTGCCAACTGGGGCAGGCCCCAGCAGACCGGCGGACTGTGGGCGGCCATCTACTCGGTCAAGTGGGTTATTACCGGCCTGAGCGCGGCGGCACTGGGTCTGATCCTGGGCGCCTGGTTTGCCCTGCCGTGGGTGCCCCTGGGACTGATCGCCCTGGTCGTGGCAGCCCTGGCGGCTCTGGCCCCGCACCAGCCCCTGCTGGCCTTCTCGGCCGGCGCCCTGGGCCTGGCCCTGCTCACCGCCCGCCGCGACGGTGAGGCCGGCGAGTGGTTCGAGCAGAGCTGGGGATTCGCCAAACAGATCCTGCCCCTGCTGCTGGGCGGTGTGCTGGTGGCCGGGCTCCTGCTGGGACGCCCCGGGGAGGAGGGCCTGATTCCGTCGGCGTGGATCGCCGGCGCCGTGGGCGGCAACTCCTGGGGGGCCAACCTCTTCGCCTCGGTGGCCGGCGCCTTCATGTATTTCGCCACCCTCACCGAGGTGCCCATCCTGCAGGGCCTCATCGGCGCCGGCATGGGTAAGGGACCGGCCCTGGCCCTGCTGCTGGCCGGCCCGGCCCTGTCCCTGCCCAACATGCTCGTGATCCGCAGTGTCATGGGCACCGGTAAGACCGTCGTCTACATCCTGCTGGTGGTGGTCATGTCCACGGCCAGTGGGCTGCTCTTCGGGGCGCTCTACTAACCCCCCCTTCCCACCAACTCTATCGACAGGAGCACGAACCGTGAAAATCCAGATCCTGGGCACCGGTTGCCCCAAGTGTCAGAAGCTCGGCGAGGTGGCCAGCGAAGCCGCCGAC